>R14__coassemble_5_pt1 | contig 298123 bp, 226 predicted proteins | sample R14__metabat2_high_PE_043 | metagenome-assembled genome bin R14
TCCGCTCTTTCCGGCCTTTCCGCTCTTTCCGGCCTTTCCGGTCTTTTCGGCCTTTGCGGTCTTTTCGGCCTTTCCGGTCTTTTCGGCCTTTCCGGTCTCTTCGGCCTTTCCGGTCTCTTCGGCCTTTCCGGCCTTTCCGGGCTTGCTGCGCTTAGCGGCTTTTTTCGTCTTTTCCTCTGCTTCGGGGGCTTCATAGCCTGCGGCCGCCCGGGGGCGCGCGGCTCTGGGCGTATTCCCCGATCTGACCGCGTATTGGCCGGCCAGCGTACCGCCTGGTGTCTGCGTCTGCTTCTTCTTTTTCTCAGCCATCCTTCTCACCTCTTTTCGTCCCGCCTATTATACCCGCTCCCTGCTTTGAATGCAAGAAGCGGGGACCGCCGGCAAAAATCCTTATTGAATTGCATGCCGCCGTCATGGTATACTGAAATGTAAGACTGTGCCCAAAACCGGGCACCTGATCATTGAGAGGATTTTATATTTATGAATTACAGGATTACCGGCGGTACCCTGCTGCTGCATGAGGGTGAGCACATTGTCCTGTCTGACCGGACCCTTTACGTCCGCGACGGCAGGCTCAGCTTCACGCCCTTTGCGGATGGGGACGCCTTTGAAACCATCGATGCCTCCCGCAGGCTGGTCATGCCCGGCCTCATCAACATGCACACCCATGCCTATATGACCGTCATGCGTAATTACGCCGATGATGTGGATTTCAATGAGTGGCTTTTCAACCGCTGCATGCCCGTGGAGGACCGTCTGCCCCAGGAGGCAGCCTACTGGACCTCCCTGCTGGCCTTCAGTGAGATGATCCGCACCGGCACCACCTCCTTCGTGGACATGCATATGTTCCATCGGCAGTCTCCGCTTGCCGCAGTACAGGCCGGTATGCGCGGCTTCATCGGCCGTGGTCTTGTGGGCGAGGACCTTTACACCGACGGCTGGAGCCGCTTCAGCCAGGCGCTGGAGGAAAAGCAGGAGTTTGAATCCGACACCATGCAGTTCATCCTGTCTCCCCATGCCATCTACAGCTGCTCTGACCGCCTGCTGCAGCAGGTGGCCGAGGAGGCCGACAAGCACGGTATGCTGAAGCAGACCCATCTTTCCGAAAGCGTTTCAGAGGTAGAAAACTGCCTTGCTGCCAAGGGCAAAACCCCGGTGCAGCTGCTCTCCGACCTTGGCTTTCTGGACGACCGTACCATTCTAGCCCACTGTGTGCAAATGCGTGGAAATGATCTGGATATCATTGCGCAGAAGGGCGCCAGCATCGTAACCAACCCCGCCAGCAATGCGAAGCTGGGCAATGGCTTTGCGCCCCTTGCCGAGATCCGGCAGGAGGGCATCAACCTCTGCATCGGCACCGATGGCACTGCCAGCAACAACACGCTGAACATGTTCCGTGAGATGGGACTGGTATCCCTGATCCACAAGGGCATTGCGAAGGATTCCACTGCCCTGCCCTCCGAATATGTGGTCAACTGCGCCACCGTCCATGCCGCTGCCGCCCTGCATCAGGCCGGCAGACTCGGCACCATTGCGGAGGATGCCGCAGCCGATCTGATCTTCCTGGATCTCGACGCGCCCTCCATGTTCCCCAATAACAATCCCGTATCCGCCCTCTGCTATTCTGCCAGTGGCAGCGAGGTAACCGATGTTATGATCGCCGGCAGCTTTGTCATGCGACGGAACGAGCTGCTGACCATCGATTATGAGCGGGTCCGCTATGAGGTTCAGCGCGTTGTCGACCGGTATCTGTAATCTGTATAAGGAGTAATTGCCATGAGTAATATTAAGGATCCTTCCCTGGCCCCCAGCGGCCGCCGGAAGATTGAATGGGTCCGGGCCAACATGCCCGCCCTGACTGAGATTGAAAAACGCTTTGAGGCAGAAAAGCCCTTCCGTGGCCTGCGTATCGCCGTCTCCGTCCATCTGGAGGCCAAAACCGCAAACCTTGGTCTGGTTCTGGCCAGGGGCGGCGCGGAGGTCTATCTGACCGGCTGCAATCCCCTTTCTACCCAGGACGATGTTGCCGCCGCTGTTGCCGAGATGGGCATTGAAACCTTCGGCCGTTATGGTGTCAGCCCCCAGGAATATGAGGACCTGCTGGCCCAGACCCTTGCCTGCCATCCCCACCTGATCGTGGATGACGGCGGTGACCTGATCAGCCTGCTGTCCGGACGCTGCAGGGAATACGCCGACTGCCTGATCGGCGGCTGTGAGGAAACCACTACCGGCATCCACCGGCTTAAGGCCCGGGAGGCCGGCGGTGTACTGCCCTGCCCCATGATGGCCGTCAATGACGCCAAGGCCAAGCACTATTATGATAACAAATACGGTACCGGCCAGTCGGTCTGGACCGCCATTATGGATACCACAAACCTGATCGTTGCGGGCAAGACTGTGGTTGTGGCCGGCTACGGCTGGTGCGGCAAGGGTGTTGCCATGCGTGCAAAGGGCATGGGTGCCAATGTGGTCGTCACAGAGATCGATCCCTTCAAGGCACTGGATGCTACCATGGACGGCTGCCGCATCATGACCATGGACGAAGCCGCGAAGATCGGCGATATCTTCATCACCGTTACCGGCTGCAAGGATGTTATCACCCCGAAGCACTTTGCCGTTATGAAGGACAACGCCATTCTCTGCAACGCGGGCCATTTCGACTGTGAGGTCGCTGTTGCCGCCCTGAGCCGCATGGCCGTAAAGCAGGAGCTGCGCCGCAACAACATCATGGGCTACACGCTGGAGGACGGCAGGACCCTGAACGTGCTCGGCGAAGGCCGTCTGGTCAACCTGGCCTGCGGCATGGGCCACCCCGCGGAGATCATGGACATGTCCTTCTCTGTTCAGGCGCTGAGCCTCAAATGGCTGGTGGACCACAAGGACAGTCTGGATCTGAAGGTCTATCAGGTGCCGGATTCCATCGATGACGAGATCGGTCAGTGCAAGCTTGCTGCCATGGGTCTGACCATCGACCACCTGACCCCGGAGCAGGAGGCCTATCTCTCCGGCTGGGAGGCCGAGTAAGCCCGACATTTATTATGAACGCATCAGAGCCCGTCTCATGACGAGAATCGATTCGGGTGTCCCGGATGCTCTCTGCCAATAAACATAGTCTCGCCTCCAATTTGCCAAATCGTGATTTAGCAAATCGTGATTTGATATTCGCATATCAGTGTATGGCAGAAAAATCAAGAGCATATCTCAGCCTCCTACGTAATATTCAGTGTGAATGCTTCCTTGCTATGCTGTTTGATCCCGCCATTTGTTCGATAGAAACGCAAAATGGATGGTCTGAACTTACACTGCCATAGCTGAACTCGCCGCTCAGAAGCGTTGGTATTGTGCCCTTTGTGGGGGCCAACGAGCAGGTCCTAAGGCAACAACTATCCCAGGCTGCAGCATGCAGCTTACAAAAAAGGTGCCGCCGATTGGCGACACCTTTTGTTGTTGTTCACACCACGCGAGTTTTCGAAGCTACACTAAAATTGCAGACATAATAATACGGTGTGCCATTATACTTCAGGCAATAGGGGCTGCCGTTATTATCATAGATAATGTCCAGGGCATCACCGTTTCCGGTCTGCCGGACGACCTGCCCGTTTTGGGTGATGTAGCTGTAGGTTACGCCGTTGACGGTCTTGCTGTCCCGGGTGCCCGCCAGGTCATAGGTATAGCTTATGGACTGCCCGGATTCCGATGCACCCGTCAGCTGGTGGCCGTTCGACCAGGTCAGGCTCCAGTCACCGGTACTGTTATACCAGCTGTCCGGGTTACCAATCTCATCATAGCTAATGCTGTGCCCGTCATAGGCAGTTAGGAGATCCGTCCAAATGCTGTCCCCGTAAGTGTAGCTGTGGGTTGTGGTCCCGTCTGTACTGGACCGGATATTGCCGTAGCTGTCATAGGTATAGGTATAGGTATAGGTATAGCTGCCGCTGCTGTTGGTCTCTCCGGTCAGCTGTCCCAGATCGTCATAGGTATAGGATGCATTCAGGTCCGCTCTGCATGTGCCTGTGACAGAGGCGAGATTGCCGTCATTGGTGTAGCCATAGTTCAGGCTGAAGGCTGTAAAGTCGGTGCCGCCCGGTCTTGCCGTATAGCTGATCTGTGACGGCTGGGTCGTTGTATAGGTTGTTCCGTCCTTTGTATAGCTCCGGTAGCTGTAGGTCTGGCGGAAGTAATAATTATACCGGTCCTGCAGCCGCTTCAGCGCATCATACGTAAACGCGTAATCGGTAAATCCTGTACATTGTACATAGCTCAGGCTTCCGTCTGCTGTACTGTAGGTATAGCGTTCACTGTAGTCTGTTGTGCCGAGCGTCCAGTTCTGTGCTGAGATCCTGTTCTCGGAATCATAGATATGCTCTGTCCGCTGAGCCGTTGTAACATTGCCTGACGCATCCGTGACGGTCTGGCTGCTGTGGATCAGTCTGCCAAGGCTGTCATACTCGTAGTTTACAGCTTTCCCCGTGGTTACGTCAAGCTTTTTGCTCAGGTCTCCCTCCGCATTATACTCATAGCTGTATTTCAGTGTTCCGTCAACGTATTCCTCCGTAACACGGTCCAGCGGATCATAGCTGTAGCTGATTGTTGTTCCGTTTCCGTAGGTCATGGAGGCGAGGTTCCCGTCCCCTGCCCCGTAGAGATATTCTGCCAGTGTATAGCCGCTGCCAACTGACACGGAGGTCATGTTTCCGAAGGAATCATAACCCAGATTATAAACCTGATTCTGCTTTACACTTGATCCGGGAATATATCCGCCGCGGTTGATTGTGCTGAGACTACCCTGTGAATACGCGTAATTAACAGATATTCTTCCTGTAATAAGCTTAGTCTTGGGCGGTTGTTTGAATTGTTGTACTGACTGACTGTTCTGGTACCATTTGCCGCCGTTACAGTGCTTACATTCCGGCATCTGTCATAGGTGTATGAAACAGTCGCATTGGAACCGTCCGTTCCATAAGTCCCGGCCCGTTGCTGTGGTAGCCACAGCCGACCCAGCTTCTGAACACGGCTGCGGTGGAATCTGTTTCGGTGGCTGTCGCACCGACAAACCGGCTTTCATTTCTGCTGCTGATTATGGTCGGATCAATGACTACCGGAAAGGCTCTTTCTTCCGCGTTGATCCACGCTGCGTCGGCAGTCACACCGAGCTGCCAGCTTCCCTCCTGTTCCAGCAGCGTATATGAAACACTGTCTGAAAAATCTCCGGAGGCATCTGTCATAAACGGTACAGGAAGGGTATATGCTGCTTCTCACTGAGGATCCTGTTTATACAGGGTTATGGACCCGTCCTCATTCAGGACCGGATACATTCCGGTCAGGTTCAGCGAAAATACAAAGCTGTAGGAATCCGCTCCCTTCGCCTCTTCATTCAGGATAATGCTCTCCTTGGTACTGTAGCTGACGGTCTCATATTTCAGATCAACTCCTGGATAAACATTGCGGTAGATGACCGCATTGGAGAGCGTATCCGGGATCACATCATCCATGGTATATGCTTCGTTTTCTTTTATCTCTTCATCTGCCGCTACCGCGTCATTGTAATCTGCAGTCTCTTCGGAAGTGAGTATTTCAATTGCCGCGTTATGGTCAAAAACCGCAATTTCATTCTGTGCTGGTTCATCCGCTGCAGTGGCAGCAGCTTCTTCGCTGACTGTCTGTTCTTCCGGCTCTGCGGGGGGCTCTGCGGCTTCCGCTTCCGCTGCATCAGGGCTGACAGCATCCTCAGGAACAATTTCAGCAGCTGCACCGGCATCACCGGCAGCTGCCTCTGCGTTCTGTACGTTCATACTGTCATTTTCATCTGCAGACCCCGCTTCCGTACTGTCATGCACTTCCGCCGTGTCCGGTTCTGCCAGTGCCACTTTCAGGGCAGTGTCTCCATCGACAACCGACATGACGGTTCCGTCCTGCAGGTCCGGATAAAATGCCTGTTCTGTAACGCCGTTATCTGCCTCATACAGATTTGTATCATTGGAATAAGTGAGCGTATTGTCTATATCCTTCCAGACACCGTCAGCATTGTAGTGCACCGGTATGGAGTATTCCGCCGCAAGAAAGGTGCCGTCGCTGAGCCGGAAATGTTTTTCATATTCCCCGCGCAGGCCGGTCACTTCTCCTTCGATCACCGTGGAATCCGCGCGTCCGTCATTCAGTATCTCAGCCGTCTCGCCGGTTTCATCCACCGGGAGTACAGGGTCATCCGTGACCGCGAGCGCGTCCAGCGGGCATTGCTGCAGAAGCATTGTCATGACAAGGACGCAGCTGAGCAGCCTTCTGATCAACCTTTTCATATACATCTCTCTTTTCTCTTCAGGATATATACAGGATATGTTTCTCCGTATCTCAGCATAGCCTCAAAGATGAAGATGTCAATATATATTGACTGTACAGCTGAAAAATTGTTAGATCTCATAATATAAATGATTAGAAATTGTTCAGTATGACGTTTCCAAATATAGAAATATAGCATATTTTCGTTCAAAAAAAATATTCTATTGTGATAATTTTCAGCGCGTATATTTCCAGAACCTGTCGATAGAAAACTTTCTCTGAAGCACGGATATCACGGATGCGTTCCAGCAGTTCTTTAAAATATCCGCCGCCACCCAAGGACTTCAGTCGTTTATCATCCATTGCGAAACCTTTTTTAGATACTCTTTTAGGATTCCACTGGCCCAGATTCTGAATTGTACGCCTCGCTGCGATTTCACTCTATATCCGACAGATATGATTACGTCCAAATTGTAATAATCTACATGATAAATTTTTCCATCGGTAGCAGTTGTTGCAAAATTTGCAACAACTGCATTCCTTACAAGTTCACCTTCCACAGTCTTCGTCACAGCAGTACAACGATCAAGCTGAAGCTCAGCGGCGGCGATATCAAGGCAGTTCAGGGAGATACCGGTCATGCGCAGGCCGATATGGTAACGGATATCTACAGCCATATTACAGATGCAGACCGGGTCAATCTTGCAAAACAGGTTGACAAAAAATTTTTTGGTGCAGATCAGGAATCCGAGCGAAAAAATGTCTCTGACGACAAGGCTGAACAACTGATTTCCCTCATACGCGAGTCTCCGGAAATGGCGGGAACGCTCCTGCAGGTTGCAAATCTTGTAAGCGCAGGACGGTAATTGTACAGCACTCTAAAATATTAGAATTCTAAATTTGTTTGAAAATGTTTGAAATGCACTTTTATTGTGTAAAGTAAACATTCAAAAAAGTTATAGAAAACCGCCAATTTCATGCGAAATTGGCGGTTTTCTCGAGCTGATATTGGGAATTGAACCCACAACCTTCTCATTGCGAGACAGGCTCTGTTTTATCACATTATCACGTTTTTCCTTCCGCACGGCCTGCGCTACCGCCTTTTACGCCTGCTCAATGGGCAGGTGACCGTACAGGCGTCTGACCAGAAATACCGCCAGCGCCAGCTTCACGGCGTCCGGAAGCAGATAGGGCAGCACGCAGAGTCCAAGGATACTTGCGAAGGCCATCCCGTTGCCATTGGTGCCCGTATACAGGAGCTGGAACCAGATGGTGCCGAACAGATAGCAGACCGCCAGCCCCAGCACCATGGAAAGGATCAGTGCGGGGACACTCCGGCCCAGCCGGCGGATCAGCAGGCCCGTCACAACGGCTGTGAACAGGAAGCCGATCAGATAGCCGCCCGTCACGCCCATGAGGACACTCAGCCCGCCGCGCATGCCCGAAAATACCGGTACCCCCGCTGCCCCCAGCGCCAGATACACCAGCACAGTGGTCAGCCCCAGCTTGGTACCCAGCAGGGCCGTGATCAGAAAAACCGCAAAGGTCTGCATAGTGACGGAAATCCCCGAGGGCAGAGGGATCGCGATCCAGGTACAGATTGTCATCACTGCCGCGCCAAGCCCACAGGCGCAGAGCTCACGGACGGTAAAATAGGAATGCTTCATTCTGTCTGCCTCCTCCAATGCTTACGCGGCTATGATAGCACAGGCGGGGTATAATTGTCAACCAATTTGTAAACTTCAGGTTTACATTAAAGGTTTACATTGCAGGTATCCGTTGACAAAGCTCCGGGCAGTCAGTATGATAAGGTTCGCGCGGACACTGAGTTTTGAAGTCTGCCCTGACTGGAGGATGTTATTATGCAGGAGAAGAAAGCTACCCAGGTTGGCATTATTGCCGCCATGCAGTCGGAGATCGACGCCCTGAAGGCACAGATCACCGATGCCAGAACCGTAACCATCAGTGGCATCACCTATCTGGAGGGTGAGCTGTTCGGGAGCCATGTGGTTGCCGCCCAGTGTGGCATTGGCAAGGTCTTTGCCGCCATCTGTGCCCAGACCATGATCCTGACCTGGCAGCCGGAGATGGTCATCAACATCGGCGTTGCCGGTGCCCTGTCCCCAACTCTGCGGGTCGGCGACATTGCGGTTTCACGGGACGTGGTCCAGCATGATATGGACGCCTCCTCCATTGGGATCCCGGTGGGTACCCTCTGCGGCATTCGCGGTCAGGACCTGACCTATCTGCCCGCAGGGGCCTCCATTACGCAGGGACTTCTGGACGCCGCCGTCCGGCAGGGCCGGCACGCAGAGGCCGGCACCATCGCCTCCGGCGATGTCTTTGTCAGTGATTCTGCCCTGAAGCAGCGGATCGTCAGCCGCTTCGGTGCCATTGCCTGTGACATGGAGGGCGGTGCCATTGCCCATGTCTGCTGTGTCAACGAGACACCCTTCTGCGTCCTGCGCGCCATGAGTGACAGTGGTGATGAAAACGCGGCTGACAGCTTTTCCATGACACTGGACGAAGCCTCTGATGCGGCTATGGGCGTTATGGAGGCCTTCCTGCAGACCCTGCAGCCGGTAAGGGCTTAATTAATCCGCAGGCTTATCCGCTTCCGGAGCGTCGGCTCTGCCGGCCTGCTGTGCCTCTGCAGCGCTATTCAGCTTTTCTCTGGCACGCTCTGCCATTTTCACCTCGTATTCTGCCCTGCGCGCAGCTGCTTCTGCAGCCTGTTTTTCCTTCTCAGCGTTCCACCGCGCCTCTGCCGCTTCCTCTGCGCGCTTATGCCGGCGAACGCTCCCCCGGATCACCAGCACCACCACAAGAACCACGATGATCAGGCAGAGCCAGCCGAACCAGCCTCTGGCAATGGCCACCGCAAAATTCTGCAGGCCTTCGATCGCGCCGGTGGTGCCGTTCCGGAAGGCTGCCTTCATCCGGGCGCCGAAGCCGGGATCCTCAGCCACAGCCACAGCATGCACAGTTTCATTGACGCTGATGTAAATGGTGGAGTAGGCAACTCTGGAGTCAAGGCCGTTCAGGGTACCGGTGATGGAGTCGATCTCGTATTCCACATCCGAGATCTCTGACTGAATGGAATAGATATCCGACAGGGTTTCGGCCTTGTCCAGCAACTCCAGCAGACGCTCGTACTTTTTACGGTCGGTCTCAAGACGGGTGCTCAGGTCGGTATACTGCTCGGTCACATCCTCGGAGGAGATGGACTGGTAGGTCACAACACAGCTGCCGGTCACATCATAGAAGAAGCTGTCAAAGCTTGCGGATGGGATCCGGACTGTATAGCTGCCATAGCGGGAGCCCTTGCTGCCGCTGACATAGCTTTCCTGCAGCATGCCGCCATAGCTGCTGACCTTACTGCGGATCATGGCATCCGTCTCATCATAATCTTCGGTTTCTACGGAGATGTCTCCGGTCTTGATGATCTTCAGCCCGGTCTGGTAGCTTTCACCGTCCTGCCCGGTGACATCGGCCTCACCGGAAACCGTAGTGGAAGAGGTCCAGCCGTTGTCCGCCTCATAATCATAGGCGTAGTCCACAGCGGCGGCTTCCTCGGCAACCTCCATATCATAGGTTTCGGCCGCCGCACTGGAGCCACAGGCTACCAGGGAAAGCAGTACTGCTGCCAGCAGCAGGATCGCGGTAAGTTTTTTCATCTCGATCTCTCCTTTTTATACTTGCCTGATCGGTTTGGTTTTACCTTGGGAGTGAAATATTCCCTCATCTATTATAACGCAAAAAAAGCCGGAATCTATCGCAGATTCCGGCTTTTTTCTGATTCTGTCCGTTAAATACAGCCACACGGCCAAAAAGCGCGCTGCTTCCGGTCACCGGAGCCCTGCCCTGCTCAGATGTCGATCTCCAGCAGAATGGGCGTATGGTCCTGACGCTCGCCGGAATCGATCATTTCGGAACGGCTGACCCTGTCGCAGATCCTGTCACTGACCAGAAAATAGTCGATCCGCCAGCCGGAGTTGTTCAGCTTACTGGTTTTGATCCGCTGCCCCCACCAGGAATAGACCTCCCGGATGTCTCCATGCACATGCCGGAAGGTATCCGTAAAGCCCCGGGCAAGCAGCCGGGTAAAGCCGTCACGCTCCTCATCCGTAAAGCCGGCAGACATATGGTTGCTCTCCGGATGTGCCAGGTCGATCTCCTTATGGGCAACATTAAAGTCACCGCAGGCAATGACCGGCTTTACACTGTCAAGACCGCTGAGATAGTCGGCATAGAGAGTATCCCACTGCTGCCGCTCCGCAAGGCGTTTCAGTTCTCCCCCCGCATTGGGGGTATAGACATTCACAAAGTAAAAATCTTCAAGCTCCAGCGTCAGCAGACGGCCCTCGCTGTCCATGGGCTCCGGCGCACCCAGCACCGGAGCTGACTTCACGGCACGCAGTCCCTCTCTTATGAGGATCATGGTCCCTGCATAGCCCTTTCTGGCCGGCGGGTTGGAGCTTACCCATTCCACCCGGTAGCCGGGAAAATAATCCGCCAGCAGCTTCAGATGCTGTTCTGAGGGACCGGTAGCCGGGAGCTTTGTCTCCTGAATGGCAAGGATGTCTGCCTGCTCCTCCTTCAGGGTCTGCAGTACTGCCTGAGACAGCTTCGCCCTTGCGGATGTGGAGGTCAGCGCCGCGTTTAAAGAATCGATGTTCCATGAGATCAGTTTCATTGTATACGCTCCCTTATTCAGTGCCTGCGGAAAATGACAAGCTTACTGGCGATATAATTGAGAATGATGACGATCACGTTGACCGACAGCTTCATGAGTGTTCCCGGCAGGCCCAGCATTGTGACCAGCACATGCATGAGGACCAGCTCCAGGACCCCTGTCCCCAGCCGGAAGCCAAAGAAGTTCAGGGCCTCCGGCAGCGCGACCCGGGGCGCCCAGCTTTTGCTGTCAAACACCCAGAGCTTATTTGTAACAAAGGCAACCAGCACCGCCACGATCCAGGCGATCACCACACTGCTGTCACTTCCTACGCCGCAGCGTTCATAGCAGAGCCAGTATACCACAACATTGACCACAGTGGTAACTACGCCGAAAATTCCATACAGCAGCAGCTCCCGGTATTTTTTGAGAAGCTCCATCAGCTTCCGGAGCATGGCGTCTTCCTCCTTACTGTTCGATCATCAGCTTGCGCTTCTTCCACAGGCCGGTGAAATAATAGCCGTTGGCCAGGATTGTGCTGGCATAGCCCGCCAGCGCGTTGCCCCAGAAATAGCTCCATACACCCAGACCTGTGCATTTTACCAGCAGCAGGCAAAGGCCGATCCGGAAGACCACACCGTCCAGCAGTGCGATGATCAGACTGAGGCGGCCATTGCCTATGCCGTTGATCAGCGCGTTAGCCGCGTTCATGGTGGCAAAGCCGCCAAACATGACCACCAGCGTGACCATGAAATAAGCTGCCTCTGCCAGCACCTCCGCGTCAGAGGTAAAGATCCGGAAGATCGGCTGCGGCCATACAAGGCAGATCAGCGAAAGCATCACAAAGAAGCCCATGCAGATGGCAACGCAGTACCAGAAGGTCTTTTTCACGCGGTCCATCTTGCCCGCACCGAGATTCTGCCCGAACATGGTGGCGCCGGCATTGTTGACGGAGTTGGTAATGATAAACATCAGGGACTGGAGCTTTCCGCCGATGCCATAGACCGAGGCGTATACCAGCCCATAGCTGTTGATCCCCGCGCTGACATACATCATGGAGAGGTTGATGGCGGAGGTCTGTACCGTCAGGGGCAGGCCCAGGCCGGACAGGATCCGGAAGGTTTTGCCGTCCGGCCGGAAGCTTTTCAGTCGGAAATCAAAGCCGAAATTCTCCCGGTTCCGGTACAGGTAGATGATGGCAATGATAAAGGACACAGCCTGCGCCAGGATCGTTGCCAGCGCGGCGCCACCTGCCTCCATATGCAGAGGGCCGACAAAGAGCAGATCCAGAAAGATGTTCAGCACAGCGGACAGGGCGATAAAATAGAAGGGGCGCTTGCTGTCACCCATGCCGCGCAGAACAGCAGCTACCGTGTTATAGCCATAAACAAAGATCATGCCCGCCGAGCAGATGACCACGTAATCCGAGGCCTGCTTCATGGCCTCCTCCGGTGTATTCAGCAGCTGCAGCAGCGGTCTGTAAAAGGCGACACCCAGGATACTCAGCACCACGGCAAAGCCAAATACCGCAGTGAACAGGGTACCGATGGTCTTTTTCATGCCACTGTAGTCGCCGGAGCCCACCTGCTGTGACAGATAGATCTGGCCGCCGGTGGAATAGCCGATGGCAAGGCAGCACAAAAGCCAGGTGATCGTACCGCCGATTGAGACCGCAGACAGGCCGGCAGAGCCCACGAACTGGCCCACAATGACCATATCCACCAGATTATAGACCGTCTGCAGGGCATTGGACAGCAGAAAGGGAATAGAAAAGACCAGTAGCTGCTTTCCGACACTCCCCGTGGTCAGGTCACGGATCATGGTTTTCTGTTCCATAAACAAACATTACCTCTTAACATTCAGATTGCCGGTCTGCCTTTTCGGCAGACCATTGTGACTTTACAGGCCTTAGAGACAGCCCTTTATTTTGTAACTGCCTCGCGCTTCTTCCACCAGCCGGTGAAATAATAGATGGTCATGGGGATGGTGGTGACAAAGCCTGCAAGGCTGTTGCCCAGCCAGTAGCCGGGGAGCCCCATCAGAGAGCCGAACAGCAGGCTCAGGCCGATCCGGGCCGCGACGCCGTCCAGCAGGCCCACGATCAGGTTGAAGCTGGCAAAGCCGATACCGGATACCAGAGAGAAGGGGGCATCCATGGAGCAGAGCGCCAGCAGCCAGACGCAGGCCAGACGCAGATAGGTGGGCGCCAGGGCGATAACATCCGCGTCATCCGTAAAGAAGCCAAAGATGGTTTTGGGGAAGAGCAGATAGCAGGCCGCAAGAATCACAAACCAGGTCATATTGATGACCCAGCAGGCCCAGTAGGCCTGTTTGACCCGGTCCATCTTTCTGGCCGCAAAGCACTGGCCGATCATGGTAGCCGAGGCCGCGGAAATGGAGCCGGTGACAATATTCATGACTGTGTTCAGCTTGCCGCCTACGGAGTCCACCGCGGAGGCAGCGACGCCAAAGGAATTAACCCGGGAATTGATAAAGGTAATGGAGAAGGTGATCAGGAAGTTCTGCACCACGTAGGGGATTCCCAGACGGCACAGCGCCTTCAGCTGCTCCGGGTCCACCGCAAAGCTCTTCAGACGGAAGTCAAAGCCCACCGCATCCTTATGACGATAGAGATAGACCGCCGCGCAGACAAAGGACAGGCACTGGGAGATCACTGTTGCCGCGGCAGCACCGGCTGCCTCCAGCCCAAAGCCACCCACAAACAGCAGGTCCAGAAAGATATTGACCACAGATGCCACTGCCACAAAGACCAGCGGCAGACGGCTTTCGCCCATACCGCGCAGGATGGCACACAGGGCATTATAGCCATAGATAAAGAGCATGCCGCAGCAGCAGATGACCATATAGCTGACTGCCTGGCTCCAGGCTGCGTCAGAGGTGTTCATCAGCTGCAGGATCTGCGTGTGAAAGCCGATTCCGATCGCGCCCACTATCACTGCCAGCAGCATAACGGTGGTCAGCAGTGTGCCGATGGTACGGGAGATCTTTTCGCTCTTCATGCCGACCTGCTGGGAGATGACCGTCTGTGCCCCATTGCAGAAGCCCATGGCAATGGTCAGCATCAGGGTCAGCAGCTGACCGCCGATGCCAACGGCCGACAGGCCTGCCGCGCCGCAGAAGCGGCCTACAACGATCATATCCACCATACTGTAGACTGCCTGCAGCAGGTTTGCCAGCATGATCGGTACGGCAAAGCGAGTCAGGGTTGACAGCACCGGCCCCACTGTCATATCATTGATCAGTGTTTTTGATTTTGAAGCAGTCATGCGTGTGCCTCCATTTTTTATATTTATATAGTATAACCTGATTATTTAACCATACCCGACCGCGGCTTGTCAATCCGTCTTCTGTGAAAAGCCTGTGAAATGGGACGGCTGCCTCCGGCCTCGCCCATTGCTTGACAATCAGCGCGCTATGTCTTATGATTACATATCAGCACGGCACCCGCTCTGCGGGCGCGAAAGGATGACAGTACATGAAAATCAGACAGGGCTTTGAGGTCAGCCAGGACCCCAGCGGCATGTATATTGCCCGTGCCGTGGGTGACCTGCAGCAGCAGTTCCCCCAGGCCATTCAGATGGGGCTTTCCGGCGCGTACCTGTGGGATCTGCTGACCCGCCGGGACTGCACCCGGACCGAGCTGATCTACGAGCTTGAAAATTTCTTCGAGCTGGACGTTGATACCGACAGCATTGCCCGTGATGTAGACATGTTCACCGGTTTTCTGCGCGAGCAGGGCATTTTGGAGCCGGAGGTATAGGTCTGCACCCCACAGCAGTCTTCAGGCACCGCTCTGCAGCCCGCTACAGGACTCCACAGAGCACCATATCAGCACTTACCCCGGATTTCAGGGCCTCTGAAATCCGGGGTATTTTCCGTCTCTGCGCTTTTATCGGCAGAGGTGATCACTGCTCACACAGCTGCAGGTCATACAGCTTCTTGTAGATCCCGTTCCGGGCCAGCAGCTCCTGATGGGTGCCCTGCTCCCGCAGGCGTCCATGGTGCATGACCATGATCTTATCCGCGTGCTGGATGGTAGAAAGCCTGTGGGCCACGGCAATGGTCGTGCGCCCTTCCATCAGGCGGGCCATGGCCTCCTGGATCAGCTGCTCCGTCTCGGTGTCAATGTTGGCTGTTGCCTCATCCATTACCAGGATCGCAGGGTCATAGGCCAGTGTCCTGGCAAAGGACAGCAGCTGCCGCTGTCCTGCCGACAGGGTGGAGCCGCGTTCTGTGACGGCCTCCTCATAGCCATGCTCCAGCCGTCGGATAAAGCCGTCCGCGTTGACGAACTCCGCCGCCCGGACGATCTCTTCATCGGTGATCTCCTGATTCTTCAGGCGGATATTGCCCCTGATATCACCGGTAAAGAGGAAGACCTCCTGCTGGACCTGCCCCACGGCAGCCCGCAGGGAATCCGTATCCAGCTGGCGGATATCCACACCATCGATGGTAATGCTGCCCTTCTGGATATCGTAATAGCGTCCGATCAGGTTCAGGATGGAGCTCTTGCCGGCACCGGTTGCGCCCACAAAGGCCACCATCTGGCCGGGCTCAATGGTAAAGCTGACGTCCTTCAGGACCCAGGTGGGCTCTGCGTCTCCACAGTCGGCGCCGTCATAGGCAAACCAGACATGATCGAATTCAATGCGACCCCGGGGCGCTGTCAGCTGCTTCGGATGCTCAGGCTGTGTGATCTGCGGCTCTTCATCCAGCAGGGTAAAGATCTTCTCACCTGCAGCCAAAGCCGACTGCAGCGTGCTGAACTGATCTGACAGAGACTGGATCGGCTGGAAGAAGGATTTCACATAGCTTGAGAAAATATAGAGGGTACCAATGCTGATGGCACTGCCCATGACCAGCCTGCCGCCAAAGCCCAGCACCATGGCCAGTGAAACTACGGAGATCAGATAGATCAGGGGCTGGAAGGTTCCGTATACCACGATCTCGCGGAAGTTGGACTTGAACAGGTCCTCAGAGCGCTGGTTGAACTCATATTTCTTTTCCTCCTCCCGGTGAAAGAGCTGGATCAGCTTCATGGCCGAAAGGTTCTCGGAAAGGTAGGTGTTCAGTGCGGACACCTTGGTCCTGGTGATCCGGTGTGTTGACCGGAAGAGCCGTGTGCACAGTCTGGTCAGGTACCAGACCAGTGGCAGCAGGACAAAGCTCAGAAGCGCCAGCCGCCACTCCAGTACCAGCATGACCACCGCATAGCCGATGATCATCACCGCGTTTTTCACCATGGAGACCAGAATGCTGGAGAAGAGCTCGTTGACCGTCTCCACGTCATTCGTGACACGGGTCACGATCCGGCCGACCGGCGTAATATCGAAGAAACGCAGGGACAGGCTGTGGATATGCGCGAATATCTGCTTCCGCAGCTCATAGATGATATCCTGCCCCAGCTGCTGCAGCAGAAGCATCTGCACCATATTGCATGCCGTCTCGATCAGCAGCACCACCGCATAGATCAGGACCAGCCGGACAATGACACTGTAGACCGCCCCGGCCTCCAGCTCATCCATGGCATTACCGATCAGGATCGGCCGGATCAGACCACCTGCGGTGACCACCAGCACCAGCACCAGCGCCAGCACCAGCGTAGGGACATGCGGCTTCAGATAGGCCGCCAGGCGCAGAAAGACACCGGGCTTTTTCGGAGACAGTTTCTCATTCTGCATGTTCCAGCGCCTCCCTCTCGTTCTGCCTCTCTGCAGCGATCTGCAGCTCCAGCTGCTGCTGTTCGAACAGGCGGGCATAGCTGCCGCCCTTTTTCATCAGCTCCGCATGGGTTCCGTATTCACCGCAGACGCCATCCTCCAGCACCATGATGCGGTCCGCACCCTGTACCGTGCTGACACGGTGGGCGATCAGGATGGTGGTCTTGCCGCGGCGCAGCTCCTTCAGGGCCTGCAGGATCCGTTCCTCAGTATCCGTATCCACAGCGGAAAGCGCATCATCCAGGATCAGGATCGGGGCATCCTTCATGATCGCACGGGCAATGGAGGTCCGCTGCTTCTGGCCACCGGACAGGGTAACACCACGTTCGCCCACCACTGTGGCATACTGCTTCGGAAAATCCATGATGTTATCGTGCACATCGGCAGCCCTTGCCGCATCCATTGCTGCCTGCAGGTCTCCCCACTCGCGGTCCATACGGCTTTCCCGTTCGGCCATCTCCAGCTCCACTGCCTGCTCGGCAGCTTCACTCTGACGGATAAAGATCTTATATTTCTCCTCTTTTTCCGGGGGTTGCCGGTCCAGGGTACGGGTTGCAAAGGCGATATTGGTCTGCAGGGTATCGGAGAAGAGGATATTCTCCTGCGGCACACAGGCGATATGCTCCCGCAGGACCCCCAGGGGGATCGTGCGGATATCATGGCCACCCACAAAAATCTGGCCGGGCTCCACATCCTCAAGCCTCGACAGCAGGCTGACAAGGGTCGACTTTCCACAGCCGGTGCGGCCCAGAATGCCGATGGTGCTGCCTGCGGGGATTTCCGCCTTCAGGCCGCTGAAGACCTCCGGCAGGGGCTCCGCATAGCGGAAGCGCAGGTCCTCGAATCGGATATCACTGCCCAGCTCTGTAATGGTGGTATCGGTCAGCTCATCATCTGTGATCTCCGGCTTTACCTGGAAAATGCTGCGGACACGCTTCCAGGAGGCGGCGCCCTGAGACAGCGTCGTGATCGCTTCGCCGGCTGCCATCATGGGCCAGACCAGCGTCAGGATATAGGTATCAAAGGCGACAAATTTGCCCAGGGAAATGGTACCGTTCAGCACAAGGCGGCTACCATAGAGCAGGGTCAGGGCACTGGCAATGCCGATCAGGCCATCCAGCACCGGGATCACAAAGGCCCGCAGGCGCACAACCCGCAGGTTGGTCTCTCTGGTCTTCCGGTTGGCCTCCTCAAAGGCCTCCAGCTCCTTCTTTTCCTGGACAAAGGCCTTGACCACACGGATGCCGGACAGGCTCTCCTGTACCTTATCGGAAAGGGACGCAAAGGCTGCCTGCTTCCGGGCATAGCGGGCGTCCATGGCCTTGCCGTAGTAAAGTCCGCCAAAAAGGATGATCAGCATGGGCAGCATAGCCAGCAGGGTCAGCTTCAGGTCCACGTACAGGATCATCTTCACCAGGACCATAATGGTTTCTGCCGTTGCGTCAAAGGCGGTCAGTACGCCGGGGCCCACTGCCATACGGATGGCATCCATATCATTCGTGAAGTAGGCCATCAGGTCACCGGTCTTATTGTGCTGATAGAAGCGGTTTGACTGGATTGTCAGATGCTCGTAAAGGTCCATCCGGATATCCCGTTCCATTTTACGGGAAGCACCGAACATACCCACACGCCAGCCAAAGCGCATGGCAGCAGCCGCGGCAGCGATCAGGATGATCAGCAGCGCATCCGTCAGCAGGATCTTTCCGGTCATGGTCCCCAGTGTCAGGCCGTCGGTGATCTCACCGGTGATCTGCGGGATATAGAGCGTAATAAAATCTACGCCCATCAGGCAGGCCAGTCCGGCCAGATATTCCGGTGCGTACCGTTTGATATAGGCTAAGAGCGTTCGCTTCCTGTTCACAGGCCTCAGACTCCTTTTTTCTCTTTCGGGTGTTGTGGCATTTCTTTGAAAACCCGTATTGGGTATTTTATCATTATGGTCGTAGATTTGCAAGATATCCTGCAGCTCAATTTGCCGTCTGTCGTCGGTTCCCTGCCCGCTCCACAGGGGTTAGCTGCAGTTACGTCTACCTATTTAGTATAATTCCGAAGGGCTTCAGCCGACAGTGAATTCAGGCCCTTCGCACGGAGCCCGGCGGTATGCCGGCAGCTGCAGCCGGCAATAACGCAACCGTTTGTGACCCGGTTCTCTTTTCCGCTCCGTCTCCGGCTGTGCCACATCTGTATTTCACCGGCGAAAAACCGACAAAATGTGCCGAAAATCCGGACAAAGAGAACAAATCCTTTACAAATACGGTATTGACAGTCAGGGACTGCTGTACTAAAATGATGCTGTTAAAATGCGGTCATACCGCAAAAATAATATGGAAGGAAGTAATCTTACAATGAAAAAGATTCTTGCTCTGGTCCTCGCTATGGCTATGATGCTCTGCATGTTCGCAGGCTGTGGCTCTTCCGAGGCCTCCGCTGCTTCCGCTGCCGAGTCCGCTGCCGCTTCTGCTGAAGAAGCTGCTGCCTCCGCTGCTGAAGAAGCTGCTGCTCCCGCCGCTTCCACTGACTTCACCTGGAACGGCCAGAAGGAAGTTTGGTCCATCCTCCCCACCACCGGTGCTGAGGGCCTTGTCATGATCAACGATGCTATGGGCGCCGTCATGGAGTCCCAGGGCTTTGTCTACGACAAGAAGGACGCTCAGGGCGACCCCAACGCACAGGTTCAGTTCGTTGAGCAGGCCATCGCTGCCGGCAACGTCGGCTGCCTGATGATCGCCGCTATGTCCGTCGAGCTGCTGAAGGACGTTGTCGCGCAGGCTGTTGACGCCGGCATCGCTGTCGTCTACCTTGGCGCTGAGCCCACCGATTACACCATCGCAGGCTGCGTCTACACCGCTTACGAGATCACCGGTATGTACGCTGTTCAGGCTGCTGAGTACTGGGCCCAGACCTCCGGCGCAAACGTTCCCACCAACGCTGACGGCAAGTACGAGGTTGCTGTAGACGACTACTACGGCATCGCTGACGGTGTCTACCGTTCCAACGCTGTTGTCGGCACCATCGAGAAGTCCGATTCTCTCGTTATGGTCTCCGAGACTCAGGCTTACGGCGACGGCGCTACCACCACTGCTTTTGAGAACGCTCAGGCTGTTCTGAACGCAAACCCCGACTGCCATATCTTTGTCTGCTACGAGCCCGATGAGGCTATCGGTATTGCAAACGCGATCGCTGACTACTGCGACCAGAACGGTACCGACGTTGCTGACTACTGTGTCATCCCCTGCTACGGCGAGGATACCACCTTCACCGACCTGTACAACGGTGCCTGCGAGGATCCCTCCACCACCGCCATCAAGGGCTACTCCACCTACGGCGATCCCGCAATGCCTGTCGGCGATGAGGCTGCTGCTCTCTACGGCCCCGGCTATGACGCTCTCGTCGAGTTTGCCGGCGCTGATGTCCTGATCCCCCCTGTCCGTACCGGTGCCAAGCTGGCTGAAGAGCTGCTGGGCGTCTGCGGTATCGAAGGCTACAGCTGGGAATACGGCACCACCTACTATGACACCATCACCGCTGTGACCGTTGACGGCTTCTCCGCTACCTGGTCCATGGGCGATGAGAACCCCGCTGCTGAGTACAAGCATCAGTAATCAGCACATCTGATCAGCTTCGCTGAAACCCGGGGCGATGCGAGCGAGCCTCGCATCGCCCCTTTATTATGACCCCGGTTTTCCCGGAGATGGGAGGCACTTCACTTGGAAGAGAAAAAACCTGTACTGTCCCTTCGGGACATCATGAAGATCTATCCCGGCGTCGTGGCCCTGAACAAGGTATCCATTGACTTTTACCCCGGCGAGGTTCACGCCCTGATCGGCGAGAACGGTGCCGGCAAATCCACCTTTATCAAGACGATCACCGGTGCCCATGCCCCCGACGGCGGCACCATCACCGTAGACGGTGAAACCTATCAGGCCATGACCCCTGCCCTGGCAAGAAGCCATGGTATTGAATGTATTTATCAGGAATTCAACCTGATCGATGTCCTTTCCGCGGCGGAGAACATCTGCTATGGCGAGCGCACCGGAAAATTTGTAAACCAGAAGAAAATGCAGGAAACTGCTCAGAAGATATTTGATGATTTTGGCGTAGACATCAATCCCGCTACACCTGTTTCCCAGCTGACCCCCGGCCATATGCAGATTGTAGAGATTGCCAAGGCCGTTTCCAAAAACGCCCGCATCCTGATCCTGGACGAGCCCACTGCGCCCCTGTCTGTGGCTGAGGTTGAGATCCTGTTCCGGATCGTACGGCAGCTCCGCGAGCAGGGCGTTGCCATCATCTTTATCTCCCACCGTCTGGATGAGATTTTTGAGCTCACCGATCGTGTTTCCATCCTGCGAGACGGTGAATACATCACCACTCTGATGACAAAGGACACAAACCGCGCTGAGCTGATCAAATATATGGTCGGCCGTGAGATGACCCAGACCTTCCCCCAGCGCAACGCGCAGATCGGTGAGGTCGCACTGGAGCTTCGTAACCTCACCGGCAACGGTGTCAAGAATATCTCCTTTAAGGCGCACTCCGGTGAGATCCTCGGTGTCTCCGGTCTGGTCGGTGCCGGCCGAAGCGAGATCATGAAGGTGCTCATCGGCGCCGAAAAGAAGCAGTGGGGCGAGGTTTACGTCCACGGCAAGTCTGTTGAGATCAAATCCCCCCACGACGCCATGCATAAGCACGGCATCTGTCTGATCCCCGAGGACCGCAAGCGCGAGGGCTGCTTCCTGGGTGAGGCGATCAGTTGGAACCTGGTCTACAATGTAGTAGAAAAGATTTCCCACGCCGGCGTTGTGGACAGCAAAAAGGAAAACGAGATTTCTGACTACTATGGTCAGTCCATGCGGATCAAGGCCCCCTCTCTGAAGGGCACCAAGGTCGGCACCCTGTCCGGTGGCAACCAGCAGAAGGTTGTTGTCGGTAAGGCTCTGGCCACCGAGGCAGACATTATCATCTTTGATGAGCCCACCCGCGGCATTGATGTCGGTGCCAAGTATGAGATCTACGAGCTGATGAATGGCCTGGTTGAGCAGGGCAAGTGCATTGTCATGGTCACCTCCGATATGGAGGAGCTGCTGGGCATGTCCGACCGCATTGTAGTTTTCGGCGAGAAATGCCTTGCCGGAGAGCTGACAAAGGAAGAATTTTCTCAGGAGCGCATTCTGGAGCTTGCATCCACCAGCGCTCACGATCTAGAAAAAATGGAGGCTTAAATCCATGAAGAAAAGCGTTACCAGTTATCTCAAGGATTACATGATGGTCATTGTCCTGATCGCCATCTATGCGATCTTCTGTATCCTTGGTCCCATTGTGGCAGGCCGTTCCTTCTTTACCCTGCCCAACTTCCTCACCATGATCAACCAGAACGCCTACCTGATCATCATCGGCGTCGGCATCACCTTCATCATGCTGGGCGGCGGCATGGACCTTTCCACCGGCTACATCATTTCCACCGTCTGTGTCAGCATGGCCCTGATCTCCAACTCCGTCAACACCGGTGTTGCCGTTGTTGTGGGCATCCTGCTTGCAACCCTGCTCTCTGCCTTCAACGGTGTCATGTACTCCTGGCTGAAGGTCTTCCCCTTCATCATCACACTGGCTACTCAGTATGTGCTGAATGGTGTTACCTACCTGCTGACCGGCGGTATGTCCAAGACCAACTATGTCCCCACTGCCTTCAAGTACATCGGCGGCTTCAACATCTCCATCGGCAACACCGCGCTGAAAACCGCAGTGCTTGTCATGATCGTTATGGTAGCGATTGGTTCCTTCATCCTGAACAAGACCTATTTCGGCCGTAACGTCTACGCACTGGGCTCCAACCCGGACGCTGTTGCCCTTTCCGGCGTTTCTGTCGCCAAGATGCGTATCGCTGTATTTGCGGTTGCCGGTCTCTTCTTCGGCATTGCCGCTGTTGTCTCTGTCGGCTCCTCCGGTGGCGCTGTCAACCAGGGTCTCGGTGTCGGCACCGAATTCACCGTCATGGCCGGCGCCATGCTGGGCGGCGTCAAGATGGGCGGCGGCGGCGGTAAGATGAGCAACATGGTCATCGGCGTGCTCATCATCGGCCTGCTCAACTACGGCATGACCTTCCTGAACCTGAACCAGTACTGGCAGTATGTTGTCCTGGGCATCGTGCTTCTGGCCGCTGTCATTATGGACACCATGCAGACCCGTGCTGCCGAGAACGCAGCCAAGAAGGTTACCGGCGTTGCCCCCGGTACTCCCAAGGTCGCAAAATGATCCGATAAAACATCGCAAGGTCCGCCCTCCCGCAGGGCGGACCTTTTTTGCCGGTGTGCCTCCGATGCTCTGGAGACGCAGAAAAGCCCGGTCCGAAGACCGGGCTGCGGTTTCTGTGCAGACAGATGCTCAGGCGAAGAGCTCCTTTGCCTTTGCGGCAAAACGGATGCCATAGGTCTGGAAGAGCTCTGCAGCTGCCTCTTCGCCGCCCTTGAGGCAGACAGGTCCGAGATGGATAAAGGGCAGGCCCTTTGCGGTACCGCTGGAGTAAACAACGGTGCCCTTGACCAGCAGCTGGGTCAGGACAGACTGGATGGCAATGTCAGCGCCGCCCTGCAGGAAGTTTGCGGTAGCATAGGCACCGGCCAGCTTGTCAGCCAGCTTGCAGGGGCAGTTATCCAGCCAGGTCTTCAGCTGGTTTGCCTCAGCAGCATAGTAGTCGGGGGTGCCGACGATCACAGCTGCGGAATCGTTGATGAAGGCAACGTTCTCTTCATGATAGTTGCTGACCTCGCTGATGGGGAACAGACCGACCTCGATGGTCTCATCGCAGGCAAGGATGCCCTTTTTGATCTCTTCAGCCATGGAACCGGTACGGCCCGTAGAAGTAAAATAAATGATAGAAATCTTCATCTGAAATAACCTCCGATAAATTTTATTTTATTTTATTTATTATAGCATAAATCACATGAAAGACAAAGTATTTTCTGCCAAGTGCAGCTGTCACTTGCATTTTCCCCAAAAACGCGGTATCATACCGGGGATGAAGCAACCGTTCTCTGCCCCAGGCAGATTCAGGAGGAATATTTATGGCAGCTGCAGATATCAGACGTATTACTATCGAGACTATTGACGCACACCCCGGCAGACCTTCCCCCTTTGCCCGTCTGGGCCGCACTGCTTCCGAGGATGCGATCTGCCTCTATACCGACGGCGGCCGGATCGTCCTTCCCCGCAGCACAGTGGGCAGCAGTGGCTGGCAAAAGCTCCGGGCCAAGCTTTATGAGGATGCTCCCGGCAGAGGGCTTTCGGTCGAGGATCTGCGAAAGACTGTATAGATGGGCTTTGCCTCCCTGTTGCCGGGAGAGCAAGCACTCTCAAGCCTCTGTGGCTTCCGGAACCCGACCTGTAGCTCCACAGAAACGCTGTGACGAAAAAAGCGCCTGCAGACATTTGTCTGCAGGCGCTCTCCAGTTTATGCGATCAGATTTCCACGGTGATGGCACCGGTCCAGGAACCAGTACCCTCTACGGCCTCACCGTTGACGGTGATCGTGCCGTTCACGGAAGCGCCCTCTTCCACGGTCAGGCTGCTGAGGTAAGAGGTACCTGCAACATTCCAGACTGCGCCGTTCTTCAGGGTGACGATGACGCCGTTGTTAACGACAGGCTGTGCGGTGTTATGGACCTCGCCGAGCTCTTCGCAATTCTCCTTCCAGACCTTTGCGACACGGTGCCTGGCCTCAGAAGCAGAGATGATACCGGTGACAATCGCGTTGTCGAAGGTAAGGCTCAGGTTACGGACGCCGTCATAGCTCTCACGATGACCGGGACCACCGGGACCACCAGGGCCGCCAGGACCGCCGGGACCACCGGGGCCACCGGGGCCTCCAGGACCGCCGGGAGCGGTATCACCCTGTCCGAAGCCCTCTCCGGGAGGGGGACCCATGGGTGCCTTGGGGCCGGTATCGCCCTTCTTGCCGGTAGAGCCGTTATAGAAGTCGCCACGGATGGTCATATCCTTAAAGGAGGCGATAACATCGATGGTCTCCTTTGCGGTTGTATTGTCGTGTGCGGGATCGTATTCATCAGCCTCTGTGGGATCGATATAATAGCCGGTGGGGCTGCCGGGATCATCGGAGTTCATAACCTGCAGGATGATACCGTTCTCGGGAGACAGCACGGAATTGTCGATCTCAAAGATGGGTGCACAGCCCTTGACCACAAAGGTGGTCTCGCCGGTGTTGAAGACGGAGCCGTCGGTAACCCTGATCTTACCGCCCTCATTGCGGAAGCTCATGACAGCAAACCGGCCTGCATCCACGCGGGTGTTGATGAAGGTGCCGGAAGCGGTCTCGTTTGCCTGGATCAGTGCATAATCAGGTACATCGATCCGGCAGTCCTCAAAGGTATCAACGCAATCACCGATGGAGAAGGCACCGTAGCCGCTGGGGCCGGTGATCGCCACATCGCAGTTCATCAGGTTCAGGCGGCAGCGCATAACACCGTCAGTGGACATAACGCCCCATGCCTGAGAGGTAATGGTACAATCCTCATACCATGCATCTGCATAATCAGCCAGGTTGGTGGCACGGCAGTTGCCGCGAAGGCCCAGCATCCAGGGTACACGGCGCATATTGCCGGGCATGACATTATCTACATAGTCAGCAGGCAGAATGCCGTCCTCAGCGGAAATCTCACAGTTACGGACATAAAGCTTGGAGTGGCCGCCTGCAAACACAGTACCGCGGGCAGCACCCTTAGTGCAGATCGTAGAATCCTCAATGGTGAGGACTGCGTCATCTGCAGCGGTCACACCGGCGCCATAGCCGATGAAGTCGTTGCCGCCGTTGCCAGTCAGGGAAATGTCAGCACCGGAAACCACATAGGGTCCCTTGCCGCCTGCCATAATGCCGTTAAAGTTTTCGTCATAGCTGACGATCTCAACATCTTCTGCCAGACCGTCGCTGATCACACCGTCGGTCACAGCGGACAGGGCAGACTTTTCTTCGATGACCTGACCGCCCTCTGCATAGATTGCAGCGCGGAAATTATACTTGCCGACCGGGATCGGCTCCAGAACCTCCAGAACAATGTCACCCTCGTAGTTACCGGGCTTGGGGGTAACGCTCTCACCGTTCAGTGTCATGACAAGGGTATAGCCCTCGGGCGCTTCAATGGAAGCACCGGGAAGGATTGTCAGACCAAACAGCTCAGTGGATTCTGTTACGATCCACTTGTCTTCTACGCGTTTGAATTCTTTCATAGCATAAACCTCCTGTTTGAATTCGTTCGGTTATAACATAACGCACACCGGATATGAAAACAACTATCAATTCCGCAAGCCATGTGTAATTTTCGAAACACATATGCCGCCCTTTGGGCGGTCAGCCGTTGTTGAGGTAGTTTTCAATCCGGTACTCCTTTACGGCACCGTGCCGGCGCTGCGCATTGAAGTAGATATCATTGACTGCGCACATAAAGGCACGCTGATCCTCGGCAGACACTGTCCCACCGTTCATCATTTCGGCTATACCGGCCAGCAGGCTGTTCAGCTGATGGTGCTGCGGGTTCGTTCTGCCGCCGTCCTGTCCGTCTGCCCCGACCTCCGCCGGAGCCTCTCCTGTCAGCTCCGAAAGCGGAACCTCCAGTGCCTGTGCCAGCGACAGGACCACCTCGGTTGACTGCGGCCGCCGCTGTCCGGACTCGTAGTATTGAAGCGATCTGGTAGTGATCCCTACCAGGCCGGCCAGCTTTGCCTGGCTGAAGCCACGCCGCTTTCTTGTCTCTCGCAGTCTGTCTCCAAATTCCATAGCTTGACTCCTCCCCGGACGCTTTGCCGTTGCGCGGTCCGCTTCGGCATCCGTCCGGATTTGTGAAGATTTAATTTCAGTCTTTACATTTTTATCTGATAATTTTCGTTTTTCGTCTCGTTCTGTTACCATTTACGAACAGATTCAGTATACCATGGTTCCGATTTTATGTCAAGGCCACTTGTTTTTTGTTGGAATTCTGTATTTTCCCTAAAAAAGTACTTGCATTTTCATAAATGCGATGGTATGATGTTATTTGCGCGAATTATAATAGACTTATTATGCCGTTCTATTCGGTTTCAATTTTATGGAAGTTCTGTATATCCGCCTTTTCTATTTTTCTTATTCAGGAGGATTCTATGGCAACTGCAAAACAGCCTGCAACCGATAAGCTCAGTGAAGAGCAGAAAACCCCAGTCCTCAACCTGCTCGCAAAGGGTCAGAAAGCCGGTATTCTTCAGGCCAGCGAGATCAGTGCTGTGCTTGAGAAGCTGGATATCAACGCGGATCAGATTGAAAACATATATGATACCATCGAAAATATGGGAATTCAGGTCGTGGGTGCCGATCTGGAGCTTGATTCCACACCTGAGGTCCACGTAGAAGAGGAAGAAGAACTTGTCGACCCTGTCGAGCTGGCCGCCGAATATAACCTTGACGACCCTGTCCGCATGTATCTGAAGGAAATCGGCCAGATCAAGCTGCTGACCCCGGAAGAGGAGCTGGCTCTTGCCTCCCGCGTTGCCGAGGGTGACGAGGTTGCAAAATCAAAGCTGACAGAGGCAAATCTCCGTCTGGTAGTATCTATCGCAAAGAAGTATTCCGGCCGTGGCCTGCATATTCTGGACCTGATCCAGGAGGGCAACACCGGTCTGATCCGTGCAGTTGATAAATTCGACTACACCAAGGGCAACAAATTTTCCACCTACGCAACCTGGTGGATCCGTCAGGCTATCACCCGCGCCATCGCCGACCAGGCACGTACCATCCGTGTTCCGGTTCATATGGTAGAGGTCATCAACAAGGTCACCCGCTGCAACCGTAAGCTGGTGCAGGAGCTGGGACGTGAACCCACCATGGAGGAAATTGCAGAGGAGCTGCATCTTCCGCTGGAGAAGGTTGTGGAAGCAACCCGTACCTCTGCGGATACCCTTTCTCTTGACACGCCTGTCGGCGATGAGGAGGATACAACCATCGGCTCCTTTGTAGAAGACGACAACACCCCGGGGCCTGCCGATGCCACCTCCAGCACCCTGCTGGCAGAAGCCCTCAATGAGATCCTCGACACCCTGACCGAGCGTGAGGCGGATGTCCTCAGAATGCGTTTCGGCATGTATGACGGCCGTACCCACACGCTGGAGGAGGTCGGACAGATCTTCGGCGTCACCCGTGAGCGTATCCGCCAGATTGAGAACAAGGCAATCCGCAAGCTCCGCCATCCCAGCCGTGCCAAAAAGATCAAGGACTTCTACTGCTGAGTCTGACCCTGCGCAATGTGAGGCTGCTTTATACGGCCCTCTCTCAAATTCACTCATTTTAAGTTCTGAGCATGCTGATCCCCCATCAGCATGCTCTTTTTTATTTTTATCAGAAAGCTTCTCTGCGGTATGATCGAAATGGCAGGCGCAAAAATATTCCGGTACTATATCAAGCTGAACCGGAATATGCTATAATCAGTCATGAGAAACGCAGAGGGGGCTTTAACATGTTACGCAGGTTCAGGCAATGGCTCAGCATTCAGTCCATTAAAAATCCACGCCAGATCATACTGCTCACGATCGTGGTTGTAAATATTGCAATGATCATCGTCGGTTCCGTCGGGATCAAGGGCTTATCCCTCAGCGGAACGGAAGCAATGTCCTTCCTTCAGGCCGTGTTCTGCACCATCAGCATGATGCTGGACCCCGGCTGTATATCCTTTGTCGTGGAGGATGTCGGTGAGTCCGGCGTGATCATCGCCATGGTATGCTTTGTGATCGTGGTGTTTGGAATGATCTCCTTTACCGGTGCGGTAATTGGCTATGTCACCAACTATATAGCAACCATTATCGAGGAGAGCGATTCCTCGGCAAAGGCGATCCATGTCTCTGACCATATGATCATCCTGAACTGGAATAACCGTGCCGCTGAGATCATTAATGACCTGTTATATGCAGACGGGCAGCAGACAGTTGTTGTTCTTGTCCCGGAGGGCAAGGATCAGATCAAACGGCAGATTGATGAAAAGCTTTCCGCAACGATCGCGCAGGCCAATCAGGGGCTTTCTGCAAGGGCAGCACAAAACCGCAGAGCTTCTGCCACGAAGCTGAAAAACAATCTGACCGTGATCGTGCGCGAAGGGGATGTATTTTCGCTTAAGCAGCTCACAGATATTGCGATCGAAAAAGCCAAAACGATCATCATCCTTGGCGATGACGATATTCAGGCCGCCCAGGCAAAGGTCATGCAGAAGCACGGTAATGTCCGTACTGTCAAAACACTTATGCAGGTTGCAGACCTGACCGGTGCCGCAAGCTCCCGGGATGATCAGAATATTATCGTTGAGATCACAGATGACTGGACAATGAAGCAGGTCAGTCAGATCATTGACTTTAAACAGGTCCATGGAAAGTGTAATATCACACCGATCAATATCAACACTGTCCTCGGCCAGATCCTGTCACAGTTCACGGTCATTCCGGAGCTCAACAGTGTATACAGCGAGCTGTTTTCAAATTATGGCGCTTCCATTTATGCTACCCCGGAGGGGACTGTAAACGAGTCTGCCATCTCTGAATTTATGGGGAGTCACTGTTACGCCATTCCGCTGACCTCGTCCGATACCGTTGCCCGGACCAGCTGCTATTTTGTAGCAAGCTCGGAAGCGGACCTGCTTCGGACCTGCAAATACACCGACTGTACGCTGTCTGTACAGGTAAACCCTACGATCTTCTACCCAATGCGGACCATTATTATCATCGGCCGAAACAGCAAATACAGGGAGCTTATGGACGGCTACCGCGCGTATCTTGAAGAATGGCCGGGCAGCGCAGAGGTGATCATCCTTGATTCCGCAGAGCACCTTACCGATGCCTTTGACCGTTGTGCCTATCCTTTCATATCGGAGATCATTCCGGTAAACAGCTTTGACTCCGATGCAATTCCCGGCACACTTCGGCGCCTGCTTTCAGAAAAGGCAAATGACGTCAGCATTCTGATCCTGTCTGATGATCAGGTCGACGATGATGACACTGATGCCGATGCGCTTTCCAATCTTATATTTGTCCAGACCGAAGTCAGCCGATATCAGAAATCCCATACTGCGGAGAACCGCCGGATCGATGTGATCGTTGAGCTGGTGGATCCCAGGCATCACGACATTGTCACCAGCTATCATGTTGATAATGTTGTCATTTCAAATCGCTATATCAGCAAGCTGGTCACACAGATCGGTGAAAAGGAAGCTCTGTATGCCTTCTTTAACGACATCCTGACCTATGATACAAAGGACGTTCCCTCCTATACCAGCAAGGAGATCTATGTACGCAGCGCTGCCGCATTTTTTACGGAGCTTCCGCCAAAGGCAAGTGCACATGAGCTGGTCCGTGCAGTTATCCAGGCTGAGGGCAATACCAGCCATTCGATCCTGATGGGGTATATCAGAGAGGATCACGAGGTTGTTCTGTTCTGTGATGACCTGACGGAATGTGAGGTATCGCTCAGGCCGGATGATAAGCTGATCCTGTTCTCGGTACACATCTGAAGCATCCGGAGCACGCATGACATTCCCGTTCTCCTTTTACATTGACCCCTGTAACGATCAGGCCCGCAGCAGATCAAACTGCTGCGGGCTTCTATTCATATTTTGTTGATCTTCAGGGCTTATACCGTATCGGGTTTCACGCTTTCACGGCTTTCACGGCTTTCGCGCCTTTGGGAGCAGGAAGCCCTGCGGGCATCCGAACATAAACACAAGGGCCGGTACTTCCATAACATTCCACTTGACAGAGTTCTTATGTGAAGCTATAATAGAATTAGAATAATTCTAAAAGGTGATGAAATGTCCAAGTATACTGATGCGATCCTGCAGATTGTTTCCGCTCCGGGGGAGCATATGACTGCCGAGCAGATTTTTTTCCGTCTGAAGGAAACCTACCCTACGGTCGCCCTGGCAACCGTTTATAACAATTTAAACGCGCTGCTGAGCTCCGGCAGAATCCGTCGCATCAGCATTGAAAATTTTCCTGACCGTTATGACGGCGTCATCCCCCACGACCATCTGGTCTGCCGCCGCTGCGGCCGGCTTGGCGACTACAGCTCCGCAAGGCTTTCCTCGCTGGTCGCTGAGCTCGCTGCCGAGCTGGAAAGCAGTCGGGGGATCTCCGTGGACGGCTATGACCTGAAATTATTCTACCTCTGCGAGGACTGCAGAAAATCCCAGTGAAGGAGTGTATACCCGATGAATGAGCGCACAGGCTCTGCCGTACAGGCGCAGCGCTATGGTGACGGCGTTGGCTTTGAGCGGATCCGCCGTATCACCGGCTATCTGGTCGGTACCATGGATCAGTGGAACGATGCCAAGCGCTGTGAAGAGCGCGACCGTGTAAAGCATACGGTCACCCGATAACCCTGTCCCGTTATCTCCGGACCGGAGGCAGCCCCGCTGCTTTTGTCCGTAAATATTAAAAACCTTTTATTTTACAATTTTATTCAAGGAGGAAATTTATTATGGCAAAGTATGTATGTCCCGTTTGTGGCTATGTGTATGAGGGCGACACCATGCCCGCTGATTTTGTATGTCCCCTGTGCAAGGTGCCCGGCAGCAAGTTCAAGCTGATGGACGACAGCGCAGCTCTGGCGGCTGAGCATGTCTTTGGCATCGGCACAAAGCTCGACGGCGTTTCCGAGGAAGACAAGAAGTATATCCTCGACCAGCTGAAGGCAAACTTCGAGGGTGAATGCTCCGAGGTCGGCATGTATCTCTGCATGGCCCGCGTTGCTGCACGTGAGGGTTACCCCGAGATTGCGGCCTACTGGGAGAAGGCAGGTCTGGAGGAGGCTGAGCATGCCGCTAAGTTCGCTGAGCTGCTCGGTTCCTACTTAGAGCCCAACATGACTGATTCCACCGAAAAGAATCTGGCATGGCGCATCGACTGCGAATACGGCGCAACCGCCGGTAAGGTTGACCTGGCCGTCTGCGCCAAGAAGAACGGCCTCGACGCGATCCATGACACCGTTCACGAGATGGCCCGCGACGAAGCCCGCCATGGCCGCGCTATGGCAGGCCTGCTGAAGCGCTATTTCGGCAAGTAAGCAACAGGCACAGTGCCAAAGCCCAGGCTTTGGCACTGTTTCGCTCTGCAAAGGAGTCAGAATATGAATAAAAAAGCAATGTACCGGCTTTCCTACGGGCTGTTTCTTCTGACTGTCCGCAAGGACGACAGGGATTACGGTTGTATTATCAACACCTGCCTGCAGGTGTCCAATGTTCCCAACCGGATTTCGATTTCCGTCATCAACGGGAATCACACCTGCGACATTCTGAAGGAAACCGGGGAATTCAATGTATCGGTTCTGACGGAAGAAGCCCCCTTCAGCCTCTATCGGCGATTTGGTATGCAATCCGGCAGAGATGTAGATAAGTTTGAGGGCTTTGCTGATCTGGCCCGCAGTGAAAACGGTCTGGCCTATCTTACCGCCGGTGCCAACGCCTTTCTTTCCGGCAAGGTGGTGGAAAGCCGGGATCTGGACAGTCATACCCTTTTCATCGCTGAGGTGACAGACGGAGATGTTCTGGGAAGCGAAGCGTCCGCAACCTATGCCTATTATCAGGAGCAGGTGAAGCCCAGACCCGCAAAGGCTTCCGGCGAAAAGAAGACATGGGTCTGCAGTGTCTGCGGTTATATCTATGAGGGTGATGAGGTCCCGGATGACTTCATCTGTCCTCTCTGCAACCATGGCAAGGAGGACTTTGTCCTGTTGACCGGCGGCACTGCTTCTCCGGCCATATCCGAAATACCGGAAAAGGACGCTGCAGAAAGCGTTATAAAGTGGGTCTGCCCGGTCTGTGGTTATGTCTATGAGGGAGAATCCGTTCCTGCCGACTTTGTATGTCCTATCTGCAAGGTCCCGGGTTCCGAATTTAAGCGTCTGGACACATCGGGCCCACTTGCCGCAGAGCATATCTTCGGCATCGGCACCAGGCTCGATGGCGTTTCCGAGGAAGACAGGAAGTATATCCTCGGCCAGCTGAAGGCAAACTTCGAGGGCGAATGCTCTGAGGTCGGCATGTATCTCTGCATGGCCCGCATCGCCGAGCGCGAGGGTTACCCGGAGATCGGTGCCTACTGGAAGGAAGCCGGGCTGGAGGAGGCTGAGCACGCCGCTAAGTTCGCTGAGCTGCTCGGTTCCTGCTTAGAGCCCAACATGACCGATTCCACCGAAAAGAATCTGGCATGGCGCGTTGACTGCGAATACGGCGCAACCGCCGGCAAGGTTGACCTGGCCGTCTGCGCCAGTAAGAACGGCCTCGACGCGATCCACGACACCGTCCACGAGATGGCCCGCGACGAAGCCCGTCATGGCCGTGCTATGGCCGGCCTGCTGAAGCGCTACTTCGGCAAATAATTCCACATATAATAGAACTGTGCCGCAAGCCCAGCTTGCGGCACACGCTTTTTCTTTTCAAATCTGCGATCCCCGATCCCCGGGATTGCATGACTCAGAACCAGCTGTTCTGTTGGTCCCGCTCCGTCAGCTCCACAGTGCCTCCTTCCCCGTCCAGCATGACGCTTTCATAGGTCTGCCTGGCAGGTAGCTTTCGCTCCGGCTGCTGTCTCCGGCCTGCCGGCTGAATCGGGGGCTTCGGCGCTGTTCCGGTGGACGGTACCTGCTCCGCACCTGCCGGCGCCGAAGCATCCGGCTGCTGTGTGTCCGGCGTCTTTTCCGGTGCTCCCGGTACCTCCGCCACTTCCGGTGCTGCAGGGCACTTCTGTTTTCCCTGCTCCGTCACCTCGGTCTTCTGCGCTGTCACCGATTTTCTCTTTTTTCGGTGCTTTCTGAGGCCCACAATGCACAGAAGAAGCAGCAGCACTGCCCCAGCAGCTGTTGCGGCAATCCCTGCCTCCTGCCGGGATGAGCGCAGGATCACAAAGTTTTCGGAAAAGGTTCCGGTGAAATTCCCGGTCCCGGTAAATACCATGGCCGCATCACCCGGCGCTGTATTGTTCAGGTAACTGACAGTATAATCCTCACCCTCTGTCAGGCGGAAGGAGCCAAGATACAGCTTTGACGAAGGGCAGATTTCGCTTCCGCTTGCCGTAAACTCCGTCTTATCCAGCACTGCCGTTACGGCTCCCATCTCTGCCGGGGTAATGGTAAACTGCACCGAACAGCTGCCGGTATAATTTCCCTGTCCCGTAACCACGGCAGTTGCCGTGCCCGCATCGATATTGTCATTATAAGCGACTGTAAAATCCGTCCCTGCAGTCAGGACCACATCCCCCAGGGAAATTGCCGGAACCGGACACTGCGCCGTCCCACTGTAGGTAACCGTGGGGATTTCGCTGCACCGGGCGTCCTGCAGATCAGCCGGCAGGATCGTAAACTCCGTGCGGATGCTTCCGGTATAGCCATTGATCCCGGTTACCGTCAGGTAGCTGCCGCCGGCATCTGTCCGTTTGTCCACCGTGACCTCATAGTCCTGTCCTTCCTTCAGTACTGTGCCGTCTGCAGGATCCGTCACGGTAACCACAGGCTCACAGGTCCTGCCGGTATAGGTCACATTCTCCGCCACAACCTCATAGCCTGCCAGTGAGACGATCACTGTGGTTTCATCCGCGCTCAGCTCATCCCCACGGTCGATGTGCCGCAGCTCATCGGCAACTGTCAGATCCGCATAGGTGTTACAGGCGATCCCGACAACCCCCATGTCCAGCACACGCTGCAGCGCTTCGTTGTCCTCGGGATTGAAGGTCCACGCCTCCAGCTGGATCCCACGCTGGGCGCAGGTCTCCGCAACCTCCTCCGTCAGCAGCGTATGGCTGAGGCGCAGGATGCCTCCCGGGAGGCTCAGGGCCCGATTATACTCCACCTCCGGATTATCAAGGTTATAGGGCATATATTCCAGGGGATAGGCTGTGGTCTTTTCCCCCACATAGGCCAGAATATCATAGCTGAAGGAGATGATCACGCAACGGCCCTCCCAGTTGCCGTCGGAGAGCTTCTGCAGTACCTTGTCTGCAATGGTCGTGTTACTGTTCTTCAGTTCAATATAGGGCGTCTTCCCATACTCCTTGCAGATATCCAGGTAATCCTGCAGGGTCGGTACTGTCAGCTGGCCCGCATACCGGTCATTCCAGCCGATGCCGCCGTCGATCCGCAGCTCCTGCAGCTCCGCCCAGGTATAGCTGCTGATCTCACCGGTGCCGTCTGTGGTGCGGTCCACTGCGCTGTCATGCATGCAGACCAGCACACCGTCACTGGTCATCTGTACATCGGTCTCTATGGCATCATAGTCAGAGCTTTGGGCCGCGGCCTCAAAGGAAAGCAGGGTATTTTCGGGATAATCCATACAAAGGCCACGATGTGCCTGGATCGAAACGCCACCGCCAAAAATTTCCGGGAAGCTGTCAGTCACAGAAGCGGAGACCGAAACACTGCAGAGAACCGCAATGATCATCAGCATAAGAAGCCGCAGGCATCGGCGTCCGGTCCGCCCTCTATCGGTATCTGATCTTTTCATTCGCAGGCACACCGCCCTTCCCTTCCGGCACAGTCAGCCGGTCTGTTTTTTGCATATATATCGTTGAATTATACCATAGAATCAGATTTTTGTAAACTCATGCCGCTTTGCGCACAGCTTCACCCCTGTGGCCAATTTTTGCATTTACAGATTGACTTTAGTTCGGTAAAATGCTAATATACTATTTAAATAAAACAGCACAGTGGTACGCCCGGTTGCGTGCCATTCTTAATACGGAGAATCAGCTATGGAGCTTACAGAGTTAAAGGCGGCTGTCTGTGCCGCCGTGGACCACCTTGCCGCAGACAGTGAAGCAGTCAGTGACTGGATCTTTCAGCATCCGGAGCTTGGCGAAGAGGAGTATGAAAGCAGTGCCTACCTGAAGGCAAAGATCGAGGCACTGGGCTTTCAGGTGGAAATGCCCTACGGCGGTCTGCCCACTGCCTTCCGGGCAGAATATGGCGATGATGACGGGCCGAAGGTTGCATTTCTGGCTGAGTATGACGCACTCCCCGGCTACGGGGACCTGAGCCCCAACGGTACCGGTAACGGTCACGCCTGCGGCCACAACTGGATCGCGGCCAGCACCTATGCCGCTGCTGCTGCCCTGAAGCAGGTAAAGGAGCATTTTCACGGGAAGATCGTCTGGATCGGCACACCTGCAGAAGAGACGACCGGCGGCAAGATCGATCTTTGCCGTGCCCATTGCTTTGACGATCTGGACGCGGTATTTCAGTTCCACCTGTCCGGCAACGCCGCAAACTGCCTGCGTCCCTATGAGCTGGCCTGCACCGACATCACCTATATCTTCCACGGGAAATCCTCCCATGCCAGCAACAACCCTGAGGACGGTGTCAACGCGCTGGACGCCTGCAGCCTGACCATGGCCGGTGTCAATGCGCTGCGCCAGCATGTCCGTTGTGACAGCCGGATCCATGGGATCATTAAGGACGGCGGCCTTGCCTGCAATGTCGTGCCGGAACGTTCCGAGATGATGTATTTTGTCCGTGCCGGGAAGATTGATTATCTGGAGCAGCTGATCGAACGTGTCAATAACTGTGCCCGCGGTGCCGCCCTGATGACCGGCTGCGAAGTGGAAATTGTCCGTGGCCGCAACACCTTTAAGGACCTCCGGCACAATGAGGCACTGATCGAAGCTGTCCGCCGGAACCTGGAGGGCCTTGGCATCACCGATTTTATCAACGGCGACCCCTATCATACCGGCTCCACCGATATCGGTAATGTCAGCTATGATGCCCCCACCTTCTATGGCACACTGACCACCATCTCCCAGGGGCCCGGCGAACCCCATGACGCCATTTACCTGGAGCGCGCCAGCTCCGCGTACGCAAACAGTCTGCTGCACATTGCCGCCAAGGCCATGGCAGAGTCCGCCCTGGATGTTTTCTGTGATGAGGCGCTAAGGTCCCGCACACAGCTGACATATAAATAAATCAGAATTAATGATCTGGAGGAAAGAAACATGAAAACCCGTAACCTTCGCAGAATGCTGCTGACCATGCTGAGCATTCTCACCGTACTTGCCCTGCTGGCAGGCTGTGGCAGCTCCGCTGCTTCCGCTGCCGCTTCCGAGACTGCCGCTTCCGAGGCTGCCGAGGCCGGCTACAACACAGGCAATGCCGAGCTGGATGAAATCCTCAACAATGCCGACGGCCGTCTGGCCGACATGCTTGCCTCCGGCAAGATGAGCGTCGTCTGTGAGGTCAACTTTGCTCCCTATGAGTATGTAGACCCCGATATCTCCGGCGAACAGGAAAGCTATCAGGGCCCTGACATGGAACTGGCCCGCTATATTGCCGATAAGCTCGGCCTTGAGCTGACCGTCAGCAACGTAGAGTTCTCCGCTGTCTGCGTCGGTGTTCAGGCAGGCAAATATGATATGGCGATCTCCGCCCTTTCCTGGAGTGAGGAGCGCGCTGAGTCCATGGAGACCTCCAAGGTTTATCAGCCTGACTCCGACCATCTGCTGATGGTTCCCGCCGACAAGGTGGACGACTACAAGGAAATCTCCGATTTTGCAGGCCTCCGCATCAGCTATCAGACCGGCTCCGTCCAGCAGGCACTGGTAGAATCCCAGATTCCCGACGCCGTTACCAGCGAGTACCCCTCCATTCAGGACGCTGTTGTCGGCCTTATGAACGGCAAGTGCGATGCAGTCGCTCTGGCCCGCTCTGTCGGTGAGCAGATGCTCGAGGCAAACGACGGGATCGCACTCTCCACCTGTATCTTCGACAACGAGAACAACGGCAATGTGATCTGCTGCCCCAAGGGTGAGACCACTCTGGTCGATGCCCTGAACGTGATCATTGACGAGGTCATCGAGCAGGATCTTTACAACACCTGGATGGCCGACGCACAGGTCCGCGTTGCCGAGCTCGGCATCGATTAATCCCAGCCATAAACGCATGTGCCAATGACGGCCCACCCCGTGGCACATGCGTTTTCTAATATGTAAATGATCAAGGGGGCTTTCTGCGTGTCATTCTTTACAAACATCATCAAGATCCTGCAGCGCTATGGCATGAAGTATGTCTACGGCACCGGTGTTGCACTGGGTCTTTCCCTGCTGTCCATTGTTCTGGGCAGTGTGCTGGGCATCGGCATCGCACTGATGTACATGTCCAAAAAGAAATCGCTGCATGTGATCAGCAATGTCTACATTCAGGTGCTCCGCGGCACCCCTGTGCTGCTGCAGCTCTATCTCTTCTGGATCCTGCTGCCTAAAATCCCCGGCCTCGGGGAGATCAGTGACCTGAGCTGCGTCTGTGTCGCCCTGGTGGTCAATGCAAGCGCCTACATGGCAGAGGTCTTCCGTGCAGGCATTCAGGCTGTGGATCCCGGTCAGCGCGAGGCTGCCGTATCCCTGGGTATGCGTGAACGTGACATTATGATCAAGGTCATATTCCCGCAGGCGATCAAAAACATCCTGCCCGCCATGGGCAACGAATTTGTGGTCATGATCAAGGAAACCTCTCTGGCAAGTACCTTCATGGCAGGCGAGATCATGACCGCCTACCGTCAGGTACAGTCTGTCACCTATCTGGCGATCGAATCCCTGACGATCGCCGGTATCATCTACCTGATCCTGACCCTTGGTCTTAACGCTCTGCTGCACGTTCTGGAAAGGAGGCTGGAGAAAAATGGTTGAACCTCTGCTGAAGGTATGTGACCTTCATAAAAGCTTTGGTGATCTGGAGGTCCTCAAGGGCATTGACTACGAGGTCTATCGTGGTGATGTCGTCTCGATCATCGGTCCCTCCGGCTGCGGTAAATCCACCTTTTTGCGCTGCCTCAATCTGCTGGAGACTCCCACCAGTGGTAAGGTCATTTTTGAGGGTGTCGATCTTGCAGACCCCAAGCTGGATGTCACCCAGCATCGCCGCCGCATTGGCATGGTATTCCAGCATTTCAATGTATTCCCGCATCTTTCCGTCAAGCAGAACATTACGCTTGCGCCGGTCTGCAACAAGCTGATGACTCAGGCAGAGGCCGATGAAAAGGCCATGCAGCTGCTGGCCCGCGTAGGTCTTTCCGATAAGGCAGACGTCTCGCCCCGCTCACTCTCCGGCGGTCAGAAGCAGCGTCTGGCCATTGTCCGTGCCCTGGCCATGAATCCGGATGTCATTCTCTTTGATGAGCCCACCTCCGCTCTTGACCCCGAAATGGTCAAGGAGGTACTGGCTGTCATTCAGGAGCTGGCAGAGGGCGGCATGACCACCATTGTCGTCACTCATGAGATGAACTTCGCCCGGAAGGTCAGCAATAAGGTACTGTTTATGCACAGCGGTATCATTGCCGAGCAGGGAGATCCCGAGACAGTATTCGGCAACCCGCAGAGCCCCTACCTGGTGGACTTCCTGGGCAAGGTACTCTGATCTTGGCGACAGGTATCATATGTACCATACAAGTTTTTCCTGAAAATCCTTCAAATCGGCGCCCGGCTCACACACCCGGACGCTGATTTCATCGGAGAAATCGGCAAAAGTATTGCAAGTTTGCAACCTTATGGCCTGCAAAAACATTCAGTTTTACAAAATAAATAACCAAAGTTTTTTTCCGGGGAAGCTATTGCAATCCTCTCCGGCGATTGTGTATAATAACATATGCAGTCGGTGGGGTTTTTGCACCCTGCCGCAGGAATATTCTAATTTAATAAGGAGATGGACAATTTGGAAAATCTGTTCTGGATTGGTTTCATCGGTGCTATCATCGCAGGTGTCTTTGCCGTTATTCAGGCTAAGAAGGTCCTGGCTGCCTCCGAGGGAACCGACAAGATGAAGAAGATTGCTTCCGCCATCCGCGAGGGTGCAAATGCTTACCTGAAGCATCAGTACACCACCGTCGCAAAGGTGTTCGCAGTCGTCTTCGTAATCCTGCTCATCATCGCTTTCGCCTCCAAGGGCCAGATGCTGAGCCGTATCACCCCCTTCGCTTTTGTTACCGGTGGCATCTGGTCTATGCTGGCTGGCTTTATCGGCATGAAGATCGCTACCAACTCCAACGCACGTACCGCTTACGCTGCTTCCACCGGCCTGAATAACGGCCTGCGTGTTGCTTTTGCTTCCGGCTCCGTCATGGGCTTCACCGTTGTTGGTCTGGGCCTGCTGGACATCAGCATCTGGTTCACCGCCCTGAAGCTTGCCGGTATGGATGCTTCTCAGATCGGTAACATCATGGTCATGAACGGCGTTGGCGCTTCCTTTATGGCTCTGTTCGCTCGTGTCGGCGGCGGTATCTACACCAAGGCTGCCGACGTCGGCGCTGACCTGGTCGGTAAGGTTGAGGCCGGCATCCCCGAGGATGACCCCCGTAACCCCGCTACCATTGCTGATAACGTCGGCGATAACGTCGGTGACGTTGCCGGTATGGGCGCTGACCTCTATGAGTCCTATGTCGGCTCCATCCTGGCTACCTTCGGCCTCGGCGCTGCTGCAGGCTATGGCTTCTCCGGCATGATCCTGCCTCTGGCTATGGCTGTTGCCGGTATCGTCTGCTCCATCATCGGTTCCTTCCTGGTCCGTACCAAGGAAGACGCTACCCAGGCTTCCCTGCTGAAGTCCCTGCGTACCGGCACCTACACTGCTGCTGTTCTGGCTGCGATCTGTGCTCTGGTCCTCTGCCTGGTCATCCTGCCCATGCATAAGATCGGCGTCTTTGTCGCAATCCTCTGTGGCCTCATCGGTGGCTGTGCCATCGGTTACTTCACCGAGTACTACACCTCTGATAACTACAAGCCCACCCAGAAGCTGGCTGATGCTTCCGAGACCGGTGCCGCTACCATTATCATCGGCGGTCTGTCCCTGGGCATGAAGTCCACCCTCGCTTCCATCCTGATCGTAGCTGTCGCTGTTATCGTTTCCTTCTTTGCTGCAGGCGGCAACGCTTCCTTCAACGAAGGCCTCTACGGTATCGGTATCGCTGCTGTCGGCATGCTCTCTACTCTGGGTATCACCCTGGCTACTGACGCTTACGGTCCTGTTGCCGATAACGCCGGCGGCATCGCCGAGATGTCCGGTCTTCCCGAGGAGGTCCGTGACCGTACAGACGCACTCGACTCTCTGGGCAACACCACTGCTGCTACCGGTAAGGGCTTCGCAATCGGCTCCGCTTCCCTGACCGCTCTGGCTCTGCTGGTTTCCTATGTGAACATCGCAAACACCAAGCTGCCTGAGGCTATGGATCTGTCCCTGACCAACCCTGCAGTTCTTGTAGGTCTCTTCATCGGCGCTATGCTGGTTATGGTCTTCTCCGCTTTCACCATGAGCGCTGTACAGACCGCTGCCCAGTCCATTGTCGTTGAGGTTCGCCGCCAGTTCCATGAGATCAAGGGCATCATGGAAGGCGAGACCGATCCTGACTACGCTACCTGCGTTGCTCTGTGCACCAAGGGTGCTATCCACGAAATGGTCGCTCCCGCACTGCTGGCAATCATTGTTCCGATCGTTACCGGTCTGATCCTCGGCTGTGAAGGCGTTGTTGGTCTGCTGGGCGGTGTTTCCGTCTGCGGCTTCGCAATGGCAGTCTTCATGTCCAACGCCGGCGGCGCTTGGGATAATGCCAAGAAGTACATTGAAAGAGGCAACCATGGCGGCAAGGGCTCCGAACAGCACAAGGCTGCTGTTGTCGGCGATACTGTCGGTGATCCCTTCAAGGATACCTCCGGTCCTTCCCTGAACATTCTGATCAAGCTCTGCTCCACCATTTCCATCGTATTCTGTGGTGTTGTCGCAGCCTTCAATATTCTGGGTATGTTCTGATCCTGCTTTTTTCACCGGGATGTCGGATTTCCGACATCCCGGTTTTTTTACACTGTCAGGCCCTGTCACTGTCGCTGCACCGGCAGTCCCGTTTTTCCCCTGTGAAGCCTTCAGAAATGTGTGCAAACAGCAAAGATTTACTGGATATTCCATACGCTGTGTGCTAATATATCTGTGTTCGGACTCCCCGGAGTCCCTGCCATTTTGTCTTTCAGGAGGCCCTCTATGACTGAATCTACTCCCAGCAGAATAAACCTGGTCCTGCCGGCCGTGGCAGCGGTGATCCTGATCATCGTGATGGGCGTCTACCTCCTGCAGCTGGTAGATACCGGGCACACCAGTGATGCTGATTTCGATACGGTTTCTGCCGCCGTCCTCTCGGCTGCAGACCTTGACCCCATGGTAGAGGGTGACAACCAGATGATCCGCCGCATTTACGGGCTGGATCCTGCCAGCTACGAAGGCATGCTTCTCTATTATCCCTCCAGCAATATGGGCTGTGAGGAGCTGCTGCTGGTCAAGCTCAGTGATCTTTCACAGCAGGAAGCCGTTCAGGAGGCTATGGAAGCGCGGATCTCCACACAGCGTGATGCCTTTGAGGGCTATGCCCCGGACCAGTACGATATGCTGGGCAGAGGCGTTGTTTCGGTGCAGGGCAATTACCTGCTGCTGATCGTTGCCGATGATACGGACGCCGTCCTCAGCGCCTTTCTGAAGGCCCTGTGACCGTCCGGGAGGATTACCCATGCTGAAACGATACAGAACCCTGCTGCTGATCGGAGCTCTGCTTCTTGTTGCCCTGATCCTGCTGCTGCGCAGCTGCGGGTCTAATGCTGCGGAAGCGGAGGCTTCCCTGCAGACTTCCCCCTCCCCGGAGCTTGCGCCCGGTATCGAGCAGATCCGGTTGCTTGAAGACGCCGATCCCGCTGAAATTGACGAAATCCTCAAGGACTATCATCATCAGGAGCTGCTTGAGCGTCGGGATGACCGTTTTTCCGCCATGGACGAAGACCCTGAAAAGGTATGGTCCATGCTGGAGGATTATGTGATCCTGGGAGATTCCCGTGGTGCCGGCTTTAAATTCATCTCTGCGCTGGACGAAAGCCGCAACCTCGCCACCTATGGTAATACCATCGACCATATCTCCGAGAATTTTGAGACGATCGATGCCCTGAACCCCTCCTATATCATTCTGGTATTTGGCACGGATGATATCCTGCTGCCCCAGTGTGCGGATGAAGCAGGTTTTAAGGAATATTTCACGCCCTATCTGCAGGAGCTTCAGGAACGATACCCGGACGCGCTGATCCTCCTGAATCCCATCTTCCCCTGTATCGGAGAGGGCCTCGAACGCTATGAACAGTGGCAGTACACCGCGAAATACGATCAGGTCCTCCGAGAAATTGCGTCCGAGACCGGTGTCTGCTATGTGAACTGCGATGAGGTCGAGCTGACAGACGCCGACTACAAGGAAGACGGCATCCATTTCTGGAATGACTTTATGAACCGCTGGATGCGGCGGATCGTTACCACCATATACGACGCGGAGTTTGGCCTCTACGAAGAACCTGTCGAGGCTCCCGTCGCGCCCTCCGGCACTGCAGAACAGGCGTCTGCTGTATAGTACCCTGTAGCTGCCTCAAATCTGTTAACGAAAGGAGACCAGACACTTGAGTTTTTCCACATTATTCTTTCTCTTTGTGTTCCTGCCCGTGAGTCTGATCCTCTATTATGTTGTGCCCGTTCGCTTCCGTTCGGTACCACTGGTTCTGGTCAGTCTGCTCTTCTTCTCCTGGTCAAAGCCTGCTTATCTGGTCTTTTTACTGCTGAACCTTGCGATCAACTACGCTGCCGGTCTGGAGATTGACGCGCTGAAGCAGGCAGGCTACCATAAGGGCGCAAAGGCCGCCATGATCATAACCGTGGTCGTCAATGTACTGACCCTGTTTTTCTTCAAATATCTGGCCTTCTTCCTTTCCAACCTGAATCTGATCCCCGGTCTTTCCATTTCTGTTCCCTCTGTGGAGGCGCCTGTCGCGATCCTCTTTTACATTCCGACTGTCCTCTCCTATATTGTAGATGTTTACATGGACCGTGCCCCGGTGCAGAAAAATGTACTGAATTATCTGGTTTACGCCACCTTCTTCCCCAAGTTTCTGTCCGGCCCCATCGTGCAGTATCGCGATATGGCCCAGCAGCTCTCTGAGCCGCACCCCTTTAAAAAGAAGAACCTCTACAGCGGTGCCAAGCTCTTCTGTATCGGTCTCTTTAAGAAGGTTCTGCTTGCGGATACCATGGGAAATATCTTCAACGCGATCTTTGCGCTGGAGTCCATGAGTATCGGAACCGCATGGCTCGGTGCCGTTCTTTACAGCTTCCAGCTTTACTTTGATTTCAGCGGCTACTCGGATATGGCCATCGGCATCTCCGGTATGCTGGGCTATGAGATTGCCCCCAACTTCAACTATCCCTACCGTTCTGTCAACATCACAGATCTCTGGCGCCGCTGGCATATTTCCCTGGGTGCCTGGTATCGTGAATACATTTACTTCCCGCTTGGCGGCAGCCGCTGCTCTACCGGAAGGACCATCTTCAACCTGCTTGTCGTCTGGTTCCTGACAGGTCTCTGGCACGGTGCCAGCTGGACCTTTATCCTGTGGGGCCTCTGGCATGGTCTCTTCTCCATTCTGGAGCGTTTTGTGATCCGTGACAGGCTGGACGGTGTCCCCCACGGTCTGCGGGTATTCGGCACCTGTGTCATTACCTTTATCGGCTGGGTCATGTTCTTCTCCGGCACCATGCAGCAGATGCTCTTCTACTTCGGGCAGATGTTTGGCGCAGGTCATCAGGGACTCTTTGACAGCAGCTTCCTCTACTACTTCCGCAGCAGCTTCCTTCTGCTGCTTGCTTCGGTAGTCGGTTCCGGTCCTCTGGTCAAAAACCTCCACAACAGTCTCATCTACAGACGGGGTGGCAAGCTGGTCTGGGTATCCGCCGCGGTCTTTGCCGTTCTACTGGTGCTCAGCATTGCCACTATGGTCAGTGCCACCTATACCTCGTTCCTCTACTTCCAGTTCTGACAGGAGGGCTGCTATTTGTCACAGAATCAAACTCAGGCTACGGCTTCCGGACCGGCAGCCCGTCCACGCCAGAGCGCACGGCGCCGGATTGCCCAAAGCCGCGGTCGCCTTGGACGCCTTGTCTTCCGCCTGCTGCTCGCGGCCATTGTGATCGTCCTTGCCGCAAACCTTTTTACAAAGAACAAAACCTATTCTGAGGCCGAAAACCGTTCTCTGGCCCAGTTTCCCTCCTTCAGCCTGTCGGCCCTGAAGGACGGCAGCTATTTTTCCGATCTTACTGACAGCTTCAGTGACCAGTTTGACGGGCGTAACAGGTGGATCTCCCTGCACCTGCAGGAGCTGAAGCTTATGGGCCAGCATGAATCCGGCGGCGTCTATCTTGGAAAGGATGGATACCTGCTGCTTGCGCCCGAGGATCCGGACAGGGAAGCCATTGCCGGCTCTGTCGCCGCCATCAATCAGCTTGCCGCGGATTATCCGGATCTGCACACCACCATGATCATCGTCCCCGGTGCTTCCACCACCATGCGGGACTATGGCCCCAAAAACATGCCCGCCCGGGATCAGAACGCGGATATCGCAGATTTTGAGTCCCAGCTCAGCAGCTCTATCACCTGTGTGGATGCCGGCGCCGTGCTTGCCGAACACACGGATGAATACATCTACTACAAGACCGACCACCACTGGACCTCTCTGGGCGCCTACTATACCTTCCAGGCAGCCGTTGACGCGTTGGACATCTCTGCCTATGTCTCGGACTTCGACGTTTATCCTGTCACAGACAGCTTCCAGGGTACACTCGCGTCAAAGAGTGGCAGTCACAAAGTCTCCGATACCATCAACATCTATCTGCCCCGGACAGAGGTCCGCTATACGGTGACCCGTGGCGAGGAAACCACAAAAAACTGTTCGATCTTCAACAGCGAAGCGCTTTCCTCCAGCGACCAGTATACCGTCTTCTTTGGCGGCAACTACTCCAAGGTGGATATCCAGACCACTGTCAGCAACGGGCGGAAGCTTCTGGTCTTCAAGGATTCCTATGCCAACAGCTTCATGCAGTTCCTGCTGCCCTGCTACGAGCGCATCATCATGATCGATCCCAGATACTACTACGGCTCCATGGATGAGCTTCTGAATCTGGGCATTACAGATGTACTGTATCTCTATACCGCTGATAACGCGCTCACCAGCACAACGCTGAAGGATGTTGTGACCTCCTATTCCGGTGGAGACGCAGCCACCGACACCACAGCAGCAGACAGCGGTTCAGCAACAGCTGATTCCTCTGACACTGAAAGCAGTGCCGGCGATACGGATGCTGACAGCTACACGGACTCCGGCGCTGAGACACAGGCCGATCCGGCCGATTCTTCTGCGGAATAGCGGAATTAAAAATCGTGAAATCGCCGAATAAAATGATTTTCTCCCCCTGCCACAGCAGGGGGAGATTTTTTACGCTTCCATGTCAGGGGGCTTCATGCTATAATAAGAGTTACGATACTATCTTTCAGAATAAGGATGATAATTCTATGATCACCGTTACCAATCTTGGTGTACAATATGGCGGGTCAGTTCTGTTTAAGAACGCGGACCTGCAGTTCAACGCCGGCAACTGCTATGGCATCATCGGTGCCAATGGTGCCGGAAAATCCACCCTGCTGAAGATCCTTGCCGGTCAGCTGGATTCCACCAACGGCTTTGTGGATATCAAGCCCGGTGTCCGCATGTCCGTGCTGAAGCAGGACCAGTTCGCCTATGACGCTTATCCGGTACTGGATACCGTGATCATGGGCAACCAGCGTCTTTACGACATCGGCAAGCAGAAGGACGCCCTCTATGAGAAGCCGGACTTTACCGACGAGGATGGCATTCTTGCCTCTGAGCTGGAGGCGGAATTCGCCGAAATGGGTGGCTGGGAGGCAGAATCCGATGCCAGCCGGATGCTGCAGGGGCTGGGCATCCCCGTGGAAGACCATTACAGGCTTATGGGTGAAATGGATGGTCGCGACAAGGTCAAGGTTTTGCTGGCACAGGCGCTCTTCGGCAATCCGGATATCGTCATGCTGGACGAGCCTACCAACAACCTGGATACCGCTTCCATTGAATGGCTGGAGGATTTTCTGCTGGACTACGCCGGCACCGTCATTGTGGTCTCCCACGACCGTTATTTTTTGAATACCGTCTGCACACATATCGTTGACATCGACTATGGCAAGATCAAAATGTATGTAGGCAACTATGACTTCTGGTATGAGTCCTCCCAGCTGGTACAGGCTCTGATCCGCAATCAGAACAAGCGCAATGAGGAAAAGATCCGTGAGTTGCAGGAATTTATCGCGCGTTTTGCCGCCAACAAGGCTAAGAGCCGTCAGGCTACCTCCCGCCGTAAGCTTCTGGACAAGCTGACCATCGAAGAAATGCCTGCCTCCTCCCGCCGCTATCCCTTTGTGCAGTTCAAGCCTGACCGCGAGGTCGGCAAGGACATTCTCTTTGTCTCCGACGTCTCCAAGACCGTAGACGGCGTTAAGGTGCTGGATCATGTAAGCTTTGTGCTGAACCGCAACGACAAGCTTGCCTTTGTCGGTTCCAATGAGATTGCGCAGACCACCATGTTCCGCCTTCTGATGGGCGAGCTGGAGCCTGATGAGGGCACGATCCGCTGGGGCGTTTCCACCAGCCGGTCCTATTTCCCCAAGGATAACACGGAATTCTTTGAAAACTGTGACTACAACATGATCGACTGGATGCGCCAGTACTCCGAAGACCAGTCCGAGACCTATCTGCGTGGCTTCCTGGGCCGGATGCTCTTTTCCGGCGAAGATGTCTACAAGCCCGTGAAGGTTCTGTCCGGCGGCGAAAAGGTCCGCTGCATGCTCTCCCGCATGATGCTGTCCGGTGCCAACGTCATTCTGCTGGACCAGCCCACCAACCATCTGGATCTGGAGTCCATCACTGCTGTCAACAATGGCCTGACAGCCTTCCCGGGCAATGTGATCATTGCCTCCCATGACCACGAGATGATCTCCACAGTAGCAAACCGCGTAATTGAGTTCAACAGTGACGGCAGCTATGTGGACCGGGATATGAATTACGACGACTATCTGGAATACAAAAAGACACATGAATAAAGCAAGCCCTGCTGCGAACAGCTTCGCAGCAGGGCCCTTTTTTCAGGTCTATAGCCAGTCTTCCATAGGTTGGCGTTCTTTCAAGGCGCGATCAATAAAGTCTTTCAGCGTATCTTCTTTAATAAGCACAATTCCACTGGCTTCATCCCCCAGGGCAACCAGATTGTCACCGGGCTTAATGTGAAAGACTGTTCTTGCTCTGTCGGGGATCCGAATCTGGCCATTCTTCCCCACCGTGATAACCCCAAACGCGTGCTTCCCTTTGGGCGGGATTCCCAGTACAGAGTCAACACCTTCACATGAGATCAGATTGTCAACCGTAACATCGAAAAAATCCGCAATGCTCTTGCATCTGTTAATATCCGGAATTGATTCGCCTGTCTCATATTTTGAAAGTGTCTGTCGGCTGATTCCCAGCTGTTCCGCCAGATCCTCCTGTGACAGTTTTTTCTTCTTCCGTAAAGCAATCAGATTATCTCTGAATATATTTTCCCTCATTTTATTCTCCTCTCTTTATATCGACCACCCGCCAGCTTACCGATCGATCATCACCAAACCCCGGCTGCCGCCATAAATCTGTGTATGATCGCTGCCGCTTCGCTACGCTGCAGATTATAACCGGGATAGATATACCTAAAGCTTCCAACATTACTCCCTTTTATAATCTCACACGAAATTGCCCATTGCCATGCAGAAAGTGTTTCTCCTGTCATATTTGACAGGTCCGGGTAATCAATGGCATTATATGCTGTTGTCGGTAAAGAGCAGCCACAGTAATTGCTATATCGGTACAAAATCCGAACCATCTGTGACCGTGTAATATCGGCGTTCGGGTCAAACAGGGTTGCAGATACACCATTTACAATGCCATTCTGATAAGCCCAGGCTACAGCACTTGTGTAATAGCGTCCGGATGCCACATCTGTAAACGGATGTGAAATTGTAACACTGGGGCTTCCTGCCATTCTGTAAAGCATGGTAACGAGCATGGCACGTGTAACATTACTGCTCGGTTCAAAGGTGGTGCCGGTGGTTCCATTCATAACACCATGTGCAACACAACGATTGATGTTCTTTCTTGCCCAGTTGAACCCAATGTCTGTAAACTGTTGTGCACTGTCAGCAACATTGTATCCGGTAATCCGATAAGTCGAACCGACCACAATATCAGACCGGGCTACATGGACCTTGGAATAGTCCGCATAACCGTAATGCACGATCAGCTCATTCGTTCCGGTTCCATATGCAAGGACAGCGTGATTGATTGCTTCGCCGCTGGCAGGATCCTCCATTCTGCCAAATACGATCACAGGCCTTTTTGTTGATTGAATCGTACTCATCACCGACAGGTCCGTGTTCGGGGTGCTGTCATAGCTGACGCTTGTCCGTGTATGATCCTCCAGGTATCCGGAAATCACCTCGTCAATTCCCTGCATCCCCAAGATTGAAAATGCAGCCGTTGAATTTGAATTGCCATAGCTTCTTAGCAGATTTGTGAAAGATGTCCCGCAAAACGAACTCCCCATTCGGGACGTGTAACCGGCATCTGATATGAAATTATCCGAGGAATAGCAATCATTGTATAATAATAGCATACCGGCAGCAATATATCCACATTTGTCGCCATCGGCATAACCAATCTGGTCTGCAGTTTTCAGGTCACTGATAAACCCGGCACCTGCCGCATAAACCTCTGTCCCGCTTTCTGTGGTCTGCGCCGCAGACGCAGCTTCCCATATGCCAGGATCCTCAGCTGACAATTCGGCATCGTCCTCAATATCCGGATTCGCGTCTGCTTCTGTCTCCATGATTTCCTGACAATGCTTCGACCAGATCTCAGAATAAATTTCCGCTTTTTCAGGCGTAATCATCTCTTCTGTAAGAAGATTCACATACCCTGCCTCTGTCTTGTGGTAGTATTCCAACATTCCGAAATAATAAAGCTCATCCTCATATCCCATAAACGGAGACGGACTGAGCACAGAATACTCCAGAAATTCACCCAAATTCACAGAGTATATGAAATATCCGGTAGGTACGCATTCTATACAGTAGTTTACCGCCCCCTGGAAATCCGTGATCAGCTTTATACGTGCAATCTCAACTTCGCCGCTTACTTCGGTCTCTGCTTTCTGTGCCTTTTGTACAAAAGCTTCAAACATGTTTTTCATTTCCGAATCGGGCAACGTAGCCTGCTCCACAGTCTCTTCGGTTGCTGTAGCTGTTTCCTTTGCCCGACTTCCTTCGGAATTATCTCCCAATGCCTGTTTAATACAATGTTCATTCCAGATTTCAACATGTCGCTCTACCGTTTCCTGCGTGACCGGTTCGCCAGTAAGCAGGTTTATATATCCTGTATCGGTTTTTGCATAGTATTCCATCATTCCACAATAAAAGAGCGGACCATCAGCTTCCAGATAGGGGGACGGACTCTCCGGTGCGTATTCCATAAAGCGATCCAGCAGGACTGAATAAATATAATAGCCGGATGGTTCACACTCGACGCAGTAGGCCGCACCTTTCCGTCCTTCGTTCAGGATTCTGATGTTCTCAATCGTTCCGTCCGGTTGTCTGTCTGCCACAAAGGCTTCAATTTCTGCATACTGTTCAGGAGCGATTACGACTGCCAACGATTCTGCAGCCGTTGTTGCATAGCCTGTTACTGTCAGTAACGCGATCAGCACACTCAGAACAACGGCCGTTAACAGGCTCGAATATAAACGTTTCATGTTCAGTCTCCTTTCTACATGCTCTGTTTTCCTTCAATAATCTCTGAAATGTGGGAATTCCAACACTGTCATTTACGCAAAACCAACTCGGTTTCTAAGCAAAATATAGCATGTACAGATTCCACTGTCTACCAAGCTTTCTTTTCAAATCTTCAGTTTTTTCGTCAATAATTATAGCATATTCGCCAAATTTGCGTTGATAAAACGCCTATATTTTATGCATATAGCAACATCATACCCAATGCCGTACACAATCAAAATGGATTGCCCGGGCGAAAGAAATGCCCCTGCAGCGTTTCCGGTAAGCGCTGCAGGGGCAAAGATGGCCAATTCTATACAAACACAAGTTGCACCAGCAGCATATAGATGGCAGTCCCGCTGAAGATTGAAAGCAGGGTGTTTTTCTTCCACAGGAGCAGTGCGACCACCGAACCGTCACCCAGCAGTTCCAGCGGATCATAGGGCCAACAGGGTTGTGGTAATCAGTCGGAATCACCGGAGATCAGGGCGGAATGCTTCAAAAAATCATTTTCCGGTCGCCCGAAAAAGAGGCCCTGCTTTCGACGGCAAAGGCCTCCTTTCAGGTAATATTACATTCAGTCTCCGGCATATTCTATGGAGGTAACGGTTTCATTCTTCACAAGATAAAAACCGTATGCCGCCTGCAGATCTGTATAGCCCTTCCCATCCCAATGGGCAATGATTCCCACAAAGTAATGACCAGGCTCCCGGATCTGCAGATAGGCTCCGTTGTTAACCTCCCAGTTGGCCTGACTCAGAAGCTTGCCTGTTTCGTCCACAGTAAAAATCTTTGCCGTGAGGTCGTTCTCCGCGACGTCAAAATGCAGACTCAGATTCCCGTCTCCGCCCACAGTGACATCCGGAATATCATCGCGCTCCGCAGTCAGCGTCTCCCATGCCTCCATGTCTGACGCATCGATGCCAGCGCCTTCCTCTCCCAGCTGCGGCACCGCCTGCGAGGAGGCTGCGGCTACCACCAGACCCGGTGTTCCGACGGTGCCGTTTTTACGCATGTAGTCGGCCAGAGCCTTGCCCAGAGACTTGTTCAGGGTATAGCCCCGGTAGTCCCATATAACGCTGTACGTCTCATCTGCCAGGAGCCTGTAGGTCCTGTCCGATGTGTAAAAATCGAATTTCATGGGATCTTCAAGCGTTGCATCTTCTTCCGCTTCAATCCGGGCATCTATCATCAGCTGACCAAAATCGCCATAAGGATCCACATCGCAGATATATACCTGTCCGTCACGGTCTGTAAAGCTGATCCTTTCCGTTTTGTCTACCACGTAATCTGGCGGGAAATATACCGGATCATGATCTCCTCTTGTGCCCACAAAGAACCGGACAAACAGGATCAGAATGATCAGTAAGGCCAGGACCAGAAGCAGAAACAGCGCAAAGATCCGCTGCATCACAGAACTGTCCTTTTTCATAAAACCGCTCCTTTCCCTTTTTCTCTATGGTCTGTTTTTCCTGCAATGATCTCTGAAAAATGGGGAAATTCTAACACTGCTTTCAGTTCGACTTCTAACCAAAATATAGCATGTAAAATTATCTCTGTCCACCAAGCTTTCTTTGCAAATTTTCAGTTTTTTCGCTAATTATTATAGCATTTTGCCGGATTTTACATGAAAACAGCGTCTTTGTTTTGTGCAAACAGCAATATCATATCCAATGCCGTACACAATTAAAATGGATTGCCCGGACGAAAAAATGCCCCTGCAGCGCTTCCGGTAAGCGCTGCAGGGGCAAAGATGGCCAATCCTATACAAACACAAGCTGCACCAGCAGCATATAGATGGCAGTGCCGCCGAAGATTGAAAGCAGGGTATTTTTCTTCCACAGGTGCAGTGCGACCACCGAACCAACACCCAGCAGCTCCGGCAGACCATAGGGCCAGGCTGATAGCTGGGTTCCCTTCAGGCAATAGACCACCAGCAGCCCCATCACTGCATAGGGCAGCACCTGTCCCAGATACATGATATATTTGGGGCGCCGCTTTCCTTCCGGAAAGGCCAGAAAGGGAAGAAAGCGCAGCAGTGCGGTAACAGCCGCCATCACGAGGATCTGCGCCAGGACATAACCGTTACTGTTCATGCGCTGCTGCCTCCTTTGCTTCTGTTTCCGCCGTCTCCCGGTCTCTGACCTCCAGCACACGCCGCAGGGCTGTCAGGGTCAGCGTGATCAGCACCATAGCCGGGATTACAAAGCGGCTGGGCCCAAGCAGCAGCAGGCATGCCGCTGTTTCGACCAGTCCAATGATCACAGGGATCCTGCCGATCCATGGATTCTGGCCGATGGCCCTGCGCTCCTCTGCCGCGCTCTGCCACTGCCCCACAACGATGACCACAAAAAGCGCCGTCATGGCAAAGTCCATACCGGTGGAGTCAAAGGGCAGGATTGGCCCCAGCAGTCCACCCAGAGTGGAGCCGGTGACCCAGTAGAGCTGGTCCAGCAGCGTCAGCCAGAAATAGTATTTTGTCTCGTCTACCTCCGCCGGCGCACCCATGCAGGCAAGGGAATAGGTCTCGTCCGTCAGTCCGAAGATCAGGTAAGGACGGGCCTTACCGGTGCCGTCGTACTTGCCCAGCATACTGAGACCGTAAAAGAAGTGACGCCCGTTGACCATCAGGGTCATCAGGGCTGTGGTGATCAGACCGGCACCGCCGGAGATCAGGTCCAGCGCTGCATATTGCATAGATCCGGCATAGATTGTCAGACTCATAAGAAAGGCCCACAGAAAATTGTACCCCTGCTCACTGAGCAGCACGCCAAAGCCAATGCCCAGCACAACATAGCCGGCCATAACCGGCAGAGAGCTGCGAAGCGCAGCCAGAAAGGTTTTTTTGTTCAATCGCTTCACCCGGGTTCCTGTTATTACAATTACGGAAGAGGCGCTGCGGAAAAGCTCCGCAGCGCCCGAAGAATTACACTTGTACCGTATTCAGGCAGGCAGATTAAGCCAGACCTGCGGTGATGATGGCCATCTTGTAGACCTCGTCAGCGTTGCAGCCACGGGACAGGTCGTTGATGGGAGCGTTCAGGCCCAGCAGGATAGGGCCGTAAGCAGCGAAGCCGCCCAGACGAGCTGCGATCTTATAGCCGATGTTACCTGCGGTGACGTCGGGGAAGATAAAGGTGTTAGCCTGGCCTGCCACCTTGGAGCCGGGGAACTTCAGCTGGCCAACCTCGGGAGCAACAGCTGCATCAAACTGCATCTCGCCATCGACAGGAACGTCCATGACTTCCTTAGCCTTGGCAACAGCATTCTGAACCTTGGTGACCTCGTCGTCCTTAGCGGAGCCCTTGGTGGAGAAGCTCAGGAAAGCAACCTTGGGGTCGATGCCGAAGGTCTGCGCGCACTTTGCGGTCTCCTGTGCGATCTCAACCAGGTTATCCTCGGTGGGATGGATGTTGATCGCGCAGTCGCCCATAGCCAGCTTTTCCTGGGTGCCGTCAGCCTTGTCGCGGACCATGATGAAGCAGGAGGATACGATGGAGTTGCCGGGCTTGGTCTTGATCAGCTGCAGAGCAGGACGGACGGTATCAGCGGTGGAATAGGTAGCGCCGCCGAGCAGGCAGTCAGCCTTGCCCATCTTGACCAGCATGGTGCCGAAGTAGTTGCCCTTGAGCAGGTTCGCCTTGCACTGCTCGGGGGTCATCTTGCCCTTGCGGAGCTCTACCATCTTAGCGACCATAGCATCCATCTCAGCATAGGTCTCGGGATCGATGATCTCAACGCCTTCGATGTCGAAGCCGCCCTTCTGAGCAGCAGCCTCAACCTCAGCGACCTTACCGACAAGGATGACCTTCATGAGGCCGTCAGCCTTGAGGCGAGCGGTAGCTTCGAGGATACGGGCGTCGGGGCCCTCGGTGAAGACGATGGTCTTGGAATCATTCTTAAGCTTTTCAGCCAGTGCGTTGAACATTGTAATCTACCTCCGTAATAGTTAAATTTCCAGTTTTGGAAGTTATTCCACCAGTTATTATACAACATCATATCCGTATTCTCAACAGAAAATTCCAAAAAGCAAGGTACTTACGCAAAAAGCAGACCCCGAACGGAGTCTGCTTTCCTGTTTATTCGTGATGCGTGCTGTCTTTTGATTTCTCTTCCGTTTCTTCGGCTTCTGCCTCTGCCAGCTTCTCATCAATGTGCAGCAGGTGCAGGCGGTCGAGCTTCTGCAGGGCACGAAGCTCCCTTCTGTGGTTGCGCCGGATCTGCCGTTTCTCCTTACGGGTCTGGGGGGTCCACACCTCCACATTTCTCCGGTCCGGGTAGCTGCCGTCCACATAGTCGTCGGTTTTGGTGGACATGCCACGTTTTTCCAGATAGTGGTTTGTGATCTCAGAGATAATCTTATAGATGACGGCGAACAACGGGACACCAACGATCATGCCGGCCACACCCCAGAGGCTGCCAAAGATCAGGATCGCGACCACAACCCAGAAGCTGCCAAGGCCTGTGGCGTCGCCGAGGATCTTCGGGCCGATGATGTTGCCGTCTACCTGCTGCAGAACGATGACGAAAATGCCGAAGATCAGCGCGCTCATGGGGTCGATCACCAGCAGGAAGATCACCGAGGGGATGCCGCCAAGGAAGGGGCCGAAGACCGGGATGATATTTGTGCAGCCCACCACCACGGAGATCAGCAGGGCATAGGGCAGCTTCAGGATGGTCATGCCCACAAAGCAGATGACGCCAATGATGGCCGAGTCCACCAGCTTGCCGCCAATAAAGCTGCTGAATACACGGTTTGCGAAGGTGCAGACATTGCAGAAGATACCGCCCCGCTCCTGTCCGCAGACCGCGTAGACCACCTTGCGGGACTGGGCCAGGAAGCGCTCTTTCCCGGCCAGCAGATAGATGGATACGATAACGCCCACAACGACATTCATCACGCCCTTGACCATACCTACCACCGAGGTGGTGACAGAGGTCAGGATCGTCTGCAGCTTGGGCAGGACAGATTCTGTCAGGTAATTCACCGCGTAATTATAGGCCGTGGTAAACACATCGTCACCGGAGACCTGAATGCCCAGCCGGTCCATGACCTTTGTGAGCCAGCCGCTGATATTGTCGTAATATTTCTGCTGGTCTCTGATGATTCCGGAAATGCTTTCGATGAGCTGCGGAATGATCATCGCAAGCAGTGCCCAGACAAGCAGGATCAGAAATGCCATTGCCACCAGGACGCCAACACCCCGGGCAAGCTTTTCAGCCGTGCCGGGCTTGCGGAAGCGGCCTTCCAGCCTGGGCAGCAGCAGACGTTCGATGAGCCTGACAATGGGATTGAGCACATAGGCAATGCATACGCCGTAGAGCACTGCCGAAAGGGTCTTCATAAAGGAGCCCACTGCGGCGTAAATCGCCGGCAGCTTGGTGATCAGCTGTGCCGCCAGAATGCACACCACCACCACAGCCACAGCCGTCAGGCCCCAGCGGAAATAAATATTTTCTTTATGCTTTTCAAAGACATTTGTGTACCTGTTGCCGGACACTGCCTCTGCCTCAGTCGCTTTGTTTGGGTTCTCTGTCCCTTCGGTATTCACAGGCCCCGCAGTTGCAGTGTTTACAGCCTGCTGTTCTGCCGGATCGTCTCTCCCATCCTTCGTTTCCTTATAGCTGCGGTCTTCGTCCATACCCGCCCTCCGTTCACAGATCATACAATTATCATACTCCATCCACCCGCCCATTTCAACCGTATCGGCAGGATTTTCTGAGTTCTCCCGGCGCTACGACTGTTGCCCCGGCAACCCTTCGCGCCATAAAAAATGCAGTTTGACGCTGGAGTCCTGCAGTCTTTCATGCAGAATTTTTCCGTCATATTCCCTGAAAGTGGGGATGAAATCGCAAAATTTATTGAATTTTCAATGGTTTGGGGGTATGAAAACGCAAGAATCTCTTGTGGTTTACTGTATATCGTGCTATAATAATGTCTTGAAATTGTCTGAATAATCCCCTGCATTTGCTGCTTGAAAGGGTACATTCTGAAGGAGGCCTGCCCGTTGGATTTCAAACTGGTTTCAGATTTTCAGCCCTCGGGCGATCAGCCTCAGGCCATCGACACTCTGGTAACGGGTCTTCGAAACGGGATTGACGAACAGGTCCTGCTTGGTGTGACCGGGTCCGGTAAAACCTTCACCATGGCCAATATCATCGCAAAAATGAACCGGCCGACTCTGGTGCTGGCCCATAACAAAACACTGGCAGCACAGCTGTGCTCGGAATTCAAGGAATTCTTTCCGGAAAATGCCGTGGAATATTTCGTATCCTACTACGATTACTATCAGCCGGAGGCCTACATTGCCCACACCGACACCTATATCGAAAAGGACTCCGCCACCAATGACGAGATCGACCGTCTGCGCAACTCCGCCACTGCCTCCCTGCTGGAACGGCGGGATGTGATCGTTGTGGCCTCGGTCAGCTGCATCTACGGTCTGGGTGATCCGGAGGATTATAAATCGCTTGTCGTTTCCATCCGCGAGGGCCAGACCTGGGAGCGGGACAGTCTGCTGCGGGCTCTGACTGATATCCGCTACGAGCGCAATGACATCAACTTCGTGCGCAACACCTTCCGTGTCCGTGGCGACACCGTTGAGGTCTTCCCGGCCGGCTGGACCGGAAATGCCCTGCGGATTGAATTTTTCGGCGACGAGGTTGACCGGATCAGCGAATTTAATGTTACCACCGGTGCGCCCCAGCGTACCGTCAGCCATTGTGCCATCTATCCCGCCAGCCACTATGTCACCACAAAGGCAAAAATGCTCCGGGCCATTGAGGCCATCGGCGAGGAAATGGCAGATCGCGAACGCTGGTTTACCGAAAACGGCAAGCTGCTTGAGGCTCAGCGGATCCGCCAGCGCACCATGTACGACATGGAGATGATGGGCGAGCTTGGCTTCTGCACCGGTATTGAGAACTATTCCCGGGTGATCAGCGGCCGTCCCGCGGGTTCCCCGCCCATGACGCTGATGGACTACTTCCCGGATGATTTCCTCATGTTTATCGACGAAAGCCATGTGACAGTCCCACAGGTCAGGGCTATGTACAATGGTGACCGGGCCAGAAAGACCAGTCTCGTGGATTATGGCTTCCGCCTTCCCTCTGCTTTTGATAACCGTCCGCTGAAATTTGAGGAATTCCAGTCCCATATCAATCAGGTCATCTATGTTTCCGCCACCCCGGCAGACTATGAGCTTTCCCGTGCCGGTCAGGTAGCAGAACAGCTGCTGCGTCCCACGGGCCTGCTGGACCCTCCGGTCGAGGTCCGGCCGGTCGAGGGTCAGGTGGATGACCTGATCGGTGAGATCAACACCGTCACTGCCGCCGGCTTCCGTACGCTGGTCACAACCCTGACCAAAAAGATGGCGGAGGACCTGACCGAGTATCTCAGCCGCGTAGGGATCCGGGTCCGCTATATGCACTCTGATGTCGATACCATGGAGCGTCAGGAGATCATCCGTGACCTGCGCATGCAGAAATTCGATGTTCTTGTGGGCATTAACCTCCTGCGCGAAGGTCTTGACCTTCCGGAGGTTGCCCTGGTCGCCATTCTGGATGCCGACCGTGAGGGCTTTCTCCGCAGCCCCACCAGCCTTGTACAGACTGTGGGCCGGGCCGCAAGAAATGCCGATGGACGCGTGATCATGTATGCTGATCAGATTACCCCCGCAATGAATTATGCCATCACTGAGACGGAGCGTCGCCGTGCTTACCAGCAGGCCTACAACGAGGCCCACGGTATTGTCCCGAAGACCATCATCAAGTCCATTCGTGAACTCATTGAGATCTCCCGTAAGGTAGAGGTCAGCCGTGACGGCAGAAAGATGACCAGGAATGAACGCGATGCCGAGATCGCCCGTCTTGAAAAAGAGATGAAAAAAGCCGCAAAGCTTATGGAATTTGAATACGCAGCGCTTCTGCGTGACCAGATCATCGAGCTCCGCGGTTTAAAGTGAGCCGCTACAGGCTTCACTGATACAGTGCATCCGGACCGGAGCTTCTCCCATGCATTCCGACAGCCACTCCTGCCGGAGCCGGTCCAGCTGCCGAAAGGAAGGAAACACACCTATGGACAATCAGAATCAAAAGCAGAGAACGGCGGCTGAGCAGGCCCGCGCTGAACGTAAAAAGCGCGCCGCCATCCAGCGCTATATCCGTATCGCAGCCATTGCGATCGCGATTGCCTTCTCCCTCGCCTCTCTTCTGGTCAGCTGCAGCACCCGCAAGGCTGTTCAGGAGGTTGCCGCACAGCTTGCCGCTAAAAAAGCCGCACAGGCCGCACAGGCAGAGCTTGCCGCGCAGCAGGAAGCTGAGCAGGCGGAAGCAGAAGACAGCGGAACAAGGATCACCATGAGCTTCATCGGCGACATCACCCTGTGCTCCGACAGCTATGACACCGCTGACGACTTTGAAGCCGTTTACGCCGCAAACGGATCCAGCTATTTTTTTGAGAATGTCAGATCGATATTCGAGGGGGACGATCTGACTGTAGCCAACCTGGAATGCAGTCTTACTGCCGGCACTGAGGTAGCCTCCCTGAGTGCCATGCTCTTCCGGGCTGACCCCTCTTATGTATCCATTCTTAACAACAGTGGCATTGATGCCGTCAGTACCGCCAACGATCACACCAGTGATTTCGGCAGCTCCGGCTTTGTCGACACCCTTGCCACCATGGACGTTGCCGGTATCACCCGGTTTGGCGAAAACTACACTGCAATGGTAGAGGTCAAGGGCGTTCAGGTCGGCCTGTTCTCCCTGAACCTGCTGGTCTCCTATGACGCCGGCGTTGATTATGCAGCCGATGCAGCTGAGCTGATCTCCTCTCTGGAGGAGGATGGCGCGCAGATCATCATCTGTATGCTGCACTGGGGGGACCGCTACGATGAAGAGGTCGATGACAGCTATGTGGAGCTTGCCCACAGTGTTGTAGATTCCGGCGCCGATCTTGTCGTAGGAACCCATCCCCGTTCCCTGCAGGGCATCGAGCTCTATAACGGAAAGTACATCGTCTACTCCCCCGGCGCCTTCCTCTATGGCGGTGAGACGGAGCTGACCGAAACAGATTCCATCATCTTCCAGCAAACCTTCTGTGTCCGGGATGGTGAAGTTCAGGATAACGCCGACTACGAGATCATACCCTGTACTCCCTCAAGCACCGGCACCACCAACAGCTATGTGCCGGACATCTATGGTGAAAGCGATGCCGAACGCGTTCTGACCAAGATTTACGCCCTCAGCGCCGACCTGGATTACGGCATCAGCCGTCCCTCGCAGGCCGCTGCTACAACCACTACAGCAGAAGCGGATAATACAGCTTCGGATGCAGCTGCCGTCACTGCCGATGACAGCACCGGTGATGATTCCGGAGCGGTCACCACTGAAACGGACGACACTTCCGCCGACACGGCAGACGGAGACTAGCTCCATGCCCGCGGCACTCACAGATCACCCACCTGCATTCCGGCCCGTCTGTTAAGGGGTCGGAATGCTTCTGTCTGCAGTTACCTGCAGGCCATATTTCAGGAGTTGAGTTAGTTTGCAGGATCAGATCATCATCAAGGGCGCACGCCAGAACAACCTGAAAAACGTCAGTCTGACCATTCCCAGAGACAAGCTTGTGGTCTTCACCGGCCTTTCCGGCTCCGGCAAATCCTCCCTGGCCTTTGATACCATTTACGCAGAAGGGCAGCGCCGATATGTGGAATCCCTTTCCAGTTACGCGCGGCAGTTTCTGGGCCAGATGGACAAGCCGGATGTGGATTCCATAGACGGGCTTTCTCCGGCGATCTCGATTGACCAGAAGACCACCTCCAAAAACCCCCGTTCTACAGTAGGCACTGTCACGGAGATTTATGACTACCTGCGTCTGCTCTGGGCCCGTGTAGGCATCCCGCACTGTCCCAAGTGCGGCAGAGAGATCCGGCGTCAGAGCGTCGACCAGATTGTCGACCAGATCATGCTGCTGGAGCCGGGTACCCGTTTTCAGATCCTTGCGCCTGTGATCCGTGGCAAGAAGGGTGAGCATCAGAAGGTCTTCTCCGATGCCCGGAAAAGCGGCTATGCCCGCGTGCGTGCCGATGGCATCGTCTATGATCTGACAGAGGAAATCTCTCTGGCAAAGACCAAGAAGCACAGCATCGAGGTCGTTGTGGACCGCCTGATCTTGAAGCCGGACATTCAGCGCCGCCTGACTGATTCTCTGGAGACCGCTCTGAAGCTTGCCGGCGGTCAGGTTATCATCCACCTGATCCGGGAGGACAGGGAGCTTTCCTTCTCCCAGAACTACGCCTGCGACGACTGTGGCATTTCCCTGACGGAGCTGGAGCCCCGTATGTTCTCCTTCAACAACCCTTACGGTGCATGCCCCACCTGCAGTGGACTCGGCTTCCAGCTGAAGGTGGACCCGGACCTGATCATCCCCAACCGCAGCCTCTCCATCAATGGCGGCGCCATCAGTGCCAGTGGCTGGGGCAGCTCCAAGAACGATACCATCAGCCGCATGTACTATGAGGCATTGGGTAAGCTATATAAATTCACCATGGACACCCCGGTGGAAAAAATGTCCGATGCTGCCGTCAATGCGATCCTTTACGGCACAGGTGACCTGAAGCTGAAGCTGCAGTACGACCGTGGAAACGGCCGTGGCACACTGGAGCAGGCCTTCGAGGGCATCTGCAACAATATCTCCCGCCGCTACCGGGAAACCCAGTCTGACTCCATGCGCCGGGAGCTGGAGGAATGCATGAGCTACCACAACTGCCCGGACTGCAACGGAAACCGTCTGAGCCCCATTGTGCTGGCTGTCACTGTCGGCGGCAAAAACATCATGGAGTTCTGCCAGATGAGCGTTGGTGAGGAGCTGGCCTTTATCGATCAGCTGGAGCTGACCGGTTCTGATTCTGTGATCGCAGGCCAGATCCTGCGCGAGATCACTGCCCGGCTCCGTTTCCTGCAGAGCGTGGGCCTTGAATACCTGACCCTGAGCCGTACCGCTGGTACCCTGTCCGGCGGCGAAAGCCAGCGGATCCGACTGGCTACTCAGATTGGTTCCGCCCTGATGGGCGTGCTCTATATTCTCGATGAGCCCAGCATTGGCCTGCACCAGCGGGATAATAACAAGCTTCTGGCCACACTGCGTGAGATGGTGGATCTGGGCAATACCCTGATCGTTGTGGAGCACGATGAGGACACCATCCGTGCCGCAGACCATATTGTAGATATTGGGCCAGGTGCCGGTGTCCACGGCGGGGAGATCGTTGCGGAGGGCACGCTGCAGGATATTCTCGACTGCAGTGCTTCCGTCACAGGACAATATCTTTCCGGCTTTAAAAAGATCCCGGTACCGCCAAGGCGTCGTCCCGGTGATGGCAGAAAGCTCCGCTTTTTCGGCTGCGCCGAAAATAACCTGCAGGACATTGATGTCACGATCCCTCTGGGCACGCTGACTGTTGTTACCGGCGTCTCCGGATCCGGAAAATCCTCTCTGGTCAATGAAATCATCTATAAAAAGCTGCAGGGCGAGCTGAACCACGCCCGGGTAAAGCCCGGAAAGCACAGGGGCAGTGAGGGGATCCGCCAGCTGGATAAGGTCATAGACATTGACCAGAGCCCCATCGGCCGTACGCCGCGCTCCAACCCCGCCACCTATATTGGTATTTTCAATGATATCCGCGAGCTTTTTGCCTCTACGGCAGAGGCAAAGGCAAAGGGCTATAACGCAGGCCGTTTCAGCTTCAACATTAAGGGCGGGCGCTGCGAAGCCTGTCAGGGTGACGGTCTTGTCAAGATTGAAATGCATTTTCTGCCGGATGTCTATGTTCCCTGTGACGTCTGCCATGGTAAGCGATATAACCGGGAGACACTGGACGTCACCTGGAAGGGAAAGTCCATCGCCGATGTCCTGGATATGACCGCAGACGAGGCCTTGGAATTTTTCGAGAACCTGCCAAAGCTGCGGCGGAAGATCGAGGCCATGTGCCAGGTTGGTCTGGGCTATGTAAAGCTCGGTCAGTCCTCTACCACCCTGTCAGGCGGCGAGGCACAGCGTGTCAAGCTGGCCACGGAGCTCTCCCGTGTTTCCACAGGCAACACCTTCTACATTCTGGACGAGCCGACCACCGGTCTGCACATTGCGGATGTCCACCGTCTGGTAGATGTTCTGCAGGCACTTGTGGACCAGGGAAATACCGTGCTGGTCATTGAGCACAATCTGGATGTCATTAAGGTTGCGGATCACATCATCGACCTTGGTCCCGAAGGCGGCAGTGGCGGCGGAACGGTTGTGTGTACGGGCACCCCGGAGGAGGTTGCCGCCTGTCCGGAAAGCTATACCGGACAGTTTCTGGCGCCTATGCTGCATCGCGATGCTGACTGAACCGATCCGGTATGACTGTTTTGGATCCGGTTTTGAAAATTCATGTGTATCTGAAAACGGGCGACAGCCGCTGGATCGGCTGTCGCCCTCTTATTGTCTTTAACACGCAACAGGCAGCGGCAGGACCTTACAGATCCTGCCGCTGTTTATTCTGTCAGTGTAATCGCTGTCGTTACGTTTATTCTGCGTTAAAGAGTTCGCTCAGATCTTCTGCATGCTCCTGCAGGACCTTCAGCACATACTGGTCCCAATGGCGGGCATCTGCTTCATGTGATCCGAAGACATAATCCTCCTGACCATAATCCATGACATCAAAGCCGGGGATTGCCTTGCTGGCGCCGGCAACACGGTAAACGGCCGCATCATGGAGACTGAATTCCACAGTGCCGTCTGCTGCGTCATAGCTGACCCAGTCACTGATGTCTGTGCCACTCATTTCCTCAGAGTCACCGTTTGCGGTCTGGGGCTCTGCATCGGCCTTTTTGATCCCGGTCACAGCACCGTCTACAAACTCTCCATACATGGTATCAACCGTCAGGGCAAGACTCTCATCAAAGATTTCAGAGGGCACATGGCCACCGTCCCACTGCCATTGGATGTCCGCGGCCACACCGGCATTCAGCATCAGGATCTGCATATTCAGACTGTTGAACATGGAGATATCACCCTCTGCAGCGCCCATCATGATGCGCACCCAGGTAGGATCCTCAGTTTCCTCTGCGCCAATATAGTTGAGGGGATTATACAGCTCTACCTGATTCTTGCCGAATTCATCTCCCGCAGTGACCTCTGCAATATCAGCCTCATAGGCTGCAAGCATATCTTCATAGCTGCTGTAGTTGGCGGAATCGGTGCCGCCGGAGGCTGACTGTGTGGTGCCGGCATCAGGCGTACCCACGACCATCGCATCGCCGGTTCCCTCTGTACCGGGGCCGCCGTCTGCCAGATCCATGGGGCCGCCAAGGCCGCCGTCGGGAGGATCGCCCATGGGGCCGCCTGCACCGCCGTCAGGAGGTCCGCCCATCCCGCCGGAGGAGGACTCGGTATAACGTCCCTCCAGGAAGGCTTCTGCTCTGTCAGCGTCGGTCATGGCCGCAACTGCCTCATCGGAAAGGGCATTGCCGTCCGCATCAAACCAGGTCCAGCCATCCGCATAGCTGAGGTTTGCCAGATACCATTCCAGATTGCTGTGGAATTCAGCCAGATACAGATCCAGATAGCTGCCACCGTAGCCATTGGTGTCCGCATAGGCAGACTCGTCATATTCGATGGTCAGGGCAATCTCGCTGTTCATTGCGCCGTCGCCGTCCAGGTCAAAGCCCACATCTGATTCCTTCACAGACAGGTTCTGGGCATTGATATACTCCATGTACTCCTGAGACAGGTAGGCCGCCAGCTGCTTCTGAAAGCTGCTGCCAAAGTCATACTCTGTGTCCATATAATACTCGAAGGCCATGGTCATATCTGCCTCTGCCAGAGAGGTGATCGCAGAATAGGCTACACAGCCCCAGGCACCGTCAGAGAGGTCATAGTCCACGCCATCGATGGTAACAGTGGTTGAATAGCTGCCGTCCTCGTACTGGTAGACACCGACAGCACCCACCGCGATCTGGTAATCATAAAAGTCCGGGTTGTTAGAGGTTGCCGCAAACATGGTAGCATGTGCTCCACCGCCGGAGCCGCCTGTAGAAACCCAGTACTCCGTGCTGCCGGGCAGATTGCCCAGCAGGATATTATACTTTACAAAACGTGCAGCTGCCTTCTGGTCACACAGGCAGGAGGGTGCATCGCCGGTATAATAAACCTCACCGTTCTCATCCTCGATGGAATCCTGCTTGCCACGGTTGCCACAGGCTACATTGATATAGCCCTCAGTTGCATAGGAGCCGGAAGCCAGCGTGTTGGTGCTGGAGGAATAGCCGGCAGCACCCGTGTTCAGGATACAGGGTGCGGTCGCAGCAGTATAAACCTGCCCATTGGAGGAAACGACCTCCGCGTCATAATCGATGACAAGGCTGCCTGCGACACCGGCCTCGGCAGTCTCCTGATCGGCAGCGGTTACATCCTCCACGCCATCACCATCTGTATCGATACCGGTTACATAGGCACCGGGGACACAGACGGAAACGCCTTCCTTTTCGGCAATCTCCGGATCTGCAACCGCTGTTACGATGGCCAGTGTCCAGCCATCCGTGGAAGCGGAATAGGTCCAGGTCTGGTCCGGATTATTTGCCAGATTCAGCGCATCTTCAATCGCAGCGGTGTCCTGCAGCAGTGCGCCATGATCCACCTCTTCGGGTTCGGCCGCTTCTTCCGCTGCAGATGTCTCCTCGGGTCCGTCTTCTTCCGCGGATGCTTCGTCAGGTGCCTCGGCAGTCTCGGCCTCGGCCGGCTCTGCAGCTGCAGTCTCCTCTGCGGGGGATGCCACTGTTGCATCTGTCTCCACGGTGGACGCTGCGGTATTGCCGCAGCCTGACAGCAGGGATGCCAGCATTGCCAGGACAAGCAGCATTGTCAGCATTTGTTTTTTCATACAGGAATCTCCTTCATTTCGGATTCCGGCACCACATGGGCTCCGGTTTATACTATTATATCATGTCAGATTCGGAACGCTATTCAGATTTGACCCCGCCTTATTCCTTTACCGAATACATCAGGTCTCCATGCCTGCCAGATGCCTTTCACTTCGTCAGGCATGGCTTCAAGGTTTACAGTGCTCCCGTGCTTATGGTACAATAGTCGGAGAAGCTTTTGAAGGGAGTGCTCCGTATGCCCATCTGGAAGGACAGCCGCATTGCCGCCGGACTGACACAGTCAGCCGCCGCTCAGCAGCTTTATATCTCCGCGCCCCAGCTCAGCAAGCTGGAAGCCGGGCGGATACCGGACGCAGATCTGATCCTGCGCATGGCCGCCCTCTACCATGATCCAAAGCTGATCAGCCGCTATTGCGCAGACATCTGCCCATTTCACCGGGACGATGGTCTGCAGAATGCGGACCTCTCGGACGTCAGGGCTACCTGTGACGCGGTCGCAGCGTCTGTCACCGCGCTGCAGCATCTTGGCACCCGGCTTGCGGCGATCCTTGAGGACGGTGAGATTGACTGTGAAGAACAGACCACACTGGAGGCCATGCGACCTACCCTGCAGCGTGTCTCTCAGGAGGCAAATGAGCTGAAGCTCTGGGCCTGCCACGACGGCGTTCCCCTGCCTGTTGACGGGAAATCCGCCGCTGCACTGGCAGCTGCCACCGGCCGGACATCTGAGGCAGGCGCTTATTATGCCCGGCTGCGCCGAAAAGCCGGCTGGTCAAATTACCACGAGGCTGCAGCTGCCGCGGGCATGGACCGCGACCGGCTCAGCCGTATTGAAAACTCGCAGATCACACCGCGTCCCGAGGAGATTCTGACCCTTTCCGCGCTTTACCATACCCCGGAGCTGCCAGCCTACTACTGTGCCAGACAGTGCCCGATCGGTATGCAGCACCGTCCTGTTTCAGACAACACCGCCCACATCTCCCTTGCGATGCTGTCCTCTCTCTACCATATCTCCTTTATTCTGGATGACCTGCGGCACCTGCTGGCGGATGGGCAGATCACACCGGATGAAAGTGCCGGCTGGTCCACGCTGGTCAACCGGCTTAATAGCCTGATCTTTGCCTCAGACAGCCTGCTGGCCTTTCTGGATCGCTCTACTTCTGATAAATAGACCTGCAACAGGCATCGCAGCCCGGCCAAGCCTGGCCGGGCTGCATTTTATATTCTGAAACAGCTCACAGGGACACCGGGACGACTGCGCAGCAGCCGTCCCGGTGCTGTCATCGGCTGCTGTTTACAATTTATTTACAATACTTTACGCAACAACTACAGATTTTCTGCGTCTTATTTAGTAGGATGATATTACAGTTCCAGCTGTGGACGCAGGAAATCCACAACCTCCCGCACCAGTGCATCCCGGTTATCCTCGGTGATGTAGAAGCAGTGACTGTCCGGATGCTTGCGTACCCGCTCCAGAAATTCGTGGCCACCCTTACTCTTCACCGCTGCCAGCACCGGGTCCGGCCCATCCAGCCGCTTAAAGATGGCATCCGCAAATGCCTCCGCCTTTGCCTCCATAAAGCCGACCTCATCAAAGACCACCAGCCCACCGTCAGGACGTGGCTCCAGCAGCTGTGGCGCAAAGCGGTTAAAGGCCTCCGGCAGGCTCTCCGGCTTCTGGTCAAGGCACCAGCCCACCAGATGCTCCGGATCGCTGACCCGGTCCTCCGGTCTTCCGGAAATTGCCTGCACCGGATACAGATATATGGGATTCCCCTTTATGGGATCATACAGTGCTTCTTCCTTTTTGGTCGCATAGCCCACCACCGGGCACCCCAGCTCCGCCACAACACGCCGGAGCAGTGTCGTCTTTCCGATCCGCCGGGGTCCTATGATCAATGCATTCATTTCTCCGCCTCCGATCCTGTAATTTCAGTATACTCCTCATCCTTCCGGGTGTAAACCACTCTTTTCGAACCTTTCGAGCCTTTCGAACCTTTCAGCGCCTTTCCGCTGCCTTTCCGCCACTGCAGGACAGCTTCTTTCCGTCCGTCTGCAAACAGCATTCCACGGCAGGAAAACGGAAAACATACATACACCAATTCATGCTATGATGATCACACAGAGGAAGAACTCCTCTTTCAGACATGTCAGCCCAATGGACAGCTCTGAGTTTCAGAACAATCTTCCAGTGAAAGGAGCAGCATTATGTTAATTTCAGTTCAGAACAATCCCACCTGTAATAAGGAGAACACTATGAATTCTTATCCAATCGATACCCCTCTGACCGAATCCGAGCTCTCTGAACTCCCCGTGAAGTCCACTGCCGCCCTTTCTGAGGCCGACGGTGGGAACAGCAGCTGCAGTGATGCCCTGCATATGTACCTGCGCGAAATCGGTCGTATTCCTCTACTCTCCGAGCGCGAAGAATACGATCTGGCCGTCAGAGCCTCCGCCGGAGACGCTGACGCCGCGGCCCGGCTTTCCGAGGCAAACCTGCGGCTTGTGGTCACCGTCGCCAAGAAGTACACCGGCTATGGTGTCAGCCTGATGGACCTGATCCAGGAGGGCAACATCGGTCTCATGCGTGCGGTATCCCACTTCGACCCTGTCAAGGGCTTCCGCTTCAGCACCTACGCCACCTGGTGGATCCGGCAGGCCGTCACCCGTGCTATCCCCAGCCAGGGCCGCACCATCCGCCTGCCCGCCCATGTAGAGGAGCGGCTGACCCGGCTGAACCGTGTCCGTACCGAGCTCAGGCAGGAGCTGCAGCGCGACCCGACCGAGCAGGAGCTGAGCCATGCCATGGGGCTGTCCATGCGCCAGCTTAAGAATCTGGAGGCCGGACTGGAGGACGCCACCTCGCTGGACATCCCGGTTGGGGAAAAGGGTGAGTCCACTGTGGGCGACTTTATTCCCTCTACCGACCGTACAGACCCCGAGGCGCTTGCCATGGAGCATTCCCGCACAGAAACGCTGGAGGCATGTCTTGAGCGCCTGCCTGACCGGCAGCGCAGGATCTTAGAGCTGCGCTATGGCCTTGGTGGCGACGCCCCCATGACTCTGGACGAGGTCGGGCGCATCTTTAACCTGACCCGTGAACGCGTACGCCAGCTGGAGAAGGACGCCTTCCGGCGGATCCGCAGCTCCAGCGCAGCCCCCCAGCTTCTGGCCTTTGTCAGCTGAACATACAGCTTTTCCCGGACCGCACGCGGTCCGGGATTTTTTTACTGTCTGTATCTCTGTTTTCACTGCAGAAGGCCCAGCTCCGCCTTCAGGGTCAGAATCCGCAGAACGGAGCTGTCAAGGTCCGATTCTGACATGCTGCCATTTTCTATTGCCTCCACGACCGCTGTCACAGCAGCCTCCAGGTCATCCGGCATCAGTACAATATCACAGCCGGCCTCCATAGCCAGCAGGGCAGCTTCGCCTGCGCTGTAGCTGTCGGTGATTGCCTCCATCCGCATGGAGTCCGTGATGATAACGCCTTCAAAGCCCATTGAATTCCGGAGCAGCTCTGTCACAAAATAATGGGACAGGCTTGCGGGCTCCGTCTCCCCTGTGATATTGGGGGCAGTGATATGGCCCACCATGACCAGCTCCGCGCCTGCCGCAATGCCGGCAGCAAAGGGGATCAGCTCGCAGCTCTCCAGCTCACTCTGGGTCTTCATGGTCTTTGCTTCGCCATAGTGGCTGTCGGTATCGGTATCTCCATGCCCCGGGAAGTGCTTCAGCGTGCAGAGGATCCCACTGTCACGGAAGCCGCTGACACAGGCTGCTACCAGATCCGCTGTCTCCTGTGGATCGTCAGAAAAGGCACGGGTGCCGATCACCGGGTTCGACGGATTGGAATTCACATCCGCCACCGGCGCAAAATCCAGATTAAAGCCCAGTGCCTTCAGATCGTTCCCGATGGTCAGGCCAACATTGTAGGCTTCATCCTCGCTGCTTACATCTCCCATGGGTCCAAAGCAGGTTGCGCCCATGGCCGCGTTGCTGCCAACTCTGGAGACCAGACCGCCCTCTTCATCCACTGCCAGGAACAACCCGGTGGATGCGCTTGCCTGAAGGTCTGCCAGCAGTGCGATGCTCTGCTCGCGGTCCACAAGGTTCTGTGCAAAGCAGATGATGCCGCCGACCGGATTCTCCTGGATCGCCTGCTGCAGCGCTTCGCCGCATTCAGTTACCGCCGTACCGTCAGTCAGCTGCTCCGGTGCGACCATAAACCGCTGCAAAACCTTCTCCCGCAGGGTCATGTTCTCCAGATAAGCCGCAGCAATGGCTGCCGGATCACCCGCCGTCTCATTTCCGGCTGACGGATCTGCCTCTGCCGCCGTGTTTTCAGTCTCTGACAGGTCCGTCTGTGGCGCAATGGTATCGGTCGCCTCCGGCTGCGCTGTTTCTGTCGGTCCGGCATCGGCGTTGCCTGACTGCGCATCCTCAGTCGGCTCAGGTACAGATTCCGCTGCTTCGGCACTTTCTGCCGCAGCCGGCGCCTCACTGTCCGCAGCTACTGCAGAGCCAAAGGTCTGTACGGATTCCGCTGCCTCCGTCACAGATGCAGACGAAGTAGCGCAGCCCGCAAGTGGCAGCCCCAGCAGCAGCAGGCTCAGCAGCAGGGGCAGGATGCGGTATTTCCCTTTGACATATGTCCGGGTATCGCCGGTATAGATACAATTCTCGAAAGGCCGCAAAAGCCTGTCAGTTTTCTTTTTCATAGTATCACCCTGCATCAGTTTACCACAGATTTATTATCAGTTCAACATACCAGGTGGGGCTCATTTGTGCTATAATAGAAATGATCCTATTTTCGGAGGTGCCCCATGACCCTGTCACAGATCCAATATTTTCTCACTGCAGCCCGGTGCCTGAATTTTACCACAGCAGCCAAAGAGCTGTATATGTCTCAGCCGGCACTGGGGCGCCAGATTTCCGCTCTGGAGGAGGAGCTCAACGTCAAGCTTTTTGTCCGCGGTAAAAACACACTGAAGCTGACCCCTGTCGGCAGCATGCTGAAGACGGAATTCACCGATCTGATGGTCCGTTACAATTCCATCCTGCAGAAGGTCTATGCCATGGGCTCTGATGATTCTGTGGTCATCCGGATTGGTATGCTGGAGGGCTACGGGCTTGGCGATATGATCCCGCGCTTTCTGAAGACCGGTCGGCGTGACTATCCGGAGCTGATGATCGATCTGACCACTGACTCCTACGGAGAACTGACCCGCCGCCTGGAGGAGGGCAGTCTGGACCTTGCCATCACCTTTGCGCACGATGTCAAGGACCGTCCGGACCTGCTGCTGCATCCGCTGTGCGATGTTCCTCTTTACTATGCCTATCATGCCTCTGCAGTGGATACTGCCTATGATCCTGCTGTTCAGGAGGACCATCTGCTGATCCTCAACAGTCCGGAGGATTCCGCGGCTTCCTTTGCCCGTGACCGGTCCCTCTATGAGCAGATGAATGTAGTCTGGCGCTATAAAATGGCCAGGGATATCAATGAACAGCTGTTTTTTGTACGGCAGGGCTATGGCTGTGCCCTGCTGGCAGGCAATTGTAACATCCACGCCGACAGCTCCATTGTCTTTGAAAAACGGCCCGGCCTGCCGGACGCACATCTGGTCGCGGTCTGGAACATCCACACCGCAAATCCGGCAATCCCCCTGTGCCTGACCATGCTGGACCAACTCATCGCCAAGTCTCAGGACATCATTTCAGCCTGGTAGGCTGTCTTATACCTTCACGCCCCTGCCCTGCTCCCCTTTACGGGGCTGCATGGCAGGGGTAAACCTTTTTTGCACACCAGCAAACCTTTTCGGCATTTTACACCTGCTCCGCAATCACTTATAATAGAATTGAAATAAAATAATCTACATGCATTTATTTAACATTCACGGAGGGATTTTTATGAAATTCGGGAAAGGCTATGAAAGCTATACGCCTGCCGAGCAGGCACGCATTGCAGTGGGCCGTCAGGTTGCTGCCGAGGGCATGGTCCTGCTTGAAAATAATGGTGCTCTGCCTCTGAAGTCCGGCAGCAGCGTTGCCCTCTTCGGCGTTGCGCAGATTGGTTTCCTGCACGGCGGCTCCGGCTCCGGAGGAACCTTTGCGGACTATGTGGTTAAGCTGCCTGAGGCCATGGAAAACGCCGGTGCCCGGGTAGACACTGAAATACTGAATTATTACACCGACTACTGCGTTGCACAGCAGAAGGAGGTAGAAAAGGTACCGCCCCATATGCGTCGCGGCACCATCCCGGAGCTTCCGGTCGCTCCTGCTGTCATTGAAGCCGCTGCCGGACGCTGCGATACTGCCATCTTCACCCTTGCACGTCTGGCCGGCGAAGGCCGTGACCGCAAGCTGGAGGCCGGTGATTATTATCTGGACCCTGTGGAGCGTGCTGTGCTTTCCGGCCTGCGTGCTTCCTTCCGGACCGTTATCGTGGTCCTGAACATCTGTGGCACCATTGACATGGAGTGGGTCGATGACCTGAAGCCTGACGCAGTACTGCTTGCCTGGATCCCCGGGCAGGAAGGTGCCTCCGCCTGTGCCGACCTGCTGATGGGCAACGAGAATCCCTCCGGACGTCTGGTGGACACCATTGCGAAGAGCTGGAAGGACATCCCCTCCTCTGAGAATTTCGGTGCCTGGGCTGACGGCTTTGAGCTCTATACCGGCGATGAAAACCAGATTCCCTACTGGGGCGGTGTCGGCAACCATGAAGCCGTTCCCGTCGGTGAAACAGTCATCCGCCCTGTGGGTAACCGCCGCTATACCGAGTACCAGGAGGGCCTGTACGTAGGTTACCGTTACTTTACCACCTTCGGCGTACCGGTCCGCTACCCCTTCGGCTATGGCCTCAGCTATACAAGCTTTCAGAGCACCGCTTCCGGCTTCCACTATGACGGAAGCACAGCTACCTTCTCTGTTACCGTGACCAACACCGGTTCTGTAGCCGGTAAGGAGGTCGTGGAGATTTACCTCTGCGGTGCCCAGGAGCCTCTGGAGCGCCCCGAGCGTGAACTGGTCGCCTTTGCAAAAACAGAGCTGCTGCTGCCCGGCGCCAGCCAGACCATTGATTTTACCCTGACCGCCAGACAACTGGCTGTCTACAGCGAAGAAGCCGCAGCCTGGGTCCTGCAGGCCGGAACCAACACCCTCTATCTGGGCGGCGATTCCCTGCACAACACCGCATTCGCCAGCTTTACTACCGCCGCTACTGTGGTGGAACAGCTCAGCAATCAGGTAACGCCCAAATATCACACCCGTCCCCTGCGCCAGCTGTCCCGCCGTGATCCGGAGGGCACCCGGCCCATCGCGCCCCCCATCAACGCCAACTCTGCCGAGCAGCACGGCCGCATGAAGGACGACACCTTCACCTGGCCGCAGATTCCCACTGAGCCCGGCAAATACCGTCTGCAGGATGTGAAGGACGGCAAGGTCTCCATGGAGGAATTCGTAAAGCAGGCCAGTGATTTTGAGCTGGTCGTCCTGCTGATCGGCGCAAATGTTACAAAGCTCTCCGCTGTCGAGACCATGGACAAGAACGCACCCCAGAATCAGGGTGGCCCCGAGGGCTATATGGGCGATATGAAGAAGGAAAGCCAGCTTGGTCCTCTCAGCGAGGTTGTCCCCGGCATGAGCGGCTATACCGCCACCATTGAGAGGCTTGGTATCCCCACCATCACCATGAGCGATGGTCCTGCCGGCTTCGTTGGCGGCTGGAAGAGCAGTAAGCTCGCCTTCCCCACAGCTACCATCACCGCTTCTACCTTCAACACGGAGCTGGCCGGCCGTCTGGGCGATGCGCTCGCTGCAGAGGCCGAGGAGCGCGGCATTGATGTGTGGCTGGCCCCTGCCATGAACATCCACCGAAATCCCCTTGCGGGCCGCAACTACGAATATTATTCCGAGGACCCCCTGCTTGCCGGCAAGATTGCGGCAGCTGTCATCTGCGGTGCCGAGCAGAACCACCCGCTCTCCACCTGCGTTAAGCATTTTGCCGCCAACAATCAGGAGACCAGCCGCTGGGATAAGGATGATTCCATTATCTCCGAGCGTGTACTCCGTGAGATCTACCTGCGGGTCTTCGAGATTGCCGTAAAGGAGGGCAACCCCCACAGCCTCATGACCTCCTACAATCCCTTAAACGGCTTCCAGACCGCCTGCCACTACGAGCTTCTGCACAATGTGCTGCGTGAGGAGTGGGGCTTTGAGGGCTTCATTGTCACCGACTGGGAAGGCGACACTGGCCTTGCCGTGGAATGCCTTGAGGCCGGCAATGACCTGCTGATGCCCGGCTTTGCGGGTATGGTCGACTACGTCTATAAGGCAAGCCAGTCCGGCAGACTCTCCCGCAGTGTTCTGGAGGAATGCGCCTGCCGCCTGCTCACCATCGTCATGAATTCTGCCTCCATGCAGCGGTATCTGGCCCGCTGACTGCAAAAACCGATACATTTTTTGCAGAATCGGATATATCGTTTTTTCGTATACCTGCCTATAATGGCTGTATATACACAATTGAAAGGAGAACACACTAAATGAAAACCCGTAAACTTCTTGCCCTGCTTCTGGCACTGGCACTGATGCTGACCGCTCTGGCAGGCTGCGGTAATTCCTCTTCCGCTGCCACCGCGGCTACAGACTCCTCTGCAGCTGCCGTAGCTGACGACTCTGCCGATGATGACGGGCTTTTCGTCCCCACTGTAGCAGTTGCCGAGCCCGAGGACTCCTCTGAGGAGCCCGCAGAGGCCGAGCCCAGCTACACCATTCCCATCTCCGAGGAAACTCTGACCTATTCCCTCTGGACCACCTACGCTCCCTTTGCCGCCGATCTGGTCAACACCGAAACTCTGGAAGGCCTCTTTGTTCTGGATACCCTGCAGGAGGTCACCAACATTCACTTTGATGTTGTCGCTGCCAACGGCGCTGCAGAGGATGATAACTTCAACCTGATGATCGCCGCCGGCGACTACTGCGACATCATCTCCTCCATGAACAAATACGCCACCGGTCTGGAAGGCGCTGTTGAGGAAGGGATCGTTCAGGATCTGGCCGATGTCCTGCCTGAGAAGTGCCCCATTTACTGGTCCTACCTGACCTCCAACCAGACCGCCCTTATGACTGCCTACACCAACTCCGGCTATATGCCCGAGATCTGTGTCCTCACACCTGAGATTGGCCAGGAGGTCATCGGCCCCCTCTACCGTCAGGACTGGGCTGAGGAGTTCGGTCTGACCGATATGTCCACCCTGGACGACCTCTACACCTATATTGAGACCGCCTACAATGAGAAGGGCGCGATCTTCGAAATGACCTCCACCACCGGCACCATGGCCGAGATTGCCTATGGTCTCAACCTGCAGCTGGGCGATTACGAGGTTGTTGACGGTGTTGTTGAGTACGCAAACGCACAGGACAGCTTCAAGGATTACCTGACCTTTGTCAACAAGCTCTATACCAATGGTCTGATCTCTCAGGACTTCTTTGCCGATACCAATGCTGACCTCGGCTCCGATGCACGTCTTGACTTCGGTCTTGGCACCAACTCTCTGGTCTCCTGCTCTGCCAACAACTCCTCCGACATCGTGATGAACGTCACTGATGATTCCTTCACCATGGGCGTGCTTCCTGCAGTATCTGTCGATGGCACCGCTGAGCCTCATGTCGGCCCCACCACCCTCGACACTACCATGAAGGATGACGACGCCTGGTGCTTCTCCGCCGACTGCGATGATATCGACCCCCTGCTGGAAATGGTGGAATTCATGTTCTCCGATGAGGGCTATATCCTCACCAACTACGGCGTTGAAGGTGAGACCTTTGAATATGATGAGAACGGTGATCCTCAGTACACCGATCTGGTCATCAATAACCCCGACGGCCTCAGCTACTTCTTCGCTTCCTATGTCTATGTCACCAATGCCGCTTCCGGCTTCTTCCCTTACATCAACGACATGAAGAAGACCTACTATGGCTTTAACGACAACCAGTGGCAGATTTACGAGGACCTGAAGAACATGTCTGACTGCGCATACAACTACCCCACCTACGCGATCATGTCCAGTGAGGAGACCACTGAATACTCCTCCATCGAATCCGACCTCAGCACCTATGCCGAGTCCACCATTCTGGAATTCATCATCGGCAGCCGCGACATCGAAGAGGGCTTCGACGAGTATGTTGAAACTCTGTATGATATGGGACTGCAGGATATGATCGATCTGAAGCAGGCCGCCTATGACCGTGCTATGGCACGTCTTGACGCAATGGCAGCCGCATAAGCGCACAGACCGCAAATATTGCTTCCTTTCAGGCCATGCGGATACCCCCGGGTATCCGCATGGTTTTTTGCGTCTATACAAAATCGGATATATGCGCTGCAGAATCCGATATTGCCACCCGACTTCCGATAATGCTTTAATATAGACAAGCTATATTCGCATACAATGACAGGAGGTACCGTAATGAAGTATATTCCCAAAGCTGATGTCTCGCTGACCCCTGAACAGCTGAACGCCTCTGCCGGGCTTCGCTGCTTCCGGAACCCCGACCTGGACAGCCGTCCCATGACCAGAACCTGGTTTCCGGATGCAGGTGCCGGCACAGATGACGCCGATGCCATTCTGACCCAGTTTCGCTCCATGGCCGAGGGTGGCATTGCCGGTGTAGAGGTTACCCTGCTCGGTGATGATTCCGGCAATCTGGACGCCGAAAACTACGGCTGGGGCACTCCAAACTGGGTAAAGACCATGAAGAAGGTTCTGAAGGCAGCCCGTCAGATTGAAGGTGGCTTCAAGATTGATTTCACCATTACCGCCCACTGGCCCCTGATCGTCAACACCATCGACCCGAACGATCCCGCTGCTTCCACCAACATGGTGTATACCTGGAAGAAGCTCCGCCCGGAGGATGGCATCGTTGAGCTTCCTCTGCCCGAAACAAATCTTTATGACAGTGGCCGGAATCCCTTCATCTTTAAAGACACCCTCTGTGGTGCTATTACCGCAACCGTCGCAGATACTCCCCTGCCGGAGCTGAAAAATGAAATGTTCGGCATGCCGGATCAGAATTCCCTGCACCACTTTGGCCCTGAACGCACCATGTTCGACGGTAAGATCATGGGTGGCCCCGGCGGCAGCGGTGGGTTCCCGCCCATGCCGGAGCCGAAGCATGTGGTTCCCTTTGTGCTGGAGCTGGACTCCCTGAAAAACGTCACCGGTCTCACCGGTCAGGCAGAGGGCAAGGGCTGGGCCTGCGGCGTTCCCGACGCGGCGGCTCTGCAGAAATGGTATGACGGTCAGATCTCCGAGGCGGCTGTGCTCGATGTCTTCGGGCCTCCTGCCGACGAAACTAACATGCTTGACGCCAAGCGGGACCGCGATCTGAACCGCAAGCGTATGGCAGACTTCCAGCCCGTCTATACGCTGGATGCCACCGGTCTTGCCGCAGCCGCGGCGGATGACGCGCTTCCCCAGCCCGGCGATACGGTTGTGATCTGCTGCTATTACCGTGGCACCGGACAGATCTTCTCCGGTGGCTTCAAGTCCCGCCTGATGAAAAACATGACCTATGCGACCAACTATTTCACCGTTGCAGGCGCAAAGGCTGTTACCGATTACTGGGATACCTATATGCTCTCCGATCCCGAGCTCCGTGAACTGATGGAGCTGAACGCAGAGGAGGTTGGCGGTGCTATTTTTGAGGACTCCATCGAGCTCCACAGCAACGGCGCAAACTGGGGTGCGGAATTCGAGCAGGATATCAGCGCACGCATGGGCTGTGATGCAGTACGTCTGCTTCCTGTCATTACCGGTCTTTACTTTGATGATGCCGCCCGGGCCGCCCGCATTCTGGAGGAATACCGGATTGCCGAGGGTGGTATGTATCAGGATAATCACATCGGTCACCTGAACCGCTGGACCGCGACCTTCGGCTACCAGTACCGTGCCCAGGCCGGTATGCCCGGGATCAACTCCGTCGGTGCCAACACTGCCACCGGCATTACCGAGGGGGATAACGGCACCTTTAAGGATGCCAACCGCCGTCTGGCCGGTGCGGTCAACATGGTCCCCAGTAAAAAATTCCATTCCTTTGAATCCAACACCTTCACCGGCTTTCCCTTCCCCTGGAGTCTTCTGGCCCAGGAGTGCCATTATGATGCCTCCACCGGTACCAACCGTCTGATCTTCCACGGCACTGCCTACTGCAAGAATGTCCACAGCTTCTACAGCTGGTGGCCGGGCTGGAACTGGGGCGGCGGTGGCGGCAAGGCCTACGACTTTATGGCCTGGGATAAGCGGATCTGCTGGTGGGATGATGCCCACGTTATGACCGACTACCTGTCCCGCCTCTGTGGGATCCTGCAGAACATTCAGGCAAAGCCCGATTTCGCGGCGATCATTGACAGCTCCGAGGGTATGCTTGGGGGCAGCTCCAATTATCAGGCGCTGACTGACATGGGCTATTCCTACAACGTACTGGGTGATTTCTCCCTTACCCTTCCGACTGCCGAGGTCACCAATGGCCTGCTCTATGAGGGCGGCCCTGCCTATCGTGCACTGCTGCTGAAGGATATGACCTCCATGCGCTATGCGACCGCCGTAAAGATTGCTGAGCTTGCCGCAGCCGGTCTGCCGGTTATCTTTGACGGTATGGTTCCTTCCCGCGTCACCGGTATGGAAAAACCCGGGCAGGATGACGCAGCCCTGAAGACTGTCCTTGATGGTCTTCTGGCAATGCCCAATGTCTATGTGGTCACCGATCCTGCTGCCCTGAAGGCACAGCTTGCCGGTCTGGGCATTACCCCCGCCGCCGCCTACAGCTGTGCAGGTCTGGAGGCCTCCCACCTGCAGGATGCAGCCGGTGATTATTACAGCTTCTATAACGATACGCTTGAAACGGTCACTGTCCCTGTCACCCTGTCCGGCAGTGGCACCCTGGTCCAGCTGGATTGCTGGAATGGCCGCCTTCTGCCAGTGGCCGCTGACGGCAACACCTTCACGCTGGAGCTTGCCGCGCAGGATATGAAGTTCTATGCCCTGCTTCGGGATGCAGCACCTGCTGCCCTTACCACCGCCACCGCGCAGGCTCCCGTCACCATTGACAGCTATGATATCGAGATTGAATCCTTTGGCCCTCCCGCTCCCGGCGATGCCGAATATGATCCGGAGACACCCATCAATTCCCACAGAGAGCTTATTTCCTTCGCCGCCGTACCCACAGGCACAACCTGGGCCGAGCTTCCTGCCACAGAAGCACAGCTGCAGCAGCTGCGTGTAGGTAGCATGGCCGATGTATCCGGTCGATCCGCCTATACCATGACCTTTGAATTGCCGGAGGGCATCACCGCAGTCGAGCTCGCCGTTGGTCACAATGATCGTGATTTTCTGGTTGGCGGCAGTCTCAATGGAAGCGCTCTGCCTTGCTTCAGCTGCATGGTGGACCGTCTGATGGTTACAGAGGGGCTGAAAGCGGGCACCAACACACTGGTACTGAAGCTGGATACCATTCTGACAAACCGGCTCAACTATGAGAGCCCCGGCTTCCTGGCGAAGGCCGACCTCTCACTCATGTCCTTTGGCGGCGGTGCCCGGGACTATTCCGGCAGACATCGCCATGGCATCGAGTCTGTCACGATCACACCTTATATCTGACTGGCCGTGGGAGCTTCCTTTTTCGGGAGTCCCTGCCTGACGTAAAACAACACCCCCAATACCGGAGACCTGATCTGCCGGTATTGGGGGTAGCTTTATTTGATTCCGTTATCGGTATTTCAGCCCTCCGGATTCACCACAGGCTCTTCCGGCTCTTCCGGCTCTTCCGGCTCTTCCGTAAGAGGATTCTCTGCAATGTAATCCATCACGCGGACAACCAGAGTCACGCCCTCGGCACGGGTCATAAACTGCTTCGGTGCAACTGTCTCACCACCGTTGTAGCCCTTTACAAGCCCCAGCGTATACATGACAGTCAGAGGTCTCTTTGCGTAGTTTGAAACAGCTGCGCTGTCGGTGAAGGGCAGTTCAACATCTGTCACATCAAACTCATAGCCCAGATATTCCAGATAGCGCTCCAGCATGGTCATAAACTGTTCACGGGTGACATTGTCAAGAGGTGAGAAGATTCCCGGTGCGGTACCGTTTACAACACCGGTCTCGGCCCCCCAGGCGGTCGCGCCAAAATAATATCTGCCGGCAGCGACATCCGTAAAGGGCGTCTCGGTATAGGCACCGGTATCCGCTCCGTTCAGACGGGCGATCATAGTCACAGCCATGGCACGGTTCAGTGTGCTGTTTGCCGAAAAGGTTATTTTATTGGTACCGTTGATAATGCCGGCTTCATTTGCCCGCAGCGCAGCCTCCCGGTACCAGGCCGTGGCAGACATATCATAGAATACATCGCCCTCAAACATGGCAACCAGCGTCTGCGGCCCGGTAACCGTATAGCGCAGCGGATTTTCCGTTGAAACAAGCTTTCCGTTCAGGTCGTACCAGCCATCAAATTCAGCTGTCTCTGAGGTAGCGGTCAGCAGTGCCGTTTCGCCCTGTCTGCAGATTCCCGCACCGCTTGCCTGACCGGAGCAGGAGCTTTTCAGCGTGATCTCCGCCCCGAACAAAGCCGTGGCGTCCAGCTGATCGGTTACTGTAAAGGTATAGGTAGCAGAGGTACTCAGGCAGGTGCCACTCGCATTGTACCAGCCCACAAACTTCCATCCGTCCGCCGGGACGGCACGCAGGGTTGCCGTATTCCTGGTAATGTAGCTCCCGCCGCCGGAAACAGTACCCTCTCCGTCCGCTGTAGCAGTGACCGTTACCATATGGGCCCGGTCTGCCGTTACCGGCAACAGGGAGGCATCCCGTTCCGCGTTTGCCCTCACATCCGCTGACGCGGTATTCGGGCGGTAGCGGGTTGCATTCTCCTGGCTGATGCCGAAGTAGTAGCCATTCTGTCTGTTATACTGCCAGTTCCGCGCGTCACGCTGGGGATCGAACACATACTTCTCTCCTCCCAGCACCAGCAGCGACCAGCCGTGATGGCCGGAACCGAGGCTGGTATCCTCAAAGATAAAGTAGCCGGTATGCACATAGGATTCAATCCCCACATATCTGGCAATCACGGCAAAGGCAATGGCGTAGTCATAGCAGACGCCCTTTTTCTCTGTCAGGATATGATAGGTCCGGTTGGCCATATCATCCGGAATGGACTTTTCAAGGCCCTCCTCATAGGTCAGACCGGAAAGATAGTCGGTTGCAAAATATTCGTAGGCAGGCGCTGTCTGCTTGCTGTAGCCGCTCCAGCTGTAGGTTACATTTTTGACCAGCCAGTCATACATAGCCCAGAGCTTTGTATAGGTATCCTGCCCCTCATAGGGCTGCAACATCGTTTCGATCACCTGATCCAGCTGGATCCAGCCGGTGCGCTGGGGATACAGGGTTTCGCTGTTAATCAGTTCCCTGCAGGCATCTGCCGACAATGCGTTATTTGTCCACGCTTCGGTGGTAAGGTTTGCCGCACTGCCAAAAGCCGTCGTATCCTCTGCAGCCGCACTGTCTGTCCCGCTGGCCAGATCTGCCGCGGATACGCCCGTCAGCAGCAGGCAGAGGCAAAGCAGAAGCGCCGTCAGGCGCCGCAGGATCCTATGATCCTGTTTGAAGCCGTTCATGTAGTTTCCTCCCTTAAACAATGGTTTTCATCCATATATTAACATAGCCGCTATTGAATTTCAATCCTATTTGTTGACTGGGTAAAAGCGGGAGCACAGCTGCACACCGCAGCCGGCTCCCGCCGCTTTCGTATTATTCATCACGCTTCAGGGTCACCACAGCCTTGAACAGGTCCCCGTCCACATCGATCGTGAGCTGGCCCCCCATTGCCTCAGTCAGACTTCCGGCAATGGAAAGCCCAAGGCCGCTCCCCTCGGTATGCCGTGCGCTGTCGCCACGGGCAAAGCGTTCCATCAGTTCATCCGCACTGACATTCAGTGCCTGTGCGGAAATATTTTTAAAGGAGATTTCCGCCCATTCCGCACCATTGGGCTGCACTGTAACATACAGGCGTGTGCCCGGCAGGGCATATTTCGCCGCATTTGAAAGCAGATTGTCCATCACCCGCCACAGCTGACGACCGTCCGCCAGTACGTTGACCGGGATTGCCTTTCCCGCATCGTCCCGGGGTACCGTCAGGACAGTCGTCAGGCCTGACGCATCCAGCCTTTCGGCATACTCCCCTGTTGCCTGCTCCGCCAGCAGTGCAGCATCCAACACCGTCATATTAAGCTTTACATTGCCGGTAGCCGCTTTGCTGGCCTCCACAAGATCCTCTGTCAGCCGCTTCAGCCGTGCCGCCTGACGGTCCAGCGTTTCCAGATATTCAGCGGCCTGCGGCGAGCCCACAGGCTCCTTTTTCAGCAGATCCACATAGCTCACAATGCCGGTCAGGGGTGTTTTGATATCATGGGAAACGTTGGTGATCAGTTCGGTCTTCAGCCGTTCGGACCTGAGCTGTTTCTCCACGGCGGTATGCATACCGTCCCCAATGTGATTGAGCTTTGCCGCCGTCTCGCTGAGCACAGGGAGCATGTGGCGGTTGTCCACCGGCGTCCCGTAATCCCCCTCCGCGATCCGTTCAGCCCCCTGCTTCAACCTCTGCAGCATGATCCCCATATAGGTCAGTGCCCCCGTCAGGATCAGCTTCTCCAGGAGCCATAGCCAATAGCTGTCAAAATCCACCCTGCAAACCAGCATCAGGACCAGCTCCAGCAAACACAGAAGCCCCCAGCAGCCAAGAATGCGCCATAGAAACGGCAGCTGCTTCAGAACAACCGACAGCGCTTTATGCAGGAGCCGCAGCAGCCGGCCTGTCAGGGTTGTCCGGCAGACCGCACGGTTTTTCCGGCGGGCGGCAAAGCTGACAACACAATAAACGCCCAAAATCCCGCAGAGCAGCACCAGCACACTGATCACCGCCGCGGACAGCCGCAGATCTGTGCTGTCTGTTGCCGCCAGTGTTACCGCCATGGTAACGGCACTACAGCTCAGCAGAAGCAGCAGGGCCAGATCGCCGGGGATACGGTGCAGCCATTTCAGCTCCGGTTCACTCCCGGCTGTCTCCCGTCCTGTCACAAGGCAAAGAAGGATCAGCAGCAGGATCCCTGCGAGCAGAGCCGCGCCGGCAAGCCATGGGAGGTAAACGGCCAGTGGCTCCAGAAGGCTACAGAAGCGTTCAATGGCCAGATAACAGTCGTCCGCCTGCAGATCCTGCAGGATACAGGCATCGATCTCATAGGTGACATCCTCGTACCAGGCATCCGCATATCCGACAAAGACAAAGCTGCCACTGTCCCAGGCATAATGGGCGCCGTTGAAATTAAAGCCGGTCTCTATGACAGATTCATCCAGCTCCTCCGCCAGCTCCGGGTCGGGCACCGCATCGGCAGCAGTCTGCTCAAAGTTGTCGTATTCGGTATCCAGAACATACCAGGCACCCTCCATCCGGACGGTTTCGCTTTCCACTCTGGGGCACGACCCCGTGCCGGCAGTGGGGAGTTCTTCGTACATCACCATGTGCATAGAGAAATGGTCCCGGACGTTTTCATCGCCACAGGTTGTGATCACCAGCCGGCCGCTGTCCGCATTTGTAATGGTATAGCGCAGGTTTGTTCCCTTTCCGGTGCAGATTGCAGGATAGCCTTCGGTCTTCATGTCTTCCGGATCGTCCGGGTTAAAGTAAGTATAGAGGATCGTGGCGGCATCATTCTGCAGCTGGCTGGTCAGCATCCGGTATTCCAGGTCGGATACGCTGCCGCCCGAAATCAGGACTGCCGCCAGTGGCAGCAACAGGAGAACGCCGGCCGAAAGCATCAGTATACACAGCACAGCCGCTGTTGCCCGGGCCCACCTTCTATAGATAATCTTCATTTTAAACTCCCTTCTTAGCGATGGGGCTACAGGTGCTGTCTGTCGGTCAGCTTGTAGCCCTGCCCCCATACCACCTGCAGGTAGCGCGGGCTGGCCGGATCGATCTCCAGCTTTTCCCGGAGATGCCGGATGTGCACTGCCACAGTGCCCTCTGCCCCCAGCGGCTCTTCCTGCCACACCTCCCGATACAGCTCCGCTGCCGAATACACGCTGCCCGGATGCCGAAGCAGAAAACGCAGGATCTCATATTCCCGCGGTGTCAGTGCTACAGGGTCATCGTCCACCGTGACTGTCTTTCCGTCATCGTCCATGCAGATTGGCCCGCAGGTCAGAAGCAGACGGTCTCCTGCCTTCTGTGCGTTGCCATTGCAGTCGGCCATGTTTTGCCCTGCCCCGCCAAGCCGGGTATATCGGCGCAGCTGTGATCGTACCCGGGCCAGCAGCTCGGTGGGCTGGAAGGGCTTTGTGATATAGTCATCGGCCCCCAGGTCCAGCCCCAGGATCTTATCCGTATCCTCACTCTTTGCCGTCAGCAGGATCACCGGCAGATTTGCCGTCTTCCGAAGCTCCGACAATGCCGTAATGCCATCCATCACCGGCATCATGATATCCAGCAGTACCAGCGCAATCTCCCGGGTGCCTGCTGCGTCCGCCCGGATTGCCTCCAGCGCTTCCCGTCCATTGCGGCAGCACACGGTCTCATAGCCTGCCCCTGTCAGATAGATGTTCAGTGCGCGCAGGATATCCGCTTCATCATCGCAGATCAGAACCTTATAGGACATAGTGATCACCTTTCTTACTGAGCTCACCTGTATTGTAGCAGACAAATCCTTAAAAACCTATATGGGAACCCTTTAAGATTTTCTTAAGAAAAAACACCCTCCGCCTTATGGCAGAGGGTGTCTGCTGTATCAAGCTGTGGCCGGCCCGGCTTAATCCTTTGCCAGCGCTTCGCCGATCCTGTAAACATCGCCGGCACCGATGGTCAGCACAATGTCACCGGGGCCTGCGATCTGCCGCACCCGCTCCTCGATCTCTTCAAAGGTCGGATAAAATTCCGCGCCGGGAATCTCCGCAGCCAGATCCGCAGAGGAAATTCCAATGGTGTTCTTTTCACGGGCAGCATAGATTTCCGCCAGAATGGTCTTGTCCGGGCGGCTCAGCTGCTCCACAAACTCATGGAAAAGGGCCTTGGTACGGCTGTAGGTGTGAGGCTGGAAGACCACGATCGTCCGGGAATAGCCCCGCTGGGGGATTGCGTCCAGCGTAGCCTTCAGTTCGCCGGGATGATGCGCGTAGTCATCATAGATATCCGCGCCGCGGAAAATACCCTTGAATTCCATGCGACGGGCCGCACCGGTAAAGGAGGCAAGGGCGCGGGTAATGGCATCCGGGTCGACGCCCAGAACCCAGGCAGAAGCTATGGCAGCCAGCGCATCCATACAGTTGTGCCGGCCCATGACACGCAGGTCCACATGGGTATAGAAGCGGCCCTCACACATGACATCGAAGCTGGAGAAACCCCGGCTGAAATGTGAAGGATAGACATCATATTCAGGTGTCAGTCCAAAGGTCAGCACCTTCCGGTCAATGCCGGCAATCGCGTCCATGGTATTTTTGTCCATACCGTTGACGATGACCACACCACGGTCCTCCGGGGTCAGCTCCGCGAATTTGCGGAAGGATTTCTGGATGTCCGCCAGATCCTTGAAGTAGTCCAGATGCTCTTCCTCAATATCCAGGATGACAGCGATAGTAGGTGCAAAATTCAAAAAGGAATCACAGTATTCACAGGACTCGGCAATGATGGTATCACCGTGACCGACGCGATGGCCGGCACCCAGCAGATTCAGGTAGCCTCCGATCATAACCGTGGGATCGACGCCGCCCTCCATGGCGATTGCCGTCATCATAGAGGTCGTGGTGGTCTTGCCATGTGTGCCGGAGAAGCAGACCGCATTACGATAGGCCTGCATCAGATATCCCCAGGACTGGGCACGCTCAAACACGGGGATCCCCGCTGCCAGTGCCGCGGCAATCTCCGGATTGTCATCATGGGCCGCAGCGGTACGGATCACGCAGTCTGCGCCCTCGATACTCTCGGGGAAGTGGCCGATGACCACCGGGATTCCCATAGAGACCAGATTGTCTGTTGCGTCACTGCGGTTCATATCAGAGCCGGTAACCGTAACGCCCATCCCCTGCAGCACCTGACCCAGCGCGCACATGCTGACGCCACCGATGCCCACCAGATGGGCATGCTTGCCGGGCTGCAGATAAGAAGCCATTTCATTTAATGTATGCTGAGACATAAAATATCCTCCTGTATGCGGTTCCGGCCGGGCCGGGCCACCTGAGATAGCTGTCAGAAATTCTTTTATCATTTTATTATAACCTCCGGTATGAGGATTCACAAGCATAAATTTCACACATTGGCTTATCCTGCCGCAAATTGAGCCGCAGCCCCTGCGCATTGCGGGAATTTCCGGACACACAGCTTTCTTTACTTTGCCATACCGGCATGCTACAATATTATATTATATAGTATGTACCGCTGACCTGAATGGGGGAATTTTATGAGCAAGGACAATACCGCCCAGCGTGCCGATGCTCTGGGCACTGAAAACATTTTCCGGCTGATCCTGCAATACGCACTGCCGGCCATCGCCATGATGCTGATCAGCAGCCTCTACAACATCGTTGACAAGGCCTTTGTGGGCAACTTCGTCGGCAATATCGGCATCACCGCAACCACCATTGTAAACCCCGCCTGCCGTATTGTGGATGGCTTTGCCACCATGGTCGGTGCCGGCGGCTCCACCCTGCTGGCGCTGAAGCTGGGTGAAAAAAAGAGTGAAGAAGCCGAGGACATTCTTAACAACAGCTTCCTGCTGCTGATCATCCTGATGGCTGTGCTCATCACTCTGGCCGCCGTCTTCGGCCGCCAGCTGCTGCGCCTCTTCGGTGCCAGCGACGAGGTCATGCCCTATGCCATGACCTACCTGCACATCATCCTGTTCGGCCTTTTCTTCAACAGTACTGCCAATGGCTTTGGCATGTTCGTCCGCGTAGACGGCAGCCCCAGACGTATGATGATCTGCTCCGTGACAGGCTGCGTGCTGAATATCATTCTGGACCCCATCGCCATTTATGTCATGAAGCTGGGCATTGCCGGCGCCGCTGCCGCGACCGCTCTCTCGCAGATCGTTTCCGGCTGTATGGTCATCCACTACTTCACACTGAGCAGCCGCAGCACCATCAAGCTCCGGCTCAGCAAAATGAAGCTCCGCCGTGCCAACACAAAACGGACCTGTGAGCTGGGCTTCTCCAGTCTTCTGCAGCAGCTGACCGGCAGCCTCAGCCAGTCCGTCATGCTGACCTGTCTGGCCCTGTTCGCCACTGCCAGCACCGTATCCGGTGACGTCGCCCAGGCTGCTGTCGGCATTACCATCAGTATCGGCCTCTTCTTCCTGCTGCCCGCGCTGGGAATCTCCTCTGCCATTCAGCCTATCATCAGCTATAACTATGGTTCAAAAAATTACCGGCGTGTCACGGAGACCGTCCGAAAGGCCACCATTTTTGCCATCATACTGCTGACCTGCGGCTGGGTGATCATCATGATCTTTGCCCCTCAGCTCGCCACCATTTTCGGCGCCACCGGCGAGGAGCTCCAGCACACGGCACTGACCCTGCGGATCTACAACCTGCTGCTGCCGCTGGTTCCCTTCAGCAACATCGGCTCCGGCTTCTTCCAGTCCATCGGCCAGCCCAAAAAAGCCATCTTCATCAGTATGAACCGACAGCTGATCCTGCTGATCCCCTGCGTGCTGATCTTTGGCAATCTCTTCGGCCAGATTGGCTGCATCTATGCGCTGCCTGTCACCGACTTTGGCGCCTGCGCAACTGCACTGGGTATGCTGGTGCACCAGTGCCGCAAGCTGTCCTCACTTTCCTCCGCAGAGGAAACCTGAACCACAAGCGTTCACCCCTGAAACAGCAGATAAATAAATTGAGCCGGTCCCTGCTCCTGGACCGGCTCATTCTCATTTCTTCATTTCTGTCCGTGCTACCGGTAAGATGACCGCAGTGCCGGAATCTGAGGCTCCCGGTCATACTTTCCTTCTTCGGCTTCTTTGTAGCCTGGGTCCAAACACAAAACAGCTATGAAAAGAGCCCCATGCCAGGCAAGACATGAGGCTGATTTCGGTTCCTGAAATCAATTAAGCGTAGGCAGCGCTGACAGACTTCAGATAAGCTGCTCTGGACTTCGCGTCGATTGCATAGAAAACAGTAGCAATCACAGCGACAACCAGTGCGACAATAACGATTACCAGCATGATGGGACGAATTGCGGTGTTACCCATGCAGAGAAGATAATTCATGTTCATGCACAGGACACCGATAACACCCCAGATCACACTGTATACAGCACGAACGATACCCTTTTTCAGCAGCAGGATAATAATGCCGATAATGGCGAAAATATCCAGGAAAAGGATTGCACCCACCTGCTTAATGGAGATGGTCTTGGTCGTAACACCGGGAACATCGAGAGGCTGGTATTCGCAGACGGTCTCGTTGCCCTTTTTATCGGTCACGGTCTTGGTCATGCCCAGCTTGCCGGCAAGTGTGCCGAACAGGCCGTCAAAACCTGCATCTTCATTGTCGCTGATGGCGTCCTTGTTCACCTTATACATTTTTTCCTGCCAGTCTTCGACAGAAGTATGGTTGTAGGGGAAGCCTACATAGCCCAGCAGGGACCATGAGTCATCCTCTCCAGCCTTGACTGCCTTGACGGAATCTTCAGCGCCGTAGCCACGGGAGACCACGTATTCGCCTTCGGAAACACTGTAATACGGGAACAGAGACAGGATGAAGAACACTGCAAAGAGCACCACGAGAACCAGGTCAAGGATTTTACACAGGCCCTCATGCTTTTCTTTCCGCAGGTTATTCAAGTCTAACATACGGAACCCTCCAAGTCATAAATTTTGCCAAGGTTTGTTTCGTGCCATCCAACAAAAAAATTTTAGCACAGTACCCGTGGTTTTTCAAGATACGATTTCGCTTTTTTCAAGCTTTCTGCCATTAAAAAGGCTTAACATTTATGCAAAATGCCAGAACTTCTGTAAATTTACACGATTACTCCACAAAGAACCGCACAGCCCCGAAAAGAACTGTGCGGTAACATTTTGATTTTCCCGGTCGGGCTCCGTCGGCAATCCGCTCCGTAAGCCCGTCAGTTCAGAAGGTTCGGTCCAGTCCGGTCACTCGTAGGTCTCGTCCGGCTCTGCTTCTTCTGAATCCGTTTCAGTTTCCGCAGACTCCGACGAGGCTTCTCCTCCCGAATCCGCAGCAGCCTCCAGCTCTGCCTGACGCTCAGCGACCCAGGCCGGGTTGTCTGTAACAGTATCTTCGCCAAACAGCGTGCCCCAGTAATCGTTAAAAACCACCTTGGCAGAATAGTTGATCTTATTGGCTACAATATTACAGATCCGGTCAATGTAGTCCGTATCCTCTGCGTAGGACTCATAGCCTTCGTTGGGGAAGAAGGTATTCGTTGCGCGGTCATACTTTCCGTATTCCGTTGCCCAGCTGTAGCTGTTCCAGAGTACAAGCGCTTCCTGCTCGGAGAACACATCGCGTCCTATAAGCATTCTGGAGTCGTATTCCAGCCCGAACAGGTTGGACAGGGTCGGTAGCAGATCCAGGGAATAGGTCGGCCCTGTGATCTCACAGGCCATATCCTTATACTCATTTTCCAGACAGCCGGACCAGATGATCCCGATGCTGTGGTCGCGGTTCCAGTCGTAGTCATCATAATCCTCGCCGTACAGATCCAGCAGGTAGTCCTCGTCCGTCTGGAATGCCGAGGATTCCTCCAGTCCATAGGGGTAATGGTCCGCTGTCATGCAGATCACGGTATCATCCGCAATGCCCGCCTCTTCCAGACGGTTGACCAGCAGGGTCATGGCGTTTTCCAGCTCCATCTGGTAGCAGAAATAATAGAGGCAGGTCTCCTTATAGGTGTCTCCGTAGTAGGCCTTAACCTGATCATAATACTTTGCCACATAGTCAGAGTCTGCCAGATAGGGGCAGTGACCGGATAGTGTCATATAGTATACACTGAAGGGCTGCAGATCGATGTAGGTGTCCAGCGTTGCATCAAACATGGCCGTGTCGGAATTATCATAATCCGTGAGCTCCTCCAGTCCGTTCTGCATGGCCGTCCAGCTTGCGTAGCCCAGATTCATATGGGTTTCGTCACGGTAATAGGTGTCGTAAACGCCATTATGGAAGGCAGCACTATAGTAGCCCTCCCGCTGCAGCTGGTTGCCCATGGTGAAATAGTTGTTGGAATTTGCCGTATCCAGCACCGTCTCACCGCCATCCTCGGCAGCCAGGCCAAAGATCAGTGAAAATTCACCGGTAGAGGTACTTCCGCCCCAGGCCGGCTGGTAGAATTCCGAGAAGTAGAAGCCATTGTGTACAAGCCGGTAGAGTGTCGGTGTCAGCTCTTCATTTACCGCAACATCTGAGAAGGCCTCTGCCGTGATCAGGATCAGGTTTTTCCCTTCAAAGAGCCCTGTATAGGCATTCTGGCTGCTGGCAGTCAGTGACTGTACATACTCACTGATGCTGGCAGCTGTATCGTCACCGGAGGCGATCACGGAATCCAGATCGATCTCCATGATATTCTGCCCATATACGATCGGTTCCTCATTTTCAAGGACAGAGGACTCATCCTGCAGCGTAACCTCACCCTGCGTAGCATCCTGGCCCTGTGCGTCAGTCTGCCCCTGCGAGCCGTCCTGCCCCTGTGATCCAAAGGACTGATCGCCGTCGCCCGATGTATCGATCACGAAGCCCGAGCCTCCGCTGTCAGATTTCATATCCAGACGGATCGCGGTCAGCAGGCCGAAGGTCTGAGCCGAGGAGTCAAAGCTGCTGCCCTTATAAACAGTCGAGGTTGCGCCGTGCCCACCGGCAAAGCAGCCAATCCCGAAGATTGACAGGCTGCAGATCAGCACCGCACCGGCAAGGATTGGCGAATAGCGGCGTGCCGGTACCCTGCGCTTTCCGGTCGCAGTATAGAAGAGCGGTGGCAGGAAGTAAAGGATGATCGTCGGAATGCCCTTCACGATTGCCAGAAACAGCTCCTTCCTGTACTGTCCGGTTACATTTCCGGAACCGGACAGGATCGATCCGGGCGACATATATACCTTATAGTTGTAATGTACAAGGCATCCCACAGTAAAGACCAGGCTCAATGCGTACAGCAGAACAAGGTTCATTCTGCGGCTCCACTTTTTGGGGAGTACAGCCCCCACTGCCGAAAGCAGAAGTCCTGCCGCAAGTGCAAAGACCACAGGATAGAACAGATAACGGAAGATATTGTTTCCGCTGTAGAGACGCAACAGCACCTCATAGTATACCATGGCAATGGGCATCAGCAGCAGGCTGTTGATCTTCCATTTCTGCTTCCGGTACATACGCAGGAACCTTCTGCGGCTCTGGTCTGCGGCTCTTAAAATCGGAGAAGACCCGGTGTAACCGGATTTCTTTTTGCGATGCTCCGCGGCGTTTGCCTGCCGTGCAGGCTGGCTGGACTGCCCCTGCTGCGGCTTCGCCTGTGATGACCGTGCCTGCCCCGGCTGTGTCTGTCGCTGAGTGGGGACCTGTCGGCTCTGGTCCTGCCCCTGTCGGGCCTGCATTTGAACCGGACGCTGTTGGGCCTGTGTCTGGACCGGGCGCTGCTGCGTCTGTGGCTGCTGTTGCCGGGCCTGTGCCTGGCGCTGCCGGGCCTCCGCCTGTTGCCGGGCCTGCGCCTGACGCTGCCGCGCCTCCGCCTGGGCCTGACGCTGCTGTGCCTCCGTCTGTTGCCGGGCCTGTGCCCGGCGTTGCTCGGCCTCCGCCTGGGCCTGACGCTGCTGGGCCCTCTGTATAGAACGCTGCCGCTGCTGTTCCTGCAGACGGCGCTGCTGCAATACTTTTTCTTTTTGTGCTTCGCGCTTTTCGAGCGCCTGTCGACGTGCCTGACTGCTCTGTCGGTACTGGCTCTCACGTTCACTCTGGCTCGTTTGGTTCAAGTGTAACACCCCTTTAACTTTTAAATAATAACATACTGCCACCCAAAAATCTATTACGATCCGTGAAAACACACAGTTTTTTCATGCGCAGTCCTGTGGTGATTCTGCCCGCGTAAATCCACCCATATGGATTACAATCTGTAAATATTATATCAAAAAAAGACTGCTTTCCTATTGCGAAATCCGAGATGATAATCTATAATAGTATGGAACAAAATTGTGTTCACTCACAAAACACGCAAATTATATACGAAGATGGAGGATTTCTACCATGAACATGTTTGATCTGACCGGCAAGGTCGCCATCATCACCGGTTCTACCCGCGGCATCGGCAATGCAATCGCAAAGACCATGGCTGCTATGGGTGCTTCCGTTGTTATCACCGGCCGTAAGCAGGCTGCCTGCGATACCGCTGCTCAGGCTCTCATCGACCAGGGCTACAACGCACTGGGTGTTGCCTGCGAAGTCACCAAGGCTGAAGACCGCACCAACCTCATCGAGAAGACCGTCGCAAAGTACGGCCGCGTCGATATTCTTGTCAACAATGCAGGCCTCGGCGGCCAGCCCAAGAAGATGATCGACATGGACGAGCAGTACTTCGATAACTATGTTGATGCTGACCTGAAGGGTCTGTATTTCATGAGCCAGCTGGCTGCACAGCAGATGAAGGCTCAGGGCCGTGAAGGCGCTGAGAACCCCTACCGCATCATCAACCTGTCCTCCGCTGCAGGCATCAAGGCTCCCATCGGCGATACTGTCTACGGCTCCTGCAAGGCTGCTGTTACCCACCTGACCAAGATCATGGCGAACGAGCTTGCCCGCTTCGGCATCCTCTGCAACGCTGTTGCTCCCGGCTATGTCCTCACCGACATGACCAAGGACGTTATGGCTGATGAAAAGAATGTCGCCGCTGTTACCCGTATGATCTCTGTCCGCCGTTATGCGCAGCCCGAGGAGATCGCATCCGTTATCTCCTTCCTCTGCACTCCCGCTGCCGGCTATATCACCGGTGTCCTGATCCCCGTTGACGGTGGCATGACCATCAACTGATCGATCAGAATTCCCCTGTAAACCTGCTCCGACAGGAGTTGTTTAATAAACAATCCGGGCTGCGGCCCACGCGGCCCGGAACAAAAAAATATTTGGAGGTATGATTCCAATGGCTATTGGTACTTACGAACAGTACAAGGCAAGACTGCTGGCTATGAAGCCCAACGTCTACCTGCACGGCAAGAAGGTTGACCGTTCCAACGGCATCGAGGGCGAGGGCCGCGATCTCGCTTCCTGGATCGTCGGTGGTACTTACGTCATGAAGCAGTGCTACGACACCGCTAACGACCCCAAGTACGCAGATGTCTGCGTTGTCACCGAGGCTGACGGTTCCGTTCACAACCGCTGTACTCACATCAACCAGTCCGTTGATGATCTGCTGAAGAAGCAGCTCATGACCCGTCTCATCTGCCATCGTGTTGGCGGCTGCATGCAGCGCTGCATGGGCACCGACGCTATGAACGCCCTGTTCTCCGTCACCTATGACTGCGACAAGGCTTGCGGCACCGAGTATCACAAGAGACTTCAGGCTTACATCAAGTACTGCCAGGAGTACGATCTGGTCTGCAACTGTGCTCAGACCGACGTTAAGGGTTCCCGTAACCCCAAGTACAAGAGAGCTCATCAGCAGCCCGATCCCGATCAGTTCGTTCATATCATCGCTACCGACGTTGACGGTTATGACATCGACGGCACCCCCACCAAGGGCATCATTGTCCGCGGCGCTAAGATCTGTAACTCCAACGCTCCTTATGTTGATGAGATCATTGTCAACCCCACCAAGTTCATGGACGCTGAGGATGCAGAGTACGCAGTTGCTTTCGCTCTGCCCGCAGACTGGGAAGGCCTGAAGCTCATGGCTCTGCCCGGCCAGCATCACAAGAGAACTCACATCGAAGCTCCCTTCGCAAAGATCGGTGATGTTGAGTCCCTGACCATCTTCGACGATGTCTTCGTTCCCAACAGCCGTGTCTTCATGAACGGCCTCGAGAATGAGGGTGTCTGCCGTTACGCTGGCTACCTCGCTCTGATGTTCGCTCATTATCACAGACATTCCTACACCGGCTGTAAGACCGCTGTTTCCGAGTGCATCGCTTCCCAGGCAGCTCTGGTTGCTGAGGTCAACGATATCGCCAAGCAGTCCCATGTCCGCGACAAGCTGTGCGACATCATCCAGACCGCTGAGCTCGTCTTCGCTGCAGGCCAGTGCTCCGCTTATCGTTCCGTCCACTTCGAGTCCGGCCAGCAGGTTCCCGATGAGATCCTGACCAACGCCGGCCGCCGTCTCGCCGGCCACAACATCTACCACGAGTATGAGACCATGGCTGACCTGACCGGTGGTGTCTGCGCATCCCTGCCCACCGAAGAGTCCTTCTTCGCTGAGGAGACCGCAGAGCTCTGCAACAAGTACATTGTCCGTAACCCCGCCTGGTCCGCTGAGAACACCCATCGCGTTATGCGTATGATGGAGAACAAGCTCTGCGATTCCTTCGAGGCTGCTCAGGCTGTTGCAGGCGTCCATGGCGGCGGCTCCCCCCTGATGGAGACCATCTGCATGATGCAGCGTTATCCTCTCGAGGAACTCAAGGGTATCGCAAAGTATCTGGCAGGTATCCCCGGCTACGAGGAGTGCCCCCGTTTCGAGCGTGGTCACGTCGATCCCTCTGCAATGCTTGCAAAGTTCGACGCCGCTCAGAAGGCAAAGGCTGCCAAGTAATTTTACTTTTACCGCGCTCCCCCCGTACCCCGCGGTGCGGGGGGAGTTTTCAAGAAAAGCCCTGGATGCGGGCCAATGCATCTGCCAGCATGGATTTCCGTGCATTACAAAATACATAATAGGAGTGACTTTCCAATGGCTCATCTGAACAGAAAAATGGGCATTCCTTCCTTCGACCTGACCGGCAAAACCGCTATCATCACCGGCGGTACTCAGGGTCTCGGCTTTGGTATGGCATGCGCTCTCGCCGCTTATGGCGCAAATGTTGTGATCACCGCTCGTACTGCTTCCAAGGTTGAGGACGCAGCTGCTGATCTGAATGAGAACTACTGCAAGGGCGGCAAGGCTCTTGGTATCGCCGCAGACTCCTCCAAGCAGGAGAATGTCGAAATGGTCATCGCTAAGACCGTTGAAGAGTTCGGCGGCCTGGATATCCTCATCAATAACGCAGGTATCTCCGGTCAGACCGCTCTGATCGTTGAGACCCGCGAGGGCAGACCCGAATACACCGTTGACAACTTCCGCAAGGTCATCGAGACCAACCTGACCGGCACCTTCATGTTCTGCCAGGCTGCTGCCCGTCAGATGATCAAGCAGGGCCGCGGCGGCCGCATCATCATCACTGCTTCCGTCGGTGGCTTCATCGGTGGCAAGGGCGTTGTCGGCTACGGCGCTTCCAAGGCTGCCTGCCTGTCTTTGGCCCGCACCATGGCTAACAACTTCGGCCGTTACGGTATCACCTGTAACTGTATCTGCCCCGGCTATGTTGTCACTCCTCTCAACCAGGAGTTCTTCATCGATGCCGATGGCAACGAGACCGCTTACTACAAGCAGCAGTCCAAGAGCACCTCTGTCCGCCGTCTGGGCACCATCGAAGAGATTGCCGGCCCCGTTCTGGCTATGTGCTCCGATTCCTTCAGCTATATGACCGGTTCCTACATCCTGGTCGATGGCGGCCAGTCCATCCCCGCAGAATAATCCACACATTATTTTGTATAAGGAGTTGTTTCCAATGGAATATGCTAACATCATCTATACCGTAGACAACGGTATTGCTACCATCAAGCTGAACCGTCCCAAGGCTCTCAACGCTCTGAACTCCGAGATCAACCAGGATATCATGGCTGCTATCAATGAGGTTAAGGCCGATCCCTCTGTCCGTGTCCTCATCATGACCGGCTCTGAGACTGCTTTCGCTGCAGGCGCTGACGTTAAGGAGATGGCCGAGGCTACTCCCCGCTATGCCCGTGAGTTCTGCGGTCTGGCAATTGAGATCAACAACATTCTCGAGTCCCTGCCCATCCCCACCATCGCTGCAGTTGGCGGTTATGCCTTTGGCGGCGGCTGCGAGATGACTCTGGCCTGCGACTTCCGTGTTGGCGGTCCCCGTACCACCCTGTCCTTCCCCGAGGTTGGCCTCGGCATCATCCCCGGTGCAAACGGCTGTGCCCGTGCAACCGCAATTGTCGGCCCCGCAAAGGCAAAGCAGCTGGTCATGCTGACCGAGATGATCCCCGGCAAGCAGGCTTACGATCTGGGTCTCCTCAACTGGTATGTTGAGGGCGATGCTGAGCTGGACGCTGCTGCTGCAGCTGCCAAGAAGGCATTCAAGGCCGGCAAGAAGGCCGGTGCCGAGAACCTGGACGAGCTGAAGAAGGCCAACAAGGCTGCTGAGGCTGCTGCCAAGGCTGCTGAGTACGACGCCATCTATGGTAAGGCTGTTGAGGTTGCAAAGACTCTGATGACCAAGCCCGGTTGTGCTTTGGCTTCTGCCAAGGCTGCCATCAACAAGGCTGCCATCGAGACCATCGCTGCAGGCAAGGCTGCAGAGACCACCGAGTTCACCCTTCTGTTCAACACCCATGATCAGAAGGAAGGCATGGCGGCCATGATTGAGAAGAGAACCGCCGTCTTCACCAACAACTAAGTATATTCGTTAAAACCGGGTCGGTTTCGGCCGACCCTCACAATAAAAATTAAAGGAGATAATACCAATGGCTATTGAAACTATTGCCGTTCTCGGCGCTGGTCAGATGGGTTCCGGCATCGCTCAGATTGCTGCAACCAATGGCTACAAGGTCATCATGCGTGACATCAAGCAGGAATTCTGCGACAAGGGCCTCAACACCATCAAGTCCGGTCTCGACCGTCAGGTTGCCAAGGGCAAGACCACTCAGGAAGCTGCTGACGCTATCATGGCAAACATCAGCACCTGCGTTGAGCTCGCAGACGTTGCTCCCGCTGACTTCGTCATCGAGGCTGTCCCCGAGATCATGAGCCTGAAGCAGAGCACCTTCGAGCAGCTGGGCGAGATCTGCAAGCCTGATGCGATCCTCTGCACCAACACCTCTTCCATGAGCATCACCGAGATCACCGGCAAGTGCAAGAACCCCGAGCGTTGCATGGGCATGCACTTTTTCTCCCCTGTTTATGCTATGAAGCTGGTCGAGATGATCAAGTCCGAGTACACCTCCGATGAGACTGTTGCTGCAGTCCGCGAGGTCTCCGAGAAGATGAAGAAGGTTCCCGTTCTGTGCCAGACCGACACTCCGGGCTTCATCGTTAACCGCTGCCTGTTCGCTTTCATGCTCGAGGCTGTTCACGAGTATGAGGATGGCGTCGCTACCATCGACGATATCGACACCGCTATCAAGCTTGGTCTGAACCACCCCATGGGCCCCTTCGAGATGATGGACCTCTCCGGTCTCGATACCTTCCCCCATGTCACCGAGATCCTCGAAAAGCTGCCTGTTACCCCCTGGTCTGCTCCTAAGTCCGTCCTCAAGAAGATTGAGGAAGGCAAGTACGGCCGCAAGTCCGGCGAAGGCTGGCACAAGTACAACTAATTTAGCCGCTTAAATTAGTTTCACCCAAGCATACTACGGGGAACGCCCCGGCGTTCCCCAACCTAATATCTTATATGAAAGGATGTTTTTCCAATGAACGTTAAAGACATCAAGACAATTGCTATGTACGGCGCCGGCACCATCGGCGGCGGTTTCGCAGCTTATTTCGCTCTCAAGGGCCTGAACGTCAACGTTTATGTCCGCAGCGAGGCTTCCATCGAGCGCGCTAAGCCCAAGGTTCAGATCGCTGTTGACTCCTATGTCAAGTACGGCCTGTGCACCAATGGCGATGACATCTGGTCCCGCATCAAGTTCACCACCGACGCTGCTGAGGCTTTCACCGGCGTATACTTCGTTCAGGAGAACGGTGCTGAGAACCTGGAGCAGAAGCATCAGATGGTTGCTACCATGGAGCAGTATCTGCCCGAGGACGCTATCATCGCTTCCTCTTCCTCCGGTACTCCCGTAACCAAGATCGCTTCCGAGGCTAAGCATCCCGAGCGTATCATTGTTGCACATCCCTTCAACCCCGCTTACCTCCTGCCCCTCATCGAGATCTGCGGCGGCGAGAAGACTTCTCCTGATGTCATTGCTCAGGCTCGTGAATTCTATCAGATGTATGACAAGGCTCCTGTTGTCCTCAACAAGGAGAAGAACGGCTTCATTGCAAACCGCCTGATGCATGCTCTGTGGCGTGAGGAAATCGCTCTCGTTACTGAGGGTGTCTGCTCCATGGCTGACTGCGACGACGCCTGGACCTTCGGCCCCGGCATCAGACTGGCTGCTTTCGGTCCCTCCATGCACTACGAGCTGGGCGGCGGCGACCTTGGCATCAAGGGCTGCGGCATCAAGTTCGGCGCTATGACCAATGCTGTCTTTGCTGACATCTCCGCTATGAAGGAAGTTCCCGCTGAGTGGCCCGACATCTCCGGCGATCAGATCGTCGATGTCATGGCTCATTATCCCGCTCCCATCGGCAACACCAAGGGCGAGATCGCTGACTTCCGTGATAACCTGATCATCAACGTACTGAAGATGCACAACAAGATGTAATCCCCCGGGATTCATCCAAAGCTCTGACTGTAACGCTTACGGCTCCGCTTCGGCGGAGCCGTTTTTTGTTCCTTGCAGACTTCCCCCTGTGCAAGGGCCGTCCGATAATATTCTGCAGGATGCAACCCCAGCCCCAGTTGCACTTCCCGGAATTTTGCGGTATACTATAAGGTACGGAATTATGCGAATTTTATTGTAAAGGAATAAGGATATGGATCAGTTTACACTCTCAGTTCCCTGCCTGTTTGGTCTGGAGGGGCTGTGTGCCCAGGAGCTTCGGCGCCTGCATATGGATAATGTCAATGCCGAAAACGGCCGTGTACTGTTTACCGGCGGTTTTGAGGAGATCATCCGTGCCAACCTGAACCTGCGCACCGGCGAACGGGTTCTGCTGCGGCTGGCAGCCTTTCCCGCAACCAGCTTCGAGGAGCTCTTCCAGGGCGTGCTCTCAGTTCCGCTGGAGCAGTTCATTCCCAAAAACGGCAGCTTCCCCGTAAAGGGCCACTGCCTGAATTCTCAGCTGCACTCTGTTCCGGATTGTCAGGCCATTATCAAAAAGGCCGCGGCAAAGCGGCTTGGGGCAAAATATCATCTGACCTGGCTGCCTGAGGACGGTGCCCTGTATCAGCTGCAGTTTTCCATCATGAAGGATCAGGTGGAGCTCTTTCTGGATACCACCGGTGCCGGTCTGCACAAGCGTGGCTACCGCGCCGTGGGGAATGACGCGCCTCTGCGTGAAACTCTGGCCGCTGCCATGGTCAACCTGAGCCATTACCGGGGACGGGATAATTTTATCGATCCCTTCTGCGGCTCAGGCACCATTGCCATTGAGGCAGCCATGATCGCGAAAAACCGCGCCCCGGGCGGCATGCGTGCCTTCTCCTGCCAGAAATGGGAGATGAGCCGTCCGCAGCTGTGGCGGGATGCGCATGATGAGGCCAGGAGCCGTGAATATGACGGCGATTACCATATCTATGCTTCGGATATCGATCCCAAGTCCCTGGCTATTGCCCGTAGCAATGCCAAAAAAGCAGGTATGGAAAAATACATCACCTTTACACAGGCCGATGCCACAAAGCTGCAGCTCCCTCAGGGAAAAACCGTGATCGTCACCAACCCGCCCTACGGACAGCGTATGCTGGAGCAGCGGCAGGCACAGCAGCTGCTGAAGGCCTTCGGCAATAACCTCCATCACCAGAAGGATTACAGTGCCTTCATTATCTCTTCTGAGGAGGAGCTGGAACGCTATTATGGCGGCCGTTGTACAAAGAAGCGCAAGCTTTACAACGGCATGATCAAGTGCGACCTTTACATGTATTATTAAGTTATTGCCCGGGGCCTGCATTCCGGCTCCGGCACCACAGCCTGCCTGTTCGGGCAGATCCGGGAGGTACACACCATGAAACTGATGATCCTTGACGGCAACAGCATTGTAAACCGTGCCTTTTACGGTGTAGGCTATCTTTCGGCACGCTCCGGTCAGCCCACCGGTGCAATTTTCGGCTTTCTGAACATTCTGGAGTCTCTGATGCACGAGGTTAATCCGGATGCCCTTGCGGTCGCCTTTGATGAAAAGGGACCGACCTTCCGCCATGAAGCCTACGACGGATATAAGGCCAACCGGAAGCCGATGCCGGAGGAGCTGGCTTCCCAGTTGCCGCTCCTGAAGGATGTGCTTGCCGCTATGTCGGTACCCATGTACTCCCTGAAGGGCTGGGAGGCCGATGATATTCTCGGCACCGCAGGCCGTATCTGTGCCGAGCGTGACTGGCAGTGTGTCATTGTGACTGGTGACCGGGATTCCCTGCAGCTGGTGGATGACCATGTTACCGTACGGCTGATCACCACAAAGGGTGGTAAGACCAGCGCAGTAGATTACACCCCTGATATTTTCCGCGCTGAATATGGCTTTGGCCCGAAGGGCCTGATCGATCTGAAGTCCCTGATGGGCGACAGCTCGGATAACTATCCCGGTGTCCCCGGGATCGGTGAAAAAACAGCAAAGGATCTGATGCAGCGTTTTGGGTCTCTGGAGGGCGTCTACGCGAATCTGGAGGACCCTGCCATCAAGCCTGCTGCCCGTCGGAAGCTCACAGAGGGCCGCGACTCTGCCCTCATGAGCTATGACCTGGCGACCATCCGCACCAATGCCCCGGTTGCGCTGGTACCGGAAGAAAACCTGCTTCGCCCCTGGGATAAGCCCGCCCTGCTGGAGCTGTTCCGCACACTGGATTTTGGCCGTCTTATCGAGAAGTATCATCTGCTGGAAGGTGACGGGCCCGTCACAGAGGCCGCCCCGGCTGTGGAAGCCATGACTGTGGATTCTGCGGACACCCTGGCAGCTCTTCTGACAGCCCTGCAGGCCGCAGGCTCCGAGCCCGTCTGTCTGTACGGAAACGAAGACCTCAGTGAGCTGGCCATTCTGATCGATCATACAGCCTATACCGCCGAAATCGGAACGCTGGGCCTGATGGAGTGGCCCCGGCTGATGGACGCCCTCTTCAGCGCGCATGTGTCCAAGGTTACCCATGACTGTAAGAGCATGATGACCGCTCTCTTAAACCAGGGCTACGGGATTGAAGGCTTTGTATATGATACAGCACTGGCTGCCTATCTCTTAGAGCCCGCCCGCTCCAGCTATCCGCTGGATGGACTGCTGGAGCACTATTGTCACGCCGCCATCGGCGAAGGTCCCGCCGGCAGGGTGGCCGCCATCCAGAGCCTTTACCGTATGCTGCCCGGCCTTGTGGACGCGCAGGGCATGCAGCGCGTCTATGATGAGATTGATTTCCCGCTCTGCCCGGTACTTGCGGAAATGGAGCACACCGGCGTTGCCGTGGACCGGAACGCGCTGTCGGCCTTTGAGGCTATGCTTTCCGCCCGGATCACCAACTGCGAACAGATCATCTATGATTATGCCGGTAAGGAATTCAACATCAATTCCACCAAACAGCTGGGCACGCTCCTCTTTGAGCAGCTTGGCCTGCCCCACGGCAAAAAGACAAAATCCGGCTACAGCACCAACATCGATGTACTGGAGAAGCTGAAAGACCAGCACCCCATTGTCCCGGCCATCATCGATTACCGGATGCTGACCAAGCTGCGCAGCACCTATGCCGAAGGCCTTCTGAAGGTCATTGCAGCAGATGGCCGGATCCACACGACCTTCCAGAACATGGTCACTGCTACCGGCCGTCTGAGCTCTACCGACCCGAACCTGCAGAACATCCCCGTACGCACCGAGCTTGGCGGTGAGATCCGCAAAATGTTTGTTCCAAAGCCCGGTTGTACGCTGGTAGATGCCGATTACAGTCAGATCGAGCTGCGTGTCCTCAGCCATATGGCAGGCGACACTGTTATGCAGCAGGCCTTCTGCTCCGGCAGTGACTTCCACTCTCTGACAGCCGCCATGGTCTTCCATGTGGAGCCGGAACAGGTGACGCCCCTGATGCGGCGCAGCGCCAAGGCCGTAAACTTCGGCATCGTCTACGGTATTTCGGACTTCTCCCTTGCCGGTGATCTGGGTGTCAGCCGCAAGGAGGCAAAGGCCTATATGGACGGCTGGCTGGGCACCTATTCCGGCGTGGCAGACTTTATGAAGCAGGTAGTCGCGGATGCCCGTGAAAACGGCTATACCGAAACCCTCTACGGGCGGCGGCGCAGCCTGCCGGAGCTGAAAAGCAGTAATTTCAATGTACGTACCGGTGCCGAGCGCATGGCGCTGAACACCCCTGTGCAGGGTACTGCAGCCGACATCATCAAGCTGGCTATGATCCGGGTACACCAACGTCTGAAGGATGGCGGCTTTGCTGCACAGCTGATCCTGCAGGTCCACGATGAGCTGATCGTAGAGTGTCCTGCTGAGGAGACCGAAGCCGTCATGCAGCTGGTGCAGGAGGAAATGGAGCAGGCCGTCAGCCTGCAGGTGCCACTGCTGGCCGAGGCACAGGCCGGTGCCAGCTGGTACGAGGCTCACTAAAACGGAGGCAGCACGATGGATTACATAAACAGTACCCTCTGTTATATTGCGCAGGATGGCCATTACCTGATGCTGCACAGGGTCAAAAAAGCAAATGATATGAACCACGACAAGTGGCTTGGGATCGGCGGCAAATTTGAAGCCGGCGAAAGTCCGGAGGACTGTATCCTGCGAGAGGCACTGGAGGAGACCGGTCTCAGCCTCATTCGTCCGGAATACCGTGGCATCGTCACCTTCGTATCGGATGAATATCCCACAGAATATATGCATCTGTTCTGGTCCGACCGCTTTACCGGCGCATTGAAGGATTGCGATGAAGGCACGCTGGAATGGATCACGCTGGAAAAGCTCTACCGTCTGCCCATGTGGGAGGGCGACCGGATCTTTCTGCGGCTGCTTGAGGAACGACCCCCCTTCTTTTCCCTGAAGCTCCGGTACACCGGAGACCGCCTTGTGGAGGCCGTACTGAATCAGGAGCCGCTCTCCCTTCCGGCAGGTTAAGTTCCCGCCTTCAGTTCTTTTTTATCGCGCTCCCGGAATGTGTCCGGATTATTTACAGAAACTTCACCTACCGTTTCCCATATCGTCTTATAATAAAAATGAAGCAGAAGAATAAAGGAGGATGCCCTTATGCCCAACACAATTCTGATCTGTGAGGATGACCCCAACATTGCCGATCTGCTGCACCTGTATCTGGAGCGTGACGGCTATAATACCGAAATCGCGTCTGATGGAGGCAAGGCCGTTGAAAAGTTCCGCAGCATACAGCCCGATCTGGTACTGCTGGATATCATGATGCCCGTTATGGATGGCTGGGAGGTTCTTCGTACGATCCGTCAGGAATCCAAGTGTCCGGTCATCATGCTCACCGCCAAGAGCGAGACCGAAAATAAGATTACCGGTTTGAAGCAGGGCGCCGACGACTATGTGACCAAGCCCTTTGAGGCAAGGGAGCTTCTGGCCCGCGTCGAAGCCGTCCTGCGCCGTACCACAGGTGCGGCACCCACCGGCCGACGCCTGAATTTTGACAAGCTGGTCATCGATATGGATGCCTTTGAGCTGATCGTAGACGGTCAGAAGATCGATACGCCCCCCAAAGAGATGGAGCTGCTCTTCCATCTGGCCTCCAGTCCCAACCGGGTCTACACCAGAAACCAGCTTTTAGACGAAGTCTGGGGCTTTGATTATTTCGGCGACAGCCGCACCGTGGATGTGCATGTCAAACGTCTGCGTGAAAAGCTGGAGGGCGTCAGCAGCCAGTGGAGCCTGAAAACCGTCTGGGGCGTTGGCTATAAGTTTGAGGTTACAGGCGCATGAATTCCAGCTTTGCCCGGCGTTTTGCCCTGACCGCCGGTATGATCATCCTGAACACCCTGTTGCTGGCCCTGAGCTTCACCGGTCTTTACTACAGCTACATGGTCCGCGAGGAAAAGAAAGAGCTTTCTTCAAATGCGGCCGCTGTCAGCAGCTATGCCGGAACCTATACCAGTCTCTCCGATATCACCGACTGGGACCTGCAGATCGTCATTACCTACGGTGCTACCGCCTCCGGAACCGATGTCCTGATCTGTGATGACACCGGGACGGTACAGCAGTGCACCTGCGACCAGATCTTCTGCAGCCATCTGGGTACTGTTTTGCCTTATTCTATCCTGCAGCCTGTTTCTGAAGACGGCTATGCCTACACCAGGGGGGTTCTGGATGGGATTTACGAGGATGACCGTTTTCTCTATGCGGAAGCGATCACCTCTGTGCAGGATGACAGCTTTCTGGGGTACGTTGTAGTTTCTTCCGTGCGCTCTGATATGGATGATATGGTCACACGCATTGTCTATCTCTTTGCGCTGGCCGCACTTTCCTGTCTGGTACTGGCCCTGTTCATTACCCTTCTGATCACACGCCGCCAGACCGAGACCCTGCGTGAGATCTCCAGTGCCGCCCGTCAGTTTGCGCACGGTGACTTTTCCGCGCGTATCAACGCAGAGGGCGCCGATGAAGAAACCTCCGAGCTGGCCACGGCCTTTAACAACATGGCCAATTCTCTGGAAAAGCAGGAAGCACTTCGTCAGGAATTCATCTCAAACGTCAGCCACGAATTGAAGACCCCTATGACTACCATTGCAGGCTTCATGGATGGCATGCTGGATGGTACGATCCCACCTGAACGCTATTCCTACTATATGTCCTCGGTCTCCAGCGAGGTCAAGCGGCTGAACCGTATGGTGCGCAGCATGCTGGACATCTCGCGCATGAATGCCACCAGCGAAAGCGTTGTCAAAAGCCGCTTCGATGTCACCGAAACACTGGGCCGCACCCTGCTGACCTTTGAGCAGAAGATTGAAGCCAAGCATCTGGATGTGGAAGTGAATATGCCGGACCGCGCGGTATATGTGCTTGCCAATGAGGATAACATTACACAGGTCATCTACAACCTCATCGATAACGCGGTGAAATTTGCCCGGGAGGCTTCTCCCCTGCAACTGGCTGTGGAGTCGTCCGGCGGCAAGGCTCTGATCAGTGTCGCCAATACCGGCACAACGATTCCCGCAGAGGAGCTGCCGCTGGTCTTTGACCGCTTCCACAAATCCGACAAGAGCCGTTCTATGGATACAAGCGGTGTGGGACTGGGTCTCTACATTGTCAAAACCATCCTCGGCAGTCATGGTGAGGACATTACAGTTACCAGCGAAAATGAGATTACCACCTTCACCTTTACGCTGGAGCTGGACAGATAACACAACAAGAGCTGAAGCCGTACGGCTTCAGCTCTTGTTTCTCTCCTGTATTTTCATTCCTCACACCCCTGCTCCCGGTATTCTGTGGGATAGACCTGGTAGAGCTTTCGAAATGTGCGGCTGAAGTGTCTGGAATCCTGAAAGCCCACTGCCGTTGCAATCTCGTGAATCTTACGGTTTGTCCCCAGCAGCAGTTCTCTGGCACGTTCCATACGCTGCTCTGTCAGGTATTCCACGAAGGTCTTCCCGGTGCTCTGGCGAAACTTCATGCAGAAATAGGTGGCAGAAAGTCCTACATGCTCCGCCACATGCTCCAGATGGATGGGCTCCGTATAATGGGCCGCAATATACTGGCGGGCCATAGTGATCACGGTGTCCTGCTGCCCTGCCTGCGCGGCGATGATCGACTCGATACAGGCGGAGGTCCAGCCGATCATGGCACTGCGGATCTGCTCATAGCTGTCAAAGCATTCTACCATGGGTGGCATGTTTTCGCCGTGCTGCAGCTGCTTGGAATAGCGGACCACTGTAATGCCCTGCAGCTGAGAAAAGCCCTCGATCAGCGTATCGTTGATGGACAAAGCCGCTGACATATATTCTCCTGCATTGGCGGTCTTCTGCAGGCTCCGCGTGATCAGACCGGCGCAGGCCGCTGTATCCAGATTCTTCAGTGACCGTAAAAGCTCTGACCTTTCAGGCGCAGGCAGGAAGGCTTCCTTGCTCATATAATGATGATAGTATTTTTCATATTCCAGAATGATGCCCTTACCCTCACTAAGCCGCATCCAGCCGGCAAACTTGGCAGACTGGACCACAGCGGAGATTTCGGACAGTCTCTGCGCCGCAAGTCCCACCCCGATCGTAATGGTATTCTGTGCCTTATACCAGGGCAGTTCCCTGCCGCACTGCTCCAGGAGCCTGCGGCAAAGTCCGCGCCACTCCGGCTGATCTCCGCTCCCATTTAGCAGCGCGGTCAGCCCGGCATCCTGTACGTAACAGACGACTGTGAAATCTGTACCGGCAAAGAATTCCCGCACCAGTGCCTCCACCTGAATGATCGGTAAAAAGGCATCTGCCCGCAGGACCTCCCGTGGCCGCGGATCCAATAGCAGATTCAGCGCCTGATACCAGCCCGGCACAAAGTCCAGCCCGTATTCATAGTTGACGGAGTCAATCCTGTCAAGCATTGCATCGTTCACATTCCGTACGATCAGATCCTCAAAAAACTTTTTGTCAAGAACCCGCCTCAGCTTCTGGCTGTCTGCCCGCAGGGTATCAGAAAGGCGGCTGCCCCGCTTCTGCCGAAAGCGTTCCAGCGCTTCTGCCGCCTCTGATGCCGTCCAGCCTGCAGATAATATGTCATTGATTCCCTGCCGCAGCAGCTCAATACTGTCCGCCACGGTTGCCGGAACATTACAGGCAAGGAACCAGGTTTCCGGTGTATAGGCCGCGGTCGCCCGCAGGAGCTCCGCCACTGTCAGCCCTGCTACATCCTCGCAGATGACCAGATCCGGCGTCAGACCAAGGACAGCCGGGATCGCCGCCTGCGGCTTATCCGTAAGCTCAGCTATATGAAATTCCGGCCTGCCCGCCAGCAGCTCTGTAAAGCATTCGATCAGATGCGGCTCCGTGGCACAGATCATAACGGATATCATGCAGGTCACCTCCGGGATTATTGTAGCAGACAGCCTGTCTGGTGACAAGCCGTCAAAAACAGGCCGCACAGAAAACTGTGCGGCCCGTTGTATGCTTCAATTTTGAATAGGTTCCGGATTTATGCGCCAATATAGCGGTCATAAGCGGCCTGTTTCAGATCAATGGCATCCTGCATTCCCATCTCAAACAGTGTATCCACAAAAGCGCCATAATCCTCAAGCTGCTCATCGCCAACCACAAACTTCAGAACATGCTCTGCCATATAGGTAGACAGGTCAGAGATCAGCGCGGTGTAGGTCTCCTGTTCCTCAGCTGTCATGGAAGCAGCAGAGGGATAGACATAATCCGCGTCACTGTCGCCGGAGGACCAGACCTCGATGGCCTCAAGCTGCACATCGGTATAGGTCTCACGGTTGGTGTTGTACTTTCCGTAATAGACGCTGTCGCAGGAAGCCAGTGTATACAGTGCCTGATTGACTGACAGGGTGACGCCCTCGGAGGCATCGGTCATCATGTCGGTATAATGCGGAACGCCTTCCTCGTCATATTCAAAGCTGACGCCTTCAATACCATACTGGGAAAGCAGAGAAACCTCCTCGGTATAATGGGCATCCAGCCATGTCATAGCCAGCTCGATGTCAGAGCAGTTTGCAGTAACATTGACCATGGACTTGGCCTGATAGTTTACAGTAGAACCGAAGTGCAGAGTCTGATCAGCGGTCTTGCGGGTAGCCGGGACTGCAACAATGTAGCCGCCATCCGCCTCTACGGCGCTGTTCAGGGTGTCAAGGTTGCCTGCCTGATAGCCCCAGAAGAAGCCGGTGCCACCGGAGGTAACGATGTCAATGTAGGAATTTTCATTGGTGTAGGACTCGATGTCCGTTGCGGTATAGCCGGCATCCATATAGCTGCGCAGCAGGGTCAGGTAATCGACAAAGTCATCCTCAACAATAGAGCATTTTACCTGCCCATCCACCACATAGAAGGGCACCTGAATGCCGGGAGAAGTCATAAAGAAGGCCTTGATGTCATAGCCCATGGCAAATGCACCGTTCTGGTCATCCAGATAGGAGGAAACGATCATGGGGGTCTCACAGCCGATCTCGGACTTGAAGGCTGCCAGCATCTCGGTCACTTCATCATAGGTTGTGGGAACCTCAAGTCCGCACTTTTCCAGCCAGTCACCACGGACCATAAGACCGCCGGTCACATCCGTGCCCAGATCAGGATCACTGTAGGCAGCAAAGCCGATGACCATACCGGACTGGGTGGTAACGCCACTGCTCAGGTCTTCGTCAAGCTCCAGCAGGCTGGCATAGTTCGGGGCCAGATCCAGATATTCGCCGATATCCACCAGGATTTCCTCTTCTACCGCTGCGTCCATACCACCGGAGAAGTACTCGGTACCACCCAGGGTCAGGTCTGGAAGACCGCCAGAGGCAGCCAGCAGATTAAACTGGGTCTGTGCGTTTTCAGGAATGTAGCAGGAATACTCAATGTGGACGTTGGTCAGCTCCTCCAGAGCCTTAACCGCCTCATTGTCCGCGTAATCAGTGATGTACGCGGTATAGTTGGGGGATAGGGTAGTAAAATAGCTCAGCGTTGCGGTTTCCTCTGCCAGCGGGAATTCATAAGCCACCGGTTCGAAGCCTGCAGGGGCTTCTTCTTCCGCTACGGGCTCCTCTTCTACAGCAGATCCGGTCTCCTCCGCCACAGAAGCCTCTTCCGCCGGGGCCTCTTCCGCGGGCTCTTCGGCCGGAGCCTCTTCCTCTGCAGGCTCTTCAGCCACTGCAGAAACGGATGCTTCTTCACCGGCCGCCGCAGATACGCTCTCTGCTGCCGCAGAGCCGCAGCCGGCCAGCATGGCAAAAACCAGGACCAGTGCCATGATTGCTGTCAGGCAGGTATACTTTTTCATAACAATCCTCCTGTGATCAAAGATTCAAAAGGGCTGTGCCTTTCTGCTTCTGATTATGCCACAGCAGGCTGGCTTTGACAATGTACCTATCTTTTTAAACGGTGCGATATTTTCAGATTTCAGAAAATTTTTCACTGTTTTTCAGCTAATTCGTAAATTTCTGCACCAAATCATAATAATGTAGAATTGCGCAGCCAGACCCGGACGCTTAAAATAAAGCTATAAACGATCAGGAGGATGATTCTATGAAGATACTTTCCGGTTCCGTGCTCACCGAGTCTTTATGCTGCAGTGAGCTGACCGTAGAGGCAAGGCCTGCCGCCCCGGCAGGGAAGGTTCTGTGTATGACCGTTGACGGAGTGCTGCAGGACATAAAGCCCGGCAGCTATCAGGGGGATATCCGGATTTATGTACTGGACGAAATGACCGAGGATATCGCGGCCGAGATCCGGCCGGAGGGTGGTCCCGGTGGCCCCGGCGGTATGCCCGGTATGCCCGGCCCCGGCGGGCCCGGCGGTCCCGGCGGTCCGGAGGGGATGGGACCACCCGAAGGGATGGGTCCTCCACCCAACCAGCATATTTATGTCAACTATATCTCAGCTCTGACCGAGGACGAAAACGGCCCCATTGTGGAAAAATCCGCTTCTGCTGCCTTTACCGGTACCGAGATCACAGGCTCTACTGTGAAGGGCGGAACCCTGCAGATTCAGGGAAATTCGGTGAACGTACTCTACAATGCGGATGGCAGCCGGCAGGTCCCTGACCGGAAATTTGACGATGACGGCAAACGGATCTGGCAGTGGGTCACCGATTATGACGTCGGCATCTACAATGGCATTACCGTTCTTGGCGGTGAAAAGCGGATCTCCGATCTGACCGTCCGCTACCGGGGTAACGGCGGCGACGACTTCCATATGTATGGCTCTGCCATCGCGGTCACAAACGAAGCTAAGGTTATCATCGACCACTGTGATATTGAGACAAAGGGCGTCATTGCCACTGCTGTGTCTGCTGCGGCAAAGGCCGATGTTCTGGTAAAGGACAGCCGGATCGTCACCCGCGGCACCTCCAACGACACCTGGTACAAATACAATGAAAAGGGTATGACCTCCGCCGCATGGGTACTGGCGGGCCGTGGAACCGTACGTGCCACCAACGCTCTGGGCGCTGCCACCATGAGCTTTTACAACACCTATGGAGAATCCAACGGCTGGGGTGTCTATTCCGGTGACGAAGCCGCGGACATCCACCAGAACATCGTGAATTCCACTGCAAAGATTGCCTCTGAGGGGGAGCCCGGCTTTGAAAAGGGTGATTTTGGCGCCGGCTATGCGGTTTATGCCCTGTCCAATACACACTCCAACGTTCTCGGCTGCCATTTTGACATTCCGGACTATGCCATCATCATTGCCGGTGGCTGGACCACACACTATGTGGGCTCCTCCAGCCGTGAAAATCTGCTGAAGCTGGTCGGCAGGGACAGCCTGCTCTATGCCGAGACGAATGGCTTTGCCGATATTGCCGAAAAGCCCACCATTGTAGATTCTGACAACTACGGCTTCCTCTGGCACTCCAACTGCGGCGGCACACTTAACATTCTGCCCGGAACCGAGCTCCATATCGGCGATACTGTCTTCCTGATTAAGGGCGGCGAGATCCTGTCCAACAGTCCGACCATCAATGTAGAGGATACCGTCATAGACAATGGCGGCCGCAATACGCCCCTGACCATTGTACACCTGATGGAATCTGACGATGCCGGACAGACCGACGAAATCGCGCTGCACCACGATTACAAGTGGGCAATCTGCCATATGAGTCCCGATAAGCGGCCGAAGCTCAGTGACATTCCCACCGCACAGCCCAACTTCAATTTCAGGCATGAGATCCTGACGGGTAATTTCTACAACTCGGTCAACACAGCGGTCCAGCTTCTGAACCTGGATTTTGACGGTTGCACTGTCACCGGCGAGATTTCCTCTGCCGACTGTGAGCATGTATATAAGTCCTACTGGTATGGCATGAAGGATGGCAAAAAAATCTGCATAGACGAAAATGGTCGGGCCTTCCGTTCCATCTCCGAAGCGCCCTACACCTCCCGCTCCATGGGCGGTGCCTCCGTAACCCGGGTTTATGTGCACCCCGAGGTTGCCGCAGACGGCAGCTTTGTCTATGACGAGACCGACACCGCCGTCTACGAAAAGTGTGGCTACGCGGTTTATTATGCCGACGCACAGTATATCAGCCGGGTAACCGCTACTCCCTCCGAAACGGTCAACAATCCTGTGGCTGTCACTCTGCGTGGCGGAAGCAGCTGGACCGTAAATGGCACCTGCTACCTGAAAAAGCTGACCATTGAAGAAGGCAGCACTGTATACGGCCATATGACCGTTGACGGCGTACCCACCGAACCTGCTCCCGGCTGCTATGAGGGCGCCCTTCTGCTGACCGTCTGAGTCTTTTTGCGCTGCCGCACGCTCAGTAACCCCTGTCAAAACGTCAAAAACACGGGCATCGGTTTTGTACCGATGCCCGTGTCGTTTATCGATCATGGTCACAGCCGGACAGGCTGCACCCTTTGAAGCTGCTGCCCCGTTTTTTATAAACAGCGAGGGGGATTTCCTATGCGAGATACTCCAGCAGCAGTGAAAGGGCAAGCTCTGTGGCCTGCCGCTGCACAGCATCACGTTCCCCGTGAAATACACAGTGCCGGTGCCGGGTCCCCTCCGGCGTATGCAGGCCCAGATAAACCGTGCCTACAGGATTGTCGCTGCCATCTCCGTCCGGCCCGGCGATGCCGGTTGCCGATACGGCCAGCTCCGTCTGCATCAGGGCAGCGGCACCGTCCGCCATAGCCTCCGCCACCGGTGCCGAAACCGCACCCAGCGTCTCCAGCAGTTCTTCCGGTACCCCCAGTACCCGATGCTTTACCGCATCGCAGTAGGACACCACACCGCCGGGAAATACCGCTGAACTGCCCGGGATCCCGGTGATCGCAGCGGCGATCCGGCCACCGGTGCAGGATTCTGCCGTTGTGACCCGAAGCCCCCGCTTTTTCAGCGCTGTGACCAGCGCCTGCGTCTTACCTGCCTCCACGGATCAGCACCCGCTCGGTGTTCTCGACGGCTTCATTTACCAAAGCCTCTACATCCAGCTTTGCCTCCGCGGCCTCAATCTCCGCAAAGGAGGGCTTTGTCTTGGGATGCTTCGGTGTAAATACCGTGCAGCAGTCCTCATAGGGCAGGATTGAGGTCTCCATAGTGTCGATCCTCCGGGCGATCTCAATGATCTCTTCCTTATCCATACCGATGACAGGGCGGAATACCGGCAGGCTGCAGACCGCGTTGGTGATCAGCATGGACTGCATGGTCTGGGATGCCACCTGGCCAAGGCTTTCACCGGTGGTCAGGCACATGCAGCCGGTATCCTTCGCAATGCGCTCCGCAATGCGCATCATCATACGGCGCATGATCAGTGTAAACAGCTCCTCGGGGCAGTTGTCACGGATTGCCTCCTGTACCTTTGTGAAGCCCACCACATGCACCGTCATGCGGCCGCAGTAGCGGGACATGATCTTTGCCAGATCCAGCACCTTTTCACGGGCACGCTCGGAGGTGTAGGGGTAGCTGAAGAAATGGACACACTCCAGCTCTACGCCGCGCTTGGCGATCATATAGCCTGCAACAGGGCTGTCAATTCCGCCGGATAGCAGCAGCGCGCTTCTGCCACCCATGCCGATCGGCAGGCCGCCGGCGCCGGGCTCCGCCGGGCCATGAACATAGGCAGATCTTTCGCGGACCTCCACGTAAACGGTGTAGCCGGGGTTATGCACATCCACAGGCACCTCCGGGAAGACATCCGCCAGGCGTCCGCCGATCTCCTGGGAAATCTGGATTGAGTTTTTGGGGAAGCGCTTATCCGCGCGCTTGGACTCCACCTTAAAGCTTTCAGCACAGCTGAGATCATCCCCAAGGTACTCCACACAGGCACGGAAGATCGCATCCATATCCTTTTCACAGGCACGGCAGCGGCAACGTGACGCAATGCCGAACACATGGCCGATGGCATCCCAGGCCCCCTCCAGATCACAGGTATCCTCCAGCGGCTCCACATAAACGGTAGACTGGAGCATACGCACATCAAAACGGCCAAAGGCACGCAGCCGGCGGCAGAGGTTGCTGTGCAGTCTTCCTTCAAAGTTGTTACGGTTGAGACCCTTCAGCACGATCTCGCCCATCTTCAGCAAAAACATTTCATTCATGGCTTTTATTCCCTTTTCAAAAAAATTCGCGATTTCCAGATTCAGCGTGAATCATTATACACGATGCATTTCTTTTTTGCAATCTATCGGCGCTTATGGTAAAATATTTCGTAATGAGAATGCCGAAAAGGAGCGATCCCGGATGTCTATGGAAACCCTGCAGGAACTGATACGACTGAAGAAAAGCCCTGTGATCCTGGGCCTGAATCCCACACCGGATCTAGTCCCGCCCTGCGTTCTGGACACAGGCCTTGCCCGCTATGGACGCACGCTGCGAGGTGCAGCCGAAGCCCTGCGTCTTTATGGTCTCGGTCTGCTGGAAACGCTGGCCGACCGGATCCCTGCCGTTCTTTTCACCCCGTCCTACTACCTTTCCTTTGGCAGTGCCGGTATCGCGGCCATGGAGGCCCTGATCGCAGACGCAAAGCAGCGCGGCCTCTATGTGATCGTGGATGCCCGCTGTGCCGGGGACAGCGACGAAGCCGCGGTTTCCGCAGGCACCTGGCTGGGCTCCTGTGCTCTGCCGGACGGCAGTGTGCTGCTCCCCTGGGACTGCGACGCGCTGACGGTCAGCGGCTACGGTGGAACTGAAACGATCTCTCCCTACACTGCCCTGTGTGCAAAAGCCGGCAAGGCCGTCTTTCTGGTGGCCCATACCCATACCGGCAGCGCCCGTGAGGTGCAGGACCTGATCACCGGAACCCGCATGGTGCACACCGCAATTGCCGATCTGGCCGTACGCCTCACTGAGCGCGAAGGGCTGCTGGAAGCATGTGACTGGTCCTCTCTGGGCCTTGTCGCCGGTATGAACCGTTCCGGCGAGCTTGCCACCCTGCGCAGCCAATACCCGAACCTCTTCCTGCTGATCCCGGAATACGGGGTAAACGGTTGCCGTAGCAGGGACGTGCAGCAGGCAATGGATGCCTTTGGACACGGTGCGGCAGTCTGCCTCTCCCATCAGGTGCTATCCGCCTGGAAGGCCGGCGCTGTGGAGGATCCCCGCGGGACAGCCTACAAAAAGGCTGCTGTTGACAGCGTCACCCGGATCTGCCGGGAGCTGACAAAAAACGCACCCATTCTTTAAACTGCAAAACAATCTCAGGCAGAGCCCCTGCCTGAGATTTCCGGTTTTATTTCACGGAGTGATCCACTTATGACTACACTTTACCTGATCCGCCATGGTGAGGCAGAGGGGAACCTCTACCGGCTCATGATCGGCCGTACCGACTGTGACCTGACCGATCTGGGCAGGAAGCAGGCTGATCGCCTCGGGCAGCGCTTTCAGTCCATCCGGCTGGACGCCGTCTACTCCAGCCCGCTGCATCGTGCCCTTCAGACAGCCGCGCCACTGTGCCTTTCACACAGGCTGCCACTCTATACCGACCCGCGGCTAACGGAGATTGACGTTGGTCCCTGGGAGGGTCTTCCCTTCGGCACTGCAGCTGTTCGCAATCCGGAGGAAATGCAGCTGTTTCAGCACGATCCGGATGTCTGGAGGCTGCCGGGCGCGGATACGATCCGTTCTCTGGCGGAACGTGGCCTCGCAGCCCTGAACGATATCTGCAGGGCACACCCGGATCAGACCGTAGCGGTCTGTTTTCACAGCTATCTCATAAACGCCATTATGTGCCGCCTCTTTTACGGCTTTGACCGTTTTACAGACACCGGCCTCAGCTATAACACCGCTGTGACACAGCTCTTCCGGCAGGACGATGGCAGCTGGCGCATCGGTTACACCAATGACTACAGTCATCTGGAGTCTGCCGGGGAGGAGCTGATCCGCAAGGGCCCGGTCCTGCAGGACGGCAGCCGGCCGGATCTGCACTTTGAGCCCTTCGGCAGCGATATTGACCGCTACATCCGTTACCGCGGGGACGCCTGGAAGCTGATCTACGGCAGCACAAAGGACTTTAACGGCCCGGCCTTCTGGCTGGATGCCCAGCGTACCATTGGCAGTGACCCCATGGCCATGATCCACGGTACCCTGCGCGGGACACCCGTGGGCATGCTGCAGCTGAGTCCTGACCGGGACGCCGGAAAAGGCATCGGCTATATTCCCTTTATTTACCTGCGAGAGCCCTTCCGCGGCAAGGGGCTTGGCATTCAGTTCATTGGGCAGGCCGTAACCTTTTACCGTCAGCTTGGCCGCAGCAGGCTGCAGCTTTCGGTTGCTCACACCAATGCCCACGCACTTGCTTTCTACCAGAAGTACGGCTTCTATGAAGCCGGAAAGACCCCCGGCATATACGGTAAGCTGATCCTGATGGAGAAGAAGATTGCCTTCAGTCCGCTCCCGAAAAAGCTACGCATTTTGCCGGCCGGGCATTGCAACTAGTCATTGCCTGTATGCGTTGCAGAATGCTACACAGAAAATGCCGCAGCCGGAAGCCCAGCAGCAGCACCTCAATCATATATGAACAAAGGGGCGTCTTACCCGGACGCCCCTTCTCCGCTATTCGTTTATATTCAGCCTGCACAATATGCTCTTTCTCAGTTCGCAGCTCTGTACAGGAAGGTCACAATCTGTCCGCGGGTACAGACGTTGTTCGGACTGAAGGTCGTTGGCGTTGTGCCGTTGGTAATCCCGTTTTCCACAGCCCAGAGCACAGCCTTATAGTAATAGGAATCTGTGTCCAGATCTGTAAAATCACAGCTGGTACCCGCAGGCTCCGGACTGCCGGCAGCACGCCACAGGAAGGTAACCGCCTGCGCACGGGTACAGCCTGCATCGGGGCTGAAGGTTGTCGGCGTTGTTCCTGTTGTCACTCCGGCTGAAACCGCCCAGCGTACCGGATCGTAATAGTACTGGCTGCTGCTGACATCGGTAAACGGGCACCTTACATTCTGTGACGGCTTCCCGGCATAGCGCCAGAGGAAGGTCACGATCTGGCCACGGGTACAGGCAGCATAGGGTGCAAAGGAGGTCTCTGTCATGCCGTTTGTGATACCATTTTCAACCGCCCATGCAACAGGCTCCGCAAAATATTCCCGCTGGGACACATCTACAAACCCGGCAACCGGATCAGGAACCACTACAACACCGTCGTCCTCATCTTCATCCTCGTCTTCGGTCTGCGTATTGCTGCCTCCGCTGGTGGAGATGCCTGAGCCGGTATAATTGGGCCGGGCAATGAACAGAATGCGGATACTGCTGGACACGGAGTTCGCGCCATAGGCCTGATAACCGGTAGAGCGGGTGTACATACGTGCACCGCAGGTGTCGCTGACGTTGCCCTCTACTGTATAAATGTACTTATCGTCCACGGAGACCACAAGCCCCACGTGGTTACTGGTGCTGCCGCCTGATGTGACGAAAATGATGTCGCCTGCCTGTGGCGTCTGTGCCCCAAAGGCATAAGCCGGCGCACCGAAGGGATTGTTCTGCATACTGCTGCCGCCATAGGCCGACGCCATGGCGTTCTTTCTGATCACAGAGGTGGGAATCCCCGCCTGGTCTGCGCACCATGAAATGAACACGGCACACCAGGCCACCGCGGTATCAGACCCGTAAAACCATGCATTATACTTGGTGTGGTTATCGCCGGTCTCCTCATAGCCTACCTGCGTCAGCGCGATCTGCGCGATGTCATAGGCCTGATTGCCGGTATTCTTCCAGGTATTGGGATAGGCTGTGGAATAGCTGTCGGTCACCTCTGCGGCAGCACTGTCAGAGGCGGTCACCGCCATGGCAGCAGCCTGCTCTTCTGTGAGCATTTCGTCGTACCAGGCTTCCTCTTCTGTCAGGCCCTCGGCCTCGATCATTGCCTGAACCTGTGCAAGAAGCTCTGCGTTCAGATCTGAGTCGCTGTTCTGTTCCGATGCAAGAATGCCGACCGGGAGCGCTGCCAGCAGCAGTGAGAGGATCAGCAGCACGGAAATCAGTCTGTTTCTCATATTTCTGCTCCTTTGTAACCGGAAAAGCCGGGAATAGCATCAAATTGATTACAATTTGATGCTATTTTACATGATTTTCGTTACTTTGTCAACCATTCCGCCGTTTTTGTATTGTTATTTTCCGTTTTTTGCCCAAAATTCACAATATTCTGCCGGGGTTACAGTCATACCAGACCGGCTGTCTGCAGGATTTCCCAGAGTACCTTCACAAAGAAGATCACCAGTACCAGGATCATGATCGGCCGGACTGCCTTTGCCCCGCCCCTGTCGAAGAAACGGGTTCCGATATAGTTGCCCGCAAGGTTGAAGACACCGGCCGTAAGCCCCAGGGCCAGGATCACCCTGCCGTTGAACAGATAAACCGCCAGTGCCGCAATGTTGGTGGACAGATTGATGACCTTGGTCACACCGTTTGCCTCTGTCAGCTTCAGGTGTGCCAGCCCGGTCAAAAGCAGGATCAGGAAGGTGCCGGTTCCGGGCCCATAGAAGCCGTCATAGACCCCGATCACCAGCGCAACCACCGCGCCGATCAGCAACGCACGGCGAAAGGGCAGTGGCTCCCGCTCGGAGAGCATATCCTTTTTGGTCATGATATAGGCACCGGTCAGGGGGAGCAGCACCAGCATAAAGATCTTAAAGGCAAAATCGCTTACCAGCAGCGCCAGCCTTGCGCCCAGTGCGGAACCGCAGAAGGCAAAGGCAACGCAGCTCAGCGCCAGCTTCCAGGGAATATAGCCGCTCCTTGCGTAACGGAAGGTCGCCATGGAGGTACCCATGGTGGAGCTGCACTTGTTCGTTGCGATGGCCGCATGGGTCGGCAGCCCTGCGATCATATAGGCCGGCAGTGAAATCAGGCCGCCGCCGCCGGCGATGGCATCGATCATCCCCGCAAGAAACACCAGCGGGCAGACGATCAGAAACTGATAAAAATGAAGTGTCATGGCTGTATCCTCCTGTGTACTGCCGGCTCACTCCCGGACTGATCTCCGGTGCCGCGTACCTGTTCATTTTAGTGGGCGCTCCCGATAATGTCAATAAGGCCCCCAACAACAGGCACATTTTTCACTTTTTGACAGATGGATTTTGGAATTATTCAGTTTTCACAGTGCTTTTGCGGTGCTATAATAAGCTTGGAATATTATATATAGAAAGGAATGATCTGTGGCAATGTTTGTTATCAACAGAGAATTCTGTGCGTGCTGCCATAACTGTGCCTGTGAATGTCCCATGCAGGCCATCAATTATGTCGGCACCAAGTATCAGATCGATCAGGACAAGTGCGTGCAGTGCGGCCTGTGTGCTAAGGTATGTCATACCGGCGCATGTCATGAGGAGCCCGCTGTTGCGGTACCTGTCCAGCAGCACGACACCATCACGCTGGAGGCGGATGTGGTTGTTGTGGGCTCCGGCTCCGGCTTTACCGCGGCTGTCCGTGCCGCGCAGAAGGGCAAGTCCGTTATTCTGCTGGAAAAGAGCAGCAAGCTGGGCGGCAACACCGATTATGCCCATGCCTACTTCCCCGTGTATACCGGCTGGCACAAGCGTGACGGTATGCAGGACTGCCGTGAGGAAGCCATCGCACACTACCTGAAGGTCACTGACAATGCGCTTGAAGAGGACGTGCTCCGCAGTGCCGTCTATGGCTGCGGTAATTTCTTCGACTGGCTGTGCACCTTCGGCAACTGCGACCAGTACTGGCATCTGGTAAATCTGGGCGACGCTGACGCGCACGGTCCCATCTACGGTCCCGGCCTGCTGGATTTCCCCAACAGGATCAAGGATAACCTTCTGTGCCGCGATGACGCCATCGGTCCCGGCTGGGGCGGCACCCACATGAAGTACACCATGCTGGAGGCCATTGAAAAATATAACCTGCCCGTGAAAATCCTCACCTCCACCGCGGCCGAGCATCTGGAGCTGGATGCCGGGGGCAGGATCTGCGCCGTACTGGCCAGAGACCCCGGCGGTGTCATCCGGATCAACTGCAAGGCCGTTGACCTGCAGTGCGGTGGCTATGGCCGCAACGACGAGTACCTGAAGCAGTACTGTCACTTTGATTTCTTCGGCGGTGAGACGCCCCTGCACCGCTTCTCGGTTCCCGGCGATACCGGTGACGGCATCACCATGCTGAAGGAACTGGGTGTGGAGCCCAATCCAGACCGTATGTTTGTCTCCATGTTCGGTCCCAAGCACCATCCCTTCAACAACTCCATTGCCGATTACGCACTGGAGCCTGAGGTCATTCAGGTTAATATGAACGGTCAGCGCTATGCCAATGAGGAAAACCAGCTGCAGAACGCGGCGGTCCTGGCTACCCAGCCCAAAGAGATTTCCTGGGCCATCATGCCCTGGAGCCAGGCAAAGCGCATTGCCGAGAGCTACCGGGATAACCCCGCCATGGCAAAGAAGGCCTATCTCTACGCCTCCTGGGAGGAGGACTTCGAGGAGGAGGCCCAGCTGGATACCCCTGTTAAGAAGGCCGCAACCCTGCGTGAGCTGGCCCCCATGATCGGTGCGGATCCCGATGTGTTCGTTGCGGAGATTGAAAAATATAACCGTTTCTGCGCTGAAGGCGTGGATGCCGACTTTGGCAAGGCCGCTCAGAATCTGGTGCCCTGTCCCATGGAGGACAAGTGCTACTACGCCGTCTACGGTCAGCGCTTCAGTGAAGCAGCCATGGGCGGTGTCATGGTCAACGGCAAGTGCCAGGTTCTGCGCAATGACGGCAGCATCATTCCCGGCCTGTATGCCGGAGGAGATGCCACCTCTGCCATGCACCGCAGAGGCGAAATGGCCGTGATCTCCGAGCTGACCTGGGCCGTTGCCTCCGCCTATGTTGCCGGTGGCAATATGGCAGCCTATATTGACGGAGAAGAAGAGCTTGTTGGAGGTGAAGCCGTATGCTGATGAATGATAACAGTGTCTTTGTTCCTGTAGAAAACCCCAATATGACCGGTGAGCGCACCCAGAACGCACGCCTGCCCATGGCCGAGCGTCTGACCTCCTGGCAGGAAATCGAAAAGACCTATACCGAAGAGGAAGCCCTCCGCGAATCCACCCGCTGTCTGGGATGTCCCTCCCGCTGGTGCTCCAAAGAGTGCCCCGCAGGGATGCCCGTGCCCGAGTTTATCAAGAAGGTCCGCGCAGGCGATTATGAGGCAGCCTATGCGCTGATCACCGGTGCCTCCACCCTGCCCGAATTCTGCTCCCGTCTGTGCCCTCAGGAGAAGCAGTGCCAGTCCAACTGCACCCGTTCGATCCGCACACAGGCCGTCGGCATCGGCAGGCTCGAACGCTTTGTCGTGGAGCAGCACTATGCCTCCGGCGCGGCTGAGGCCTGCGCCCCCGCAAGCGGAAAGCGTGTGGCCATTGTCGGCTCCGGCCCCTCCGGCCTCAGCGCTGCTGTGGCACTGGCAAAGGCCGGCCATGCGGTTACCGTATACGAGCAGGCAGCACAGCCCGGTGGCCTGCTGCGCTATGGCATCCCCAACATGAAGCTGGAAAAGGGTACCCTTGACCGTAAGCTTGCCGCCATGGAGGGCATGGGCATTACCTTTAAAACAGGCGTGGCCGCGGACGCGGACACTGTAAAGGGCTATGACGCAGCCATCCTCGCTGTAGGTACCGGCAACGCCCGCACCATTGCGATCAACGGTGCCGAAAAGACCGATGCCATTGTCCCCGCCGTGGGCTATCTGGCCGGCACGGCAGATGCCAACGCTGAGGGCAGGCACGTGATCATCATCGGTGGCGGTGATACCGGCAATGACTGCATCGGTACTGCCATCCGTCAGGGCGCTGCTTCCATCACCCAGATTGAGATGCTGCCCAAAATCACAAAGCCCCAGTACATCTACAGTCCCCTCTGGCAGAAGCCTGCCGAGGTCAAGTTCGACGCCTCCCAGGAGGAATGCCTGAACAGATTTGTAAAGGACCCGCACATCTATCAGGCGACCGTCAAGGCCGTAACCGTCGATGAAAGCGGCAGCCTGGTATCTGCCACAGTCGTACATCTGGAAGCAGGCTACGATGAGAATCGCCGTCTGAAGCTGACGGAGATCCCCGGCAGTGAAGAGGAGCTTCCCTGCAACCTGATCATTGTTGCCGCCGGCTTCCTGGGCCCCAAAGCCGAGACCGCAGCCACCTTTGGCGTTGCAACCGATGCCCGCAGCAACATCTCCGGCTATGCCACCAATGTCCCCGGCCTCTTCGCCTGCGGTGACTGCCATACCGGCCAGTCTCTGGTCGTCAAGGCAATGGTTGACGGACGCGAATGCGCAAAGGCCGTCGACGCCTTCCTGAAGGCCTGACACCTCTTATACTTTCCCGCAAAAGGGCAGCCTCCTCAGGGGCTGCCCTTTTTGTATCCGGATGCAGAAAACCGGCCCGCTCCGGATGGAGCGGACCGGCAGATTTCTGTGCAGGTCAGAGTCAGGCTTGATTACACGCCGTAAGCCTCGCAGTAACGGTCGTAAGCGCCCTGATAGATCTCAATGCACTCTTCGATGCCCATCTCCTTGAGCTGGTCGATAAATGCATCCCAATCCTCTTCGAAGTTGTACTCACCCATGACGAACTTGAAGACTTCGGTGTCAGCATAGGTGGAGATATCGGACCACAGCTCGCTGTACTGCTCGGACTCGTCGATGTTCAGCTCGCAGGTGGAGGGGATGGTGTAGAGGTCATCGGAGGTCTCGGTCCACAGCTCCATAGCAGCGATGTTCTTCTCGGTATAAGCGCCAAACTGACGGTCAAAATCCTGAAGAGTTGCAACGCATGCCAGAGTGTAGTAGGTCATACCGAAGGAGATCATGGGGAAGCCGTCAGTCAGAGCAGCGAAGTCGAGCTCGGGCTCGCCGGCATCGTTGTAGTTCCAGGACACGCCCTCAAGACCATAGTTGGCATAGATGCGGCCTTCATCGGTGAAGAAGTAGTCGATCCATGCGCAGGCCAGCTCGACATCCTCGCAGCAGTCGGAGATGGCGATGGACTTGCCCATTGCGGAAGCGCCAACGCGGGAATCACCGAAGTGGAAGGTCTCGCCGGCTTCGAGGCCGGGCTGAGCCATGGGGCTGATGTTGTAATCAGGATCCAGCTCCTCGCCGGAAGCCTGGTTGGAGTCCATGTTATCGGACATGGAGGACCATACGCCGGACTGGCCGCCGCTGATGTAGGTATCAGCATTGGAGGTGAAGGGGTCGTTGGACTCGGTAGCGAAGTCAGCAGCGATGATGCCCTCAGAATACCACTGAGCCATCATTTCCATGTAATCCTTGTAGGAATCTACCAGGAAGCCGTTCTGGATCTCGCCGTCAACAACAAACATATTGGTTTCGCCGTCATAACCGCAGGTGCCGAATGCGCCGACAATGCCGGTACCGGTCAGCTGGGTGGAACCGGTCAGCAGCAGAGCATGGTCAGCACCACACTCGGTGGTGAAGCCCAGCAGAGCCTCATGGAGCTCATCAACGGTCTCGGGGATGTCAAGGCCGAGCTTGTCCAGCCAGTCCTGACGGATCTGCATACCGCTCTGGGTCTTGTAGTCGTCTGCGATGCAGATGACCTCAGGCATCTGGCCCTCAAGGTTGTAGGCCAGGGTCTTGTAATCGGAGTAGTAATCGAGGGCTGCCATGAAGTTGGGCAGGTACTCCTCATAGTCTACCAGGTCAATGGCAACGCCGTCCTCCAGCATCTGCTCGGAGGAGCTGTACTGGTCGGATGCACCTGCGACCATATCGGTGATGTCGCCGGAGGCAACCATCAGCTGGAAGTTGGTCTCATAGGATTCGGAGTTGACAATGGTGAATACCACATCCACACCGGTGATCTCTTCGATCTTCTTGAAGGTATCGGTGTCGTCATAGGAGTTGACGTTGAACATGGACATGTAGCCGGGCAGCTCGCAGAAGTAGGTCAGGGTTGCGCCGTCGGCCAGGGGAAGCTCAGCCTCACCGGGAACGAAGGGGCCCTTTTCCTCTTCAACCTCTTCCTCAGCCTCTTCAGCGGGCTCTGCAACAGAGTCCTCAGCTGCGGGTTCTTCGGCAGCTTCCTCTGCGGGAGCAGCCTCTTCGGTCTCCTCAGCAGCCTCAGCCTCAGATGCCTCAGCAGCAGCGGTGCTTTCCTCTGCAGCGGCAGAAGCAGCGCTGTTGCCGCAGCCTGCCATCAGTCCGAGGACCATACAGAAGGCCAGCAGCATTGCAAGGAACTTTTTCATCTTGGATTCATCCTTTCTTTTATTTGTATGCCGTTTCTTATAGCCGTCTGACAGCGCCTGCACGTGTCTGTCCTGCGGCTTTGAAACAGGCGATATGTGTCACAATGACACAAATACATACTTGTTTATTATAATTTTATAAAGTATAGTTTACAAGAGACAGAATCAACATTTTTCCAACAATTCTTGCCCTGTTGTTTTCCGCTTCCTCAAAAGCGGGTATTCTATGTGTTGAAACTGTGATATAATGGTGGCATTACCGACAAGGAGAATTTCCATGACGACTGAATATGAATTTATGATCCTGGACTGGATCCAGGCCCATCTGCGTTGCGGCTTTCTTGATGTGATCATGCCAAAGATCACCCTTTTGGGCAACGCCGGCCTTTTCTGGATCCTGCTGACTATGGTGCTCCTCGCCTTCCCCCGCACCCGCGTACTGGGCGTCGCCAGCGCCTTGGCGCTGCTCTGTGATGTGCTCATGGTCAATGTCGCGCTGAAGCATATCTTCATGCGTCCCCGGCCCTATGAGCTGCGCGAGGTGCTCCTGTCCATCACCGCACCGACCGACACCTCCTTCCCCTCCGGGCACACCGCAGCCTCCTTCGCCTCTGCCTGCGCCCTTATGATGATGGGCCGCGTCTGTCCATCCGTAAAAAACTTTTCCCGCGCGCTGGGAATCCCTGCCCTGGTGCTCGCAACGCTGATCGCCTTTTCCCGTGTATATCTCTATGTCCACTTTCCCACCGATGTTCTGGGCGGTCTTGTCTGCGGCATTACCTGCGGGTTTCTTGGCAGTCGGATCGCAGTCTTTCTCAAGGCAAAATACGAAGAATATTCTGCAATTTGAACTATTTTTACATGCATGGCCCACAATTTAAAATACCGCTGTAATTCTTCACAAAACACACTAAAAAAAGTGTGAAAAATCAGGCTATTTTGGACTTTCCCTAAATCTTGACGAAGTGCCTGAAGGCGTGGTAAAATCGACTTGAATTTGTTATACGGGCCGTAATCGGACCGTTGCAAGAATAATTTTATTGGAGGAATTTCATTATGAAGAACATGAAGAAGCTCGCTGCTCTTCTGCTGGCTCTGGCTATGGTCCTGAGCATGGCTGCCTGCGGCTCTTCTGAAGCCACTTCCGAAGCCGCTGCTTCCGAAGCCGCTTCCACCGAGGCTGCCGCGCCTGCAGGCGACGGCGCACTCACCGGCACTCTGAAGCTCGGCCTGATCGGCCCCCTGACCGGCGGGGCTGCTCTCTACGGCACCAACGCTGCCAACGGCGCCCAGATCGCTGTTGATCAGATCAATGCCCTCGGCACCGGCCTCACCATTGAGTACAACGCTCAGGACGACGAGCATGATGCCGAAAAGTCCGTCAACGCCTACAACCAGCTCAAGGACTGGAACGTTCAGGCAATTGTCGGCTGCGTCACCACTACCCCCTGCGTTGCTGTTTCCGCTGAGGCCTATTCTGACCGCGTGTTCATGCTGACTCCTTCCGCCTCCTCTACCAGCGTTACCGAGGGCAAGGACAACATGTTCCAGGTCTGCTTCACCGACCCCAACCAGGGCACCGCTTCCGCGCAGTACATCGCTGAGAACAACCTGGCTACCAAGGTTGCTGTCATCTACAACAACTCCGACGCTTACTCCACCGGCATCTATCAGACCTTCGCCGAGGCTGCTCCTGCCAACGGTCTGGAGATCGTCTCCACCACCACCTTCACCGATGACACTGCAAACGACTTCTCCGTCCAGCTCGCTGACGCACAGTCCAACGGTGCTGAGCTGATCTTCCTGCCTATCTACTACACCCCCGCTTCCCTCATCATGCAGCAGGCTGCCGCCATGGGCTATGACGCCACCATGTTCGGTGTCGACGGCATGGACGGTATCCTCTCCCTCGAGGGCTTTGATACCTCTCTTGCAGAGGGCGTTATGATGCTGACCCCCTTCTCCGCTGACGCAACTGATGAGCGCACCCAGACCTTCGTTTCCACCTTCACCGAGGCTTACAAGGATACTCCCTCCCAGTTCGCTGCTGACGGCTATGACGGTGTCTACGCGATCTACGACGCGCTCACCTACTATGCTGAGAAGAACGGCGGTCTGGATGTCACCGACATGAGCGCTGCCGATCTCTGCGAGATCCTCATCGCAACCTTCACCGATGCCGGCTTCTCCTCTGACGGTCTGACCGGCGAGGGCATGACCTGGAACGCAAACGGCGAGGTCAACAAGGCGCCCAAGGCTATCGTGATCAAGGATGGCGCCTACGTTGGTATGTGATCCAAACGGATTCCACACTGATCTCTGATCTTAAAGGGGGGGCTGTCCGGCCGGACAGCCCCCCTTTTTCAGTACACGCTTCTCTGTTTTCTGTACACTTTTGCCGCTTTTGCGTTATTTTCCGTTTATTCTGCAGCTTTGCCTTCAATTTCTGTTTTTTATAGATTTTCAGGCAGATTCATATTATAATAAATTTTATGTTTCTTTGGTGTGCAGGGGCGGCCCGGCGACAGCCCGGTCACGTCAGAGTACGGCGCAGGCACCGGGCATAAATTCACTGTGCGGCCCCTGCACACCATCCCATCCATATTTTTAACGAGGTGAACCGTATGTTAACCTATCTGGTCAGCGGCATCAGCCTTGGCAGCGTTTACGCCATCATCGCACTGGGCTACACCATGGTCTATGGCATTGCAAAAATGCTGAACTTCGCCCATGGTGACGTCATCATGATCGGTGGCTATATGGCCTTTATCACGGCATACTCCCTGAACTGGCCCGCCGCAGCTGCTATCCTGTTTGCCATCGCTGTCTGTACCCTTCTGGGTATCATCATTGAAAAGCTTGCCTACAAGCCTCTCAGAAGCGCAACCTCTCTGGCAGTCCTGATCACTGCCATTGGCGTCAGCTATTTCCTGCAGAATGCCGCCCTGCTGATCTGGACCTCCAACCCCAAGGCCTTCCCGGATATGTTCGGTCTGGGCTCCGTCTCCATCGGCAGCACGCAGGTATCCGGAAATGCCATTATGACGATCTGTGTCTGTATTGTCATCATGATCGCGCTGACCCTCTTCACCAGCAAAAGTAAAATGGGCAAGGCCATGCGTGCTGTTTCCGAGGACAAGGGCGCTGCCCAGCTGATGGGCATCAATGTCAACGGCACGATCTCCCTGACCTTTGCCATTGGCTCCGGTCTGGCCGCTGTGGCCGGCGTGCTGCTCTGTACCGCTTACCCCACACTGCTGCCTACCACCGGTGCCATGCCCGGTATCAAGGCGTTTACCGCTGCCGTATTTGGTGGCATCGGCTCCATTCCCGGTGCTATGCTGGGCGGTATCCTGCTGGGCATCATCGAGATCTTTGCGAAGGCCTATATCGGCACCGAGGTTTCCGATGCCATTGTATTTGCTGTACTGATCATTGTTCTGATCGTCAAGCCCACCGGTCTGCTGGGCAAGAAGATCAGCGAGAAAGTCTGAGGTGACCGCTATGAAAAAAATCACACCGGAAGCCAAAAGCAGCTTTATCAACTATGGCATTGTTATTGTATTCTTCCTGGTCTTTCAGATCCTCTCCGCAACCGGTCATCTGAGCAGCTCTCTTTCCGGTCAGCTGATCCCCATCTGTGCTTATGTCATCATGGCGCTGGCACTGAATCTGGTGGTCGGGATTTCCGGCGAGCTGTCCCTGGGCCACGCCGGCTTCATGAGCGTCGGCGCATTTACGGGCGTGATCGTTGCAGGAAGCCTTGCCAATGTGGTCACTGTCGGTCCCCTGCGCCTGATCATCGCCATTCTTGTGGCAGCGGCGATCGCAGCCGTCGCAGGCGTCATCATCGGTGTGCCTGTCCTGCGTCTGCGGGGTGACTATCTGGCCATTGTCACACTTGCCTTTGGCGAGATCATTAAAAACCTGCTGAACGTTCTGTATGTAGCCTATGATTCCCATGGACTGCACTTTGGCATTTCCGCTCTGCCCTCCGGGCTGGATGCGGACGCCACCACACTCATCAACGGACCCATGGGCGCTTTGGGCGTCACCAAGCTCTCCACCTTCATAAGCGGCATCATTCTGGTTCTGATCTCCCTCTTCATTATCCAGAATCTGGTCAACAGCCGCACAGGCCGCGCCATTAAGGCAATCCGCGATAACCGCATTGCCGCGGAGGCAACCGGTCTGAACGTTACCAAATACAAGCTCATTGCCTTTGTGGTTTCCGCCGCCATCGCAGGTGCCGCAGGTGCCCTGTATGCCATGAACTTCTCCACCATTATCCCCAAGAAATTTGACTTCAATACCTCGATCCTGATCCTGGTCTTTGTTGTCCTTGGCGGCATCGGTAATATGCGTGGTTCCATCATCGCTGCCGCGATCCTGACCGTTCTGCCCGAGCTGCTCCGTCAGTTCCAGGATTACCGCATGCTGGTTTACGCCATCGTCCTGATCCTTGTTATGATCACCACCAACAACGCAAAGGCCCGCGCCCTGATCACCGGCTGTGCCGAAAAGATCACCGGCGTGTTCAAAAAGAAGAGCCCCGATGGAAAGGAGGCCGCCGCAGATGAGTAAGCCCAACGAAACGAAAATGGTTGAAGTTCCCAGCACGATCCGGATCCCCGAGCGTGACGCAGGCAAAAGCCTTGTCCTGCAGACAACCCACCTCGGCATCGATTTCGGCGGTCTGACCGCGGTTGACGATTTCAACATCGGCATCGGCCGTACAGAGATTGCCGGTCTCATCGGCCCCAACGGTGCCGGCAAGACCACAGTTTTCAACCTGCTGACCAAGGTATACCAGCCCACCCGTGGCTCCATCATCCTGAACGGCAGGGACACCGCGAAGATGTCCACCATTCAGGTCAACCAGGCCGGCATCGCCCGAACCTTCCAGAATATCCGCCTCTTCGACAAGCTCTCCGTAGAGGATAACGTCAAGATCGGACTGCACAACTCCACCAATTACGGTCTCTGGACCGGTGTCTTCCGTCTGCCGAAATACTGGAAGGAAGAAAAGGTTGCCCATGAGCGCGCCATGGAGCTCCTGAGCATCTTTGATATGCAGGATGTCGCAGGCGCAACCGCCGGTTCCCTGCCCTACGGCGCCCAGCGCCGGCTTGAGATCGTCCGTGCGCTTGCAACCAATCCCAGCCTGCTGCTGCTGGACGAGCCTGCTGCCGGTATGAACCCCAGTGAAACCGCAGAGCTCATGGAAAATATCCGCAAGATCCGCGACACCTTCCAGATTGCCGTTCTGCTCATCGAGCATGATATGAACCTGGTCATGGGGATATGCGAAAATATCGCAGTCCTGAATTTCGGTAAGATCATTGCCAAGGGCACCCCCTCCGAAATCCAGTCGAACCCCGTTGTCGTTGAGGCATACCTTGGTAAGAAAAAGGAGGAGAACTGATGAGCCTGCTGAAGGTTGATGACATTCATGTCTATTACGGCAGCATTCATGCCATCAAGGGAATCTCCTTTGAGGTAAATGAAGGCGAGGTCGTAACCCTGATCGGTGCCAACGGTGCCGGAAAATCTACCACGCTGAACACAGTATCCGGTCTGCTGAAGCCGAAGACCGGCTCCATTGAATTCGACGGTAACAGTCTTGTCGGTGTTCCCGCCCACAAGATTCTTTCCCGCGGCATGGCGCTTTGTCCCGAAGGCCGCCGGATCTTCCTGCAGATGACGGTTCAGGAGAACCTGGAAATGGGTGGCTACACCCGTCCGGGCAAGGAGATCCCCGATTCTATCGCCGATATCTATGATCGCTTTCCCCGACTGAAGGAGCGCTACAAGCAGATTGCCGGAACCCTCTCCGGCGGTGAGCAGCAGATGCTGGCCATGGGCCGCGCCCTGATGTCCAAGCCCCGCCTGCTGATGCTGGACGAGCCCTCCATGGGTCTTGCCCCCATTCTGGTAGAGCAGATCTTTGATATTATCAAGGAGCTGCACGCTGCCGGTACCACCATCCTGCTGGTAGAGCAGAACGCGCAGATGGCTCTCTCTGTTGCGGACCGTGCCTATGTGCTGGAAACCGGTACCATCTCCATGAGCGGCGACGCAAAAGACCTGCTGCATGACCCCAGAGTGCAGGCTGCCTATCTGGGCGGCTGACGCACCTTTCTTTATTGGACGTAAAAAGCTCCGCCGGCCGGCGGAGCTTTTTGTATTTGCAAGGGTATTGGGGGTATTCTGTTTTTCTGCAGCTGCCGCTTACGCAAGATATTCCTTTGCGCTGTCTGCGGCAAAATAGCCGGAATTGACTGCCCAGGTCAGCTCGGTCAGAGGGCCGAGGACACCACGGGTGTACCAGGTGGAGGCTGCATCGCCCACGGCATAGAGCCCGGGGATCACGCTGCCATCCTCGCGGATCACTTCTACATCCTCGTTGGTCATAACGCCGCCAAAGGCACCCTCTGCAAAGCGCTGGCCCAGGAAGGCATAGAAGGGGCCCTCCACGATGGGCTCGCTGGGAGGCGGAGGCGGAAGTCCGGGACCGCCGTCCCCATCGACCTGATCATTGTTAAAGGTGGGATTGCTGCCCCCTTCATCATCATTACCGCCAAAGGGCATCATCGGCATCTGGGGCTTCTTCAGGCTCTCGTTATAGGCGTCAATGCTGGCCTGCAGCACCGCAGGCTCCATCTTCAGCTTCTCTGCCAGCTCCGCGACCGTAGCACCGCAGTAGGCAGGGCCGTTGGAATTCAGCTCAAAGTCGATCTCCGCGCGGTAATCCTCATAGGTCATACCGTGATTGCCCTCTCTCGGGCGTTCAACAGAATCCCGCAGATTCTTCTCCACTGTCTTTTCACTGAGGATATACCATACAGCATGCTCCGGGATCGCATCCAGGAAGGAGGTATCTCCCATGGGGCCCATAGGCATTTCCTTCCATTCGCCCCGGAAGTCCACCATCATGGCGCCAAAGCCCGCCATGCCGCAGCCGGAGGCGGTATAGGGATGGTGCACCGGGCCGAACTTGTTGAGCTTTGTCTTCTTCATATTGCACCAGGCACCCAGGGGTCTGGAGAGGGTCATGCCGTCGCCGGAGCAGGTGACCGGCGAGAAGCGGTGAACGGGAATGCCACCGTCAAAGAAATTCGGTTCAAATTCCTTCAGCTTTTCATCGTTGCCGGAGAAGCCACCGGTCGCAAGGATCACAGCCGCGGCATTGACCTGCAGCTCACCACCGGGGTTCCGGGCGATCACACCGGTGATCCTGCCGGCCTCATCTGCCAGCAGCTCCACAGCCTCATGCTCTGTCAGGACCTCGACGCCCAGGCCGGGCGCAAGCTGCAGCATTTTGCGGATCAGGTAAGAGCCCGCCCAGCCGGGTCCGATGGCCGGATCATGGCAGTTCAGGTTAAAATATTTGCGGTCCGGGAAGTCAATCCCCAGCGCGCCCATGGGGCCTCGTCCGATGGCGAAGCAGGCCCTTGCATCCTCTTCATCGCAGGAAACCAGCCAGTCGAAAAAGCTGCCGGTATTCAGCAGGACCTTCTCCACCAGCGAATCAGGCAGACAGCCCTGGGCCTCGCGGATGCAGTATTTCAGCAGGTTTTCGGTCTGATCCGGGATTCCTGCCTCCTGATGCCATTTGTTATAGCCGGTAAACCAGTTGTGCGCAAACATGGTGGAGCCACCGCACTTTTTGCCCTTTTCCAGAACAATGACCTTCTTTCCGGTCAGCTGTGCGAAACGGATGGCTGCCACAAGGCCGGCGCCGCCTGCGCCAAGTACACACAGGTCCGCCTCCCGGACCTCCTTCTCATGAGCCGCCGGAACAGCCTTTACAGCCTCCTGGTCTTCGATGATTGCCTGGGGACATAGCTCCGCACAGGTTCCGCAGGAAATGCATTTTTCCGGATCGATCCAGTACTGGCTGCCCTGGAAGTTGATCGCTTCCACCGGGCAGTTCGTCGCACAGGTGTGACAGCAGACACATCTGTCAATGATCTTATATGCCATGATATACCTCCATATGATAGAAATTTACGGATATATTATAAAGTATCCTGCTGCAATAGAGTCAAGCAGTCCGGCTTGTGTTCCAACGGCTACATTTCCAGCCGCAGCTGCAGCTCAGTCAGCTCTCCAAGCCGGGAGATTGAGGAGAAGCTGGGGTCAAGGTTCAGCTCCAGGATCCTCCCCGCATGCGCAAAGCTGTGCTGCTCTATAAAGCCGATCAGCCGGTCATAGGCATCCTCCGGTCTTGTCTCACAGCGGCGGAAGCGGATGGTTGCAAAATAGCCCGCAGGCACTGCCTCCATCCCGGGGATTGGCAGTGACCCGTAAAAGCCCGGGTCCAGCATGATGCCGCAATAGCGCAGACAGCCACTGTCCCGGTAATCTGCCACATCCACCAGCGCACCCATGGAGTATTCCGCCTGTATGGTTGGGATCCCACCGAGGAGATTCTTCCGTTCGTCCAGCAGCTTCAGGGCAAATTCCGGATCAGAGACTGCCAGCGGCTCTATCCTGTGAAAGCGCAGGTGCCGTGGCTGCCCCATATAGCGGATCCCCACCGCGTTGCAGGGCAGTTCCTCCTGAGATTCCTCCCGCCTGAGGCCCGTCAGTGCAGAGATCCGCGCCTTCAGCTCCTGCAGCTCCGCGATCTGCCGCTCCAGCAGGGCACCCCGCTTTTCCAGTACCGAGAGGATGTCCCCACCCTCACGGAAGCTGGTCATGGCTTCTTCAATCTCCTGCAGGGAGAAGCCCAGCCGCCTGAGAAAGAGGATATATTCCAGCTGCCGCAGCTGCTCCAGTGAATAATAGCGGTAGCCGGTTTCCGGATTGATGACCTCCGGCCGGAAGAGACCAATCTTATCATAATGGCGCAGGGTCTGTACCGTGATCCCGTACAGGTTTGCCACCTTTCCGATCATCAGCTGAATATGACGTTCCTGCGGATGTTCCCTGGGCTGCGCTTCGGGCGTAAAATCATGCATGTTGATCCCTCCAAAACTCTCACCTTAAGAATAGAGTTTTGCTTTGAAAAATCAAGTCCGATTCTCCATTCTCACCGAGATTTAACAGTTATTTAATAAATTTTCCTGTATTTTTGTTACATCTGCACAGAACAGCGCCCCTTGACTGTATGATTGCAGGAGGCTGTAAATTAGAGCTATTATTCTTATACAGGAGGAATTTACTCATGAAAAAGCGTATTCTTGCGCTGCTTCTGGCATGTGTCATGGTCTTTGCCCTGGCCGCATGTGGCAATTCTGCCGCATCTGCCGCTGAAGAGGAGACCTCTGCTGCCCAGTCCGCCGAGACTGAAGCCGCAGCTGCCGAAGAGGCCCCTGCCGCTGAAGCAGAAGAAGCTCCCGCTGATGCTGCTGAAGCATCTGTTGCCGAGGAGGCTGAGCCTGTCGCCGAGCCCGTTGAGGTTGCCGACATCGAGCTGCCCCTTTCCGATGGCTCCGAAACCTTCTCTGTCTGGGTTGGCATCAACCCCGGCGCTATGAACTACATCAGCAGCCTTGCTGAGAACACCGTAGTTCAGGAGCTGATGGCGCGTACCGGCGTCAACCTGGAATTCATTCACTTCCATCCCGATACCCAGACCGAGCAGTTCAATCTGGTCTGCGCTTCCGGCGACTACCCCGATGTTATGAGCGGTGTTGCCAATGCCTATTCCGGCGGCGCTGATAAGGGTATTGAGGACGAGGTCTTCATCGACCATCTGGAGTACATGGAGGAGTATGCCCCCCATTACTACAACCTGATCATCAGCGATTCCGAGCTCTATGAGTCTGTCACCACCGCTGAGGGCTATGCAGTTGGCTTCTACAGCCTCTATGAGGAAGCACGCCTCAACGATACCGGTTATGTCATCCGTCAGGACTATCTGGACGAGCTTGGTCTGGACATGCCCAAAACCTATGATGACCTGCACGAGGCTCTTTCCCAGATCAAGGACACCTTCGGTGCTACCGACGGTCTCTTCATTCCCTCCACCGGCATCTCCGATGCCTTCATCGCCGGCTATGGCGTTGGCAGCGGCATGTATGTCGAGGATGGCACCATCAAGTACGGTCCTCTTGAGGAAGGCTTCAAGGAGTACCTGGAGATGATGTCCGAGTGGTATGCAGAGGGTCTCATCTACCGTGACTTCCCCTACTACGGCGAGCAGCTGAACTTCCGTGATAACGGTCTCATCGGTGATGGCTCTGTTGTCTGCTTCCGCAGCGAGACCGGTGATATGGCTTCCTATGCCGGCTTCTCCGAGGACGAGGACTTCCTGGTCACCGCTATGGCTCCCCTTTCCCTTGAGGAGAACGGCACCGTTTATATCTGCGATCAGGCACCCTCCCGTGCCGATGACCTGCGCTGGTCCATTACCACTGGCTGCGAGGATCCCGAGCTGCTGATGCAGTTTATCGACTATATGTACACCGATGAGGGCTCTCTGCTCTGTAACTACGGCATTGAGGGTGAGACCTTCGAATATGACGAGGATGGCACACCCCATTTCTCCGATATGATCAACAACAACCCCGACTATGACTACCGTACCGCTGTGTATCTGTATGTCATGGATAACGGTCCCTTTGTTGTAGATCCCATGCGCGGCACCGCCTCCTACACGCAGGAGCAGCTGGATTCCTGGGATGCATGGGTTGACGCAGACCTGGATTATAGCCATGTCATGCCCGCAAAGGTTTCCACCAAGGCCGAGGACACCGAATACAACAACATCATGAGCGACATCGAGACCTTCATGGACGAGAAGACCGTCAAGTATATCACCGGCGAGCTCTCCTTCGACACCTATGAGGAGGACTTTGTTGAGCAGCTCAAGGCGATGGATGTTGAGCGTGCCATCGAGCTCTATCAGGACGCTTACGATTACTTCTACGCTGAGTAATCCGTTCCTTTCCCTGAAAACAGCAACCCCAACCCGCTGCGGTCCAAACCGCAGCGGGTCTTTTTTGCCTCCGGCAAAATATTAGCCGGCAACCAAAAATTCCTTGCAAGTCCCTGTGGTATCGTATATACTAGCACTTGCGCCTTAAAACAACGCCTTCTTTCTGAACATTTTAAAAGGGGAGGAATTCCATGTTTCTTCGTATTTTCCGCTACCTGACAAAGGGACAGCGGCAAATGTGCGTGGCGATCTTCTTTCTTGTTGCCGCACAGGTATGGCTGGAGCTGAAGGTTCCGGACTATATGGCGGAGATCACCACGCTGGTCGAGACACCCGGCAGTACCCTTCAGGCTATTTTTGCTTCAGGCGGTATGATGCTGCTGTGCGCCTTTGCCAGTATGGTCGTCAATGTCATGACCAGCTATTTCTGTGCCAGAGTCGCCGCCGGCTTTGCCATGGTCCTGCGCGACAGGGTCTTTACCCGGGCACAGTCCTTCAGCTTTGAGGAGCTGGGCCGCTTTTCCGTGGCCAGTCTGATCACCCGCTCCACCAATGACATCACACAGATCCAGTCTGTCCTTGCAATGGGCCTGCAGGCTGTGATCAAATCCCCCATGATGGCGATCTGGGCCTGCTTCAAGATTTCCTCCAAGCAGTGGCAGTGGACTGCTACCGCAGCCGTGGCCGTGGCACTGCTGCTGATCATGAACATTGTGATCTTCATATTTGCCGAGCCACGTTTCCGCATCATGCAGGCCCTGACCGACCAGGTCAATCTAGTGACCCGTGAGCACCTGACCGGTCTGCGGGTGGTCCGCGCCTATAATGCCGAGGCCTATCAGGAGGCCAAGTTTGAAAAGGCCAATGAGGACCTGACCCGGACCAGCCTCTTTACCAGCCGTCTGATGGCTGTGTTTAACCCCGGTATGATGCTGATCATGAATGGTCTGAACCTGGCGATCTACTGGCTGGGTGCCTATCTGGTGCAGAAGGCAGGTATGGAGCTGCGGGTCAGCCTCTTCGCCGACATGGTCGTCTTCTCCTCCTATGCCATGCAGATCATCTTCTCCTTCGACATGCTGGTCATGATCTTCATCATGGCGCCCCGCTCCATCGTCTCTGCCAAGCGTGTGCTGGAGATTCTTGAAACAGAGCCCACCATTCTGGACGGTCCCGGGATCGTAACCCGCCCGGAGGACGCCGGCACCGTCAGCTTTGAGCACGTTTCCTTCCGATATCCGGGCACTGTGGAAAATGTCCTGACCGACATCAGCTTCAGCGTGAAAAAGGGCCAGACACTGGCCATCATCGGCTCTACCGGTGCGGGTAAATCCACGCTGGTCAACCTGATCCTGCGCTTCTATGATCCCAGCTCCGGCACAGTCCGTGTGGACGGTGCCGATCTGAAGGATTTTTGCCAGAAGGACCTGCGGAGCCGGATCGGCTTCATCCCGCAGAAAAACGTCCTCTTCTCCGGCACGGTGTTCAGCAATGTCACCACCAATGCCGAGGAAACCGCAGAAAACGCGGCAAAGCTCCGCCGGGCCATTGAGATCGCCCAGGGAGCCGAATTTGTGGATTCTCTGGAGGATGGCACCGCTGCCGCGGTCAGCCAGGGAGGCTCCAATTTCTCCGGCGGTCAGAAGCAGCGTCTGGCCATTGCCCGTGCTGTCTACCGTGAGCCGGAGATCCTGATCTTTGACGATTCCTTCTCCGCTCTGGACTACAAGACTGATCACAACCTGCGTACTGCCCTGCGCACTGCCACTGCAGGCACCACCTGCATCATTGTCGCGCAACGGATCGGCACCATTCTGGAGGCTGACCAGATCATCGTTCTGGACCGCGGCCGTATTGACGGCATCGGTACCCATCACGAGCTGCTGAAGACCAGCCCGGTTTACCAGCAGATTGCCAGATCCCAGCTGAGTGAGGAGGAACTGCGAAATGTTTGACGAATACGATACCAAGCCTGCGCAGCATCCTGCCCAAAGCCTCTTAAAGCTGCTGCAGTACATCAAAAAATACCTGCCACAGATCCTTGTGGCACTGCTGTTTGCCATGGCCAGCACGGTTTCTGCCGTCTGGGGTCCGGACCTGCTCAGTGACCTTACCGACGAGATCACAAACGGTCTCACAGGCTCCGTAAACCTGCCTGCCGTCAACCGGATCGCCGGGCTGCTGGTCGCGGTCTATGGCGGCTGCATTGTACTGACCTACGCACAAAACTGGATCATGGCCACGGTTACCCAGCGGATTTCCAAGACCCTGCGCACCGACATCGATAACAAGCTTGCGCGCCTCCCCTTCCGCTACTTTGACCGGAACACCTTCGGCGACATCATCAGCCGTGTGACCAATGACGTCGACACCATCAGCATGAGTCTCAGTGAATCTGTGATCAACATGCTGACCAGTATCATCAAATTCATCGGCGTGCTGGTCATGATGCTGTTCACCTCACCGATCCTTGCTGCCATTCCGTTGGTGACCGGTGTCATCAGCTTTGGCTTTATGGCCGTGGCTATGCGCTTTTCCCAGAAATACTTCTTTGCCCGTCAGGAGCGTCTCGGTACCATCAACGGCTACATTGAGGAGCAGTATTCCGGCTGTGAGGTTGTAAAGGCCTTTGGCATTGAAGATAGCGTGATCCGGCATTTCCGTGGTCTCAATACCGGACTTTACCAGTATGTCTGGAAGGCGGAATTCTACTCCAGCATCATGTTCCCGGTCATGAATTTTCTTGGGAACCTGAGCTATGTGGCCGTCTGCGTCATCGGCGGTATTATGGCCATGCGCGGCTCCATCACCTTTGGCGTGATCGTTGCCTTTACCCTCTACGTCCGGACCTTCGCAGAACCGCTGGAAATGCTCTCACAGATTGCCATGACCCTGCAGTCCACTGCTGCCGCCAGCGAGCGTGTCTTCGACTTTCTGGCCGAGGAGGAGCAGGAGGATGAGACTCACAAGCCTGCCCTGCTGGATCGGGCCTCCGGCGCTGTGGAGTTCCGGAACCTTCGCTTCGGCTACAGTCCCGAAAAAACCATCATCCATGACTTTTCCGCCTCCGCAAAACCCGGTCAGAAGATTGCCATCGTTGGCCCTACCGGCGCCGGTAAGACCACACTGGTCAGCCTGCTGATGCGCTTTTACGAGCCGGACTCCGGCAGTATCCTGATCGATGGCACCGACACCGCCTCTGTACCGCGTGAGAATGTGCGCAGGCAGTTCTGCATGGTGCTGCAGGATACCTGGCTGTTTGAGGGAACGATCCGGGAAAATCTGGTCTACTCCACAGAGGGTGTCACGGACGAACAGCTGGAGGAAGCCGTAAAGGCCGTCGGCATTGACTATTATATTCACGCGCTGCCCCAGGGCTTTGATACCGTTCTCACCGACCGCGCCAGCCTGTCTGCCGGCCAGAAGCAGCAGCTGACCATTGCCCGCGCCATTATCTCTGATGCGCCGATCCTGATCCTGGATGAAGCAACCTCCTCTGTTGACACCCGTACCGAGCTTGTCATTCAGGAGGCCATGGACCGTCTGACCGTCGGCCGTACCAGCTTTGTCATTGCACACCGTCTCTCCACCATCAAAAACGCGGACCTGATCCTCTGCATCGATCATGGCGATATTGTAGAGCAGGGCAGCCACGAGGAGCTGCTGCAAAAGGGCGGATTCTACGCCGATCTCTACCAGAGCCAGTTCGCGCATGTGGGCTGAACCACACGGAAGCTTCCATAAACGTTGAAGCAGGGCCTTCTGCAAGCTGACGCTGCAGAAGGCCCTGACTTTATGAATTTATGAATTTATGCATAGGATTCCACTCCGGCCGGATCCGTTTCCGTACCGGGCTGTTCCGGCTGCCTTTCTGTTTAAACGTCTCTCCCGGCGATCATGTAGAAAAGGTCAACGGCACCTGTGATCATTAGCAATATCCCCACGATCGTGAAGACACTGTCAACCGCGCCACTCTGATTGAACAGCAGGACGAAGCCCGAAATCGCGGTAAGGGCAGGGCCGGAGATTGCCAGGAGCATATTACAGGGGTTTGACCGGCTGATCCGTATGACCGAGGTGATCCCGTAGACGATCATCAGGATCGCGACGATATAAAGCGCAATGGAGACGATCGTCCATCCCATAACACAGATCAGGATACCTCCAATGATCCCACCGATCCCCAGGCTCTTACTGCCCGCCAGCAGGGTGATCACACCAATGACCAGCACAGCAATGCCAAGGACAGACAGGGCCATACTGACGACCCCCGATTTCATCGTCACGCACAGAAGTCCCAGCAAAAGCATCAGGATCGCGCCGACCAGACTGTAGCTGCGGATATTTTTCAAAGTGAACAGCTCCCTTCTTCATTTTGCATATGGTGCCGTGCTTACATCCCCGCTTTCCGCGTCGGCATGGCAGCACCGCTTTTCTTCATATTACCACAGGTTTTTATCCGCTTCAACATTTCCCGTCGCATTATCAGGAAGCTGATCTCCTGCCGGCCATATACGCCGGCAGGAGTTTTTTCTATGGTAGGGCAGCAGTACTTGTGTTATAATTTTCATGAGCGCGCGGAAGATCTCTCTCCGGGCCTGTCAGAAAACACCATCCCACCTGAAAACAGTGCTGTGAAAGGATGAAACTTATGATCAAATACATCAATCCCCCGGTGGACCGTGACCGTGACTGGAAGGTCACGGTGGAAGCAGGCGGCTTCTCCTATGAATTTATCGCGGATTTCCCCACCTACCCAAATTCCGATATGCAGTTTACAGATGTGTCCTCCGGCTTCTGTGATCAGGCTGATAACCTTTATATTATGATGCGGGACGGTAATTCCTCCCTGATCAAGGTAGATATCGACGGTAATTATCTGGCAACGATCCCTACGGCAAAGTATATTCAGACCCCGCATTTCGGCTGCTGTACCCCGGAGGGCAACCTGCTGATCACCAACACCTTTATGCATTGCGCGGTAGAGCTGACGCCCGACGGTGAATTTGTCCGCGAGTTTGGGAATCGTGGGGTCCCCAGTGACACGGGCCACGATACATTAACCTGGCGGCGGCAGCGCCGCTACGGCTCTTTGATCCCGACGGAGATGGAGGAGGTCTATAATAATGTAAAATGGGCAGATTATGAGGCATGGAAGACGATCGTCCGGCGGGGCGAGCCCTTCAACAAGGTGACCTCCTGCTGCTTTAACAGCAAGGGACAGTATATTTTCGGCGATGGCTACGGCAACTGTGCCGTACATACCTTTGCGCAGGATGGTACACTGCTCTCCTCCTGGGGCGAGCCGTCCCATGACGCGGCCGGGAATTATACCCCCGGTCCCGGAAAATTCTACATTGTTCATGATGTGGAATGTGACAGCCATGACCGTGTCTGGGCCGCAAACCGGGACGCGGACGATATCACCGTATTTGAGCCTGACGGAGCCATTGCCGCTTATATCAGTGGGAATCTCGGGCAGCCCTCCGGTATGTGGTACGACGGGACCTATATGTATGTGGTGGGCCGCGGCGGCTATCTGACCATTTTTAATGATGAATTTGAGATTGTCGCCCAGCACGGCTATTACAACAGCGACCTTAAGGCACATGGGATCTGCGGTAATTCACGGGGCGACCTTTTCCTCTTCCCGACACACGCAAACCCGGACCATCAGGTGATCCAGCTGAAGCGGATCCACTGACCGGTCATACCCTTTTGCAGGAGGCAGGCTATGATACAGAAAACTATAATCGGAAGCCTTGAAAAGGCCTACGCGGTGGCCCCGCTGCGCTGCCGGGGAAAGCAGCATTTTCTCGTTGCCTCGGAGCTGGACAGGCCCTGTCTGCTGTTCGATGCGGAGGGCAGGCAGGTGGACACGGTCTGGGAAAGGCCCGGCGGCGTTATGAGCATGGTCCAGGTACCCGGCACGGATGGGCAGTTTCTCACAACACACCGCTTTTATTCCTTTAATGATGCTGCAGACGCCGTGATATCTGTGGTAACCCCCCGGTCTCCGGGGAACTGGGAGATCCGCACACTGGCGAAGCTGCCCTATGTGCACCGGATCGACATTGTAGAAAGGGACGGCATCCGCTATCTGATCGCCTGTCAGCTGAAGTCCGGTCAGGAATACGATAATGACTGGCGTTTCCCCGGTGCCGTCTACGCAGCCGTCCTGCCGGATGACCTCTCAGGCTTCCATGACATGCGGCCTCTGGAGCTCACCCCGATCCTGGATCAGCTTCCCAGAAATCACGGCTACAGCTGCTACAGAGAGTCCGGTATCACCCACTGCCTGATTTCCTCCGACGCGGGCATTCTTTCCCTGACGCCCCCCGAACACATCGGCGGTGACTGGAAGGCCGTACTGCTGACCCCTGACCCCGCAAGCGATGCCGCGCTGGCAGACCTGGATGGCGACGGCAGCCCCGAGCTTGTGGCGATCGCGCCTTTTCACGGGGACAGGCTTCGGGTCTACCACCGGACAGACCAGACAGACCGGGAAGACCGGGAAACCGGTGTGTTTGAAAGGTGCTTTGAATATGACCGGGCGCTGCCCTTTCTGCACGGCTTCTATGTCGGCGAATTCTGCGGCAGGCCCTCGATCATTGCTGGCAACCGTTCCGGCGACCGGGAGCTTCTCTGTTTTACCTATGATCCTGCCGGAAAAAGCTATTTCCCCGCGCTTCTGGATCAGGGTGTGGGGCCGGCCAATGTTATGGTCTGCCGCTATCAGGGCAAGGATCTCCTGATCTCCGCAAACCGGGAGATTGATGAGATTGCCATGTATTTTGACGAATAATGCAGAGGAATTGCTTTACAGGCAGACTCCCACGGCCCTTGTCGTGGGGGCAACAGAAAAGTGGTGTTATTTTTGGACAGAAGCATAACAGGCTACCGAGCGTGGATCGGTACGAATTCCGTCCGTGGGAGCGCGGGCATTTATACACTGGAGATCCTGCCGGAAGCGGAACAGGTCAGGGTCGTGGCCTGCGCCCCGGCTTATAATTCCGGCTCCCTCGCCCTGGGCAAGGGTGAGCAGGTGCTCTACGCGGCCTCGGAGGGTATGACCTTTGACGGCTGCGCAGCCGGCGGCGTCACTGCCTTCGCCATCGGTAGGGACGGCAGTCTTTCAAAGCTGAACGGCGCCCGCAGCGCCGGGCAGCGCACCTGCTGTGTCGCGGCAGATCCTGCCGGACGTGCAGTCTATGGCTGCGATTTCTATGTGGGCACCTGGAACGCCTGGCCCCTGAATCCGGATGGCTCTCTCCGGCCCTTCCGGCTCAGTGTGCCGCCTGCGGCCGGCGGCAAGCAGGCCCTGCACTGCATCGCACCGATCGACAAAGAGCTTCTTGCCGTCATATCGCTGGCCGAAAACGCGCTTGTGGTATATAAAACAGAGGATGGAAGCCGTGTAACCTCCTTCACCTTCCCGGAGGGTGTATTTGCCCGCTATCTCGCCGTGGCTGACGGAACGATCTATGCCATGCTGCAGATGCCGGATGATATCTATGTGTTTGAAAACCGGCTCCGTCTTGACGGAACGATCCGGCATATCCAGACCATAGCGGTCATGGATGCAGCACACAGGACTATGCCCGCCACCAGCACGATCCGGGTCACCCCTGACGGAGGTCTTGTGCTTGCGGCCAACCGGCCCAGCAACTCCATCACGGTCTTCTCAAGGAATCCGGACGGAACCCTGCGCTTTGAGGATCTTGTTGTAATTCCGGGGAACGGCCCCAGAGATTTCAATATATCCGGAGACGGAAGGCTGGCCGTTGTGGCCATGCAGCATTCTGATGAGGTTTTCGTCCTCAGGGTCGACTATGAGAAAAAAACACTGCTTCCGCTGGCCGGACCTGTGCGGGTCCCCTCACCTGCCGCGGTGGTGGTTTCCGGGAGGTGCAGTCTGTGAGCACGCTTGAAGAACGTCTTGACCGCATGGAGCGGCGTCTGCTGGAGCTGCAGGCTAAGGAAGAGATTGCCGGACTGATGGGCCGCTATGCCTTTTATTACAGTGCTGAGTGTGGTAGCCGGATCATGGAGGAGCTGTGGAGCAGTTCCGATGAAATTTCCCTGGAGTTTGGCGCATCCGGCGTCTTCCGTAACCGCTGGCAGATCCGCAGCTTTTACATCAACGAGGCAATCCCCGGACGCATGAATACCCTCACGCTCTCCACGCCGGTGATCCGGGTCTCCGACGATGGCACAGCCGCCAGAGGCTGCTGGATGGCCTTTGCTACGGAAACCGACCCGGGAGATTTCGGTCCGGAGCCTGCTACCCCGGAAAGTAACCGTCGGTCGGTCTTTTCGGCCTGCGCTGAGGACGGCAGGCAATACCGGGCCGAGGTCCTTCTGCAGCGGTATGAGGCAGACTTCCGCCGGGAGGCGGATTCCTGGAGGATCCTCCACCTGCATGTGATCGAATATTTCCGTTGTCCCTGGAACCGCGACTGGGTACAGTTTGCTGAGGAGCGCTTCCACACCGACGGTGTCTGGCTGGAGCAGCAGTTTATAACCCCGGAGCCCCTCCCCGAGGATTCCCACGGTGAAAATCTTCCGGATACCGCCAGCACCTACCACTGGCAATATACCTGCAGCAGCATGCCCGGCAAGGCGCCGGATTTTGAACAGAAATCGTGAAGCGGAGCATGCCCCCCGCCGCCCCTCTTTGCTTCTACTGCCCACACAGGGTTAAAACCCGTACCGTGCAGACCTTCGGGTCCGGCCGGTACGGGTCTTTTGTGTCCTTTCAGGTACAGGACCGGCAGTCGGCCCACATAGGTCCCCTCCATAGCGTTCCGGCGCCGCAGACACGTCATTTCACGGCAGAGGTTAGTACTTGCTAACTTTTCTCTTGACAGAGATAGAAGCCGGTGCTATGATGGATGCATCAATTGAACGCTTGTTCATACATGCATTTCTATGTCAGAGACATTCCATTTACTTAAAGGAGGACATATCATGTTTCTTGAAATAAAGGGCATCCGCAAAAGCTACGGGGAAGGCGAAAGCCGTGTCGAGGTTCTGAAGGGGATCGATCTTGAGATTGAAAAGGGTGAGATCTGCGTACTGCTGGGCCCCTCCGGCTCCGGCAAGTCCACCCTTCTGAACATCATCGGCGGCATCGACCAGGCCGACGAGGGCTACATCTCCGTGGGCGGAGAAAAGACAAAGGATATGAACGAAAAAGCCCTGACGCTCTACCGCCGCAAGCATCTGGGCTATATTTTCCAGCAGTACAATCTGATCCCCAACCTGACTGTGCAGGAGAACGTAGAAATCGGTGCCTACCTCAGTGACGCGCCACTGGATACGGTGGAGATCCTGAAAACCCTCGGAATTTATGAGCACCGCAGCAAACGGCCCAATCAGCTCTCCGGCGGTCAGCAGCAGCGAACCTCCATCGGCCGCGCTGTGATCAAGAATCCCGATATCCTGCTGTGCGATGAGCCCACCGGCGCACTGGATTTCAGCACCTCCCTGGAGATCCTGAAGCTTATTGAGGAGGTCAACCGGAAATACGGTTGCACGGTCGTAATGGTCACCCACAACGACGCCATCAAGGACATGGCCGACCGGGTCATCCGTCTGCGCGACGGTCAGATCCGTTCCATCCACCGGAACGAGACGAAGATCGCCGCACAGGATCTGGAATGGTAAGTGAGGCGAGCAGCTATGAAAAATCCTTTAAACAAACGAATTCCCCGGGAGCTTCGGGGCGATCTCGGCAAATATCTTGTGATCTTCCTGTTTATGGTGCTGCTGATCTCACTGGTCTCCAGCTTCATGGTGGTGAGCCAGAGCATCCAGCAGAACTATGACGAGGACATTGAGACGCTGAACCAGGAGGACGGCCATCTGGCCTTCAACCGACAGCCGGAGGCAGAGGTGCTGGAGGCACTGGAGCAGCAGGCGGACATCACGCTATACCCGCTCGAGTACTTTGAGACGACGCTGGACAGCAGTACCGAGGCCACCATCCGTGTTTATACGCAGCGTACAGACGTAAACCTGATCACCCTGAATGCCGGCAGAATGCCAGAGGCCGCGGACGAGATCGTGCTGGACCGCCTGTTTGCCCGGCAGAACGGCCTTGCTGTTGGCGACAGCTTCTCCATGGGCGGCAGACAGGTCACTCTCACCGGCACTGCCGCCTTCCCGGACTATAGCTGCCTGTTTGAGAGCAACGCAGACATGATGTTTGACTCGCAGAACTTCTCCCCTGCCATCATGACGGAGGAAGGCTATGCCGCAGCGAAAACTACGAATATCACCTGTAATTACGCCTGGACCTATCCCGAAAACATTGCCCGCAGCGATGATGCCGCTGCTGACAGCCGGTCCGAGGCGCTGATCGACACGCTGGAGGATGTACTTCTGGACAGCAACGAGGCACTGGTAGACGAGGCCATTGCAGCAGGCAAGCTTGTGGCGCTGGATGAGGCCTTTGCGGAGCTGGAGGAGACCACGCTGGACCGCTCCATGTTCGATTCCGACGAGGGCCGTGAGGAGCTGCTGGAGCTGATCACCTCCGCCATGGAGGAGGAGGACATCGACCTGACTGAGGAATTCTCCGAGGTGCTGGAGGAATATCCCGACAAAGTGGTGGAGCTGACCACCGAGGACCTGAAGCTGGCCATGGAGGCAACAGACGCCGATGTGGAGGCTGCGCAGGCCTTCCTCGACAATCTGGACGATGAGGTCCTCACAGCTGAGAGCTATCTGCCCCGGTACACAAACAAGGCCATCAACTTCGGCATTGATGATGTCGGCAGTGACAGTGCCTTTTTCCTGCTCTTCGGCTATCTTGTCATCGCGGTTCTGGCCTTTGTCTTCGCCGTCACCACAAGCAATACCATTACGCTGGAAGCCGGTGTCATCGGCACCCTGCGCGCCTCCGGCTACACCCGCGGAGAGCTGGTCCGCCACTATATGGTGCTGCCGGTGCTTGTGACGCTGATCGCGGCGCTGGTGGGCAACCTTGTGGGCTACACAGTGATGCTGCAGGCCATGGCCTATGTGGAGTATAACAGCTTCAGCTTTGCGCCCATGCGGATCTGCTGGAACGCAAAAGCCTTTGTGCAGACCACAGTGATCCCGCTGATCCTGATGTTCCTGATCAACCTGCTGGTACTGACCCGTAAGCTGCAGCTTAGCCCGCTGCGTTTCCTGCGCAGGGATCTTTCCCGCGGCAGTAAAGGGCATGTCTTCCCCTTAAGCGCCAGGCTGCCCATCATGACCCGTTTCCGCCTGCGTGTGATCCTCCAGAATATCCCCGGCTACCTGACTCTGATGCTGGGCATCTTTCTTGGCGGCGCCGTGGTGGTTTTCGGTCTGATGCTGAATCCGCTTCTGGAGAGCTACACCGACAATGTGGTAAAAACCCGGATTTCAGATTACCAGTACATCGTCATGAGCACCGATGTCACCACCGACAGCGCCCAGGCCGAGTCCTTTGCCATGACCTCTCTGAACACCTGCGACAGCCGGTACATGGAGGATGAGATCAGCATCTTCGGCATCCAATCCGGCAGCGCCTATGTAAAGGCTGAGATCCCCGCCGGGCAGGTACTGGTTTCAAATGGTGTCATGGAAAAGTTCAAGCTCAGCGCAGGCGATACCCTGACCCTGAAGGACAGCATCACCGGCGAGCTTTATGACTTCAGGATTGCCGGTGAATACACCTACGACGCAGCCCTGGCAGTCTTCATGCCCATTGACGAATACCGCAGTGCCTTCGGGGAGGCAGCGGACTATTTTACCGGCTATTTCAGCAATGAAGAGCTGGCGCTGGATCCTGATGACGTGGCGGCCATTGTCACCACCACCGACCTCATGAAGCTGGCCACCCAGATGGAGGTCTCCATGGGTGATATCATGAGCATGATGGCCTGGTTCGGTGTGGTCATGTTCCTGCTGCTTATGTACCTGCTGAGCAAGCAGATCATCGAAAAGAATGCAGACTCCATCGCCATGACAAAGATCCTTGGCTTCCGGAACGGCGAGATCGGCGGGCTGTACATTGTTGCCACTTCGGTGGTGGTAGTGTTCTCCCTGCTGATTTCCATTCCTCTGATCTCGAAGGCACTGCAGTGGGGCATGACGGACTATATCTATACTGAGATGACCGGCTACCTGCCCTGTGAGATTGGCAGCGGCTGCTATATCAGGATGTTCCTGCCGGGCATCGGCAGCTACGCCATTGTGGCAGCCCTGCAGCTGCTGAAGATCCGCAGAGTTCCAAAGGCCGATGCGCTGAAGACCATGGAATAAACATATATGTATTTGCGCCACAGCCGCAGGAGCTTTCACTCCTGCGGCTGCTTTTCTGTTTCCATTCTGATCGTTCCGGCAGGTCCCGATCTGTCCGGGGCGAAAAGGGCAAAAAGGGATGCCTCCGGTCGGAGACATCCCTTCTGCTGATTCACACTTTCACCCGGCTCAGGAGGCTTCCTGGAACTGGCTGTTATAGAGCTCTGCGTAAAAGCCGCCCTTTTCAAGCAGCTGCTCATGGGTACCGCTCTCAACAATATCACCCTCGCGCATGACCAGGATCAGGTCTGCGTCACGGATGGTCGACAGGCGGTGCGCGATTACAAAGGAGGTACGGTTTTCCATCAGGGCGTCCATGGCCCGCTGGATCTGCAGCTCTGTGCGTGTATCCACAGAGGAGGTTGCTTCATCCAGGATCAGCATGGGCTTGTCCGCGATCATGGCCCGGGCAATGGTCAGCTGCTGCTTCTGGCCGGCGGACATACTGACCTGATCGTTCAGCACGGTATCATAGCCCTCTGCCAGCGTATGGACAAAATGGTCAAGTCCCACTGCACGGCAGGCCTCCTCCAGCTTCTCCTCGGTAACGCCCTCCGTACAATAGACCAGATTTTCACGGATGGTTCCCTCAAAGAGCCAGGTATCCTGCAGAACCATACAGAACTGGGAATGAACATTTTCACGCCGCAGATTTTTGGTAGGGATCCCGTCAATACGGATCTCGCCGGCAGCTGTCTCATAGAAACGCATCAGCAGGTTAACCATGGTTGTCTTACCGGCACCGGTCGGACCGACAATGGCGATCTTCTGGCCGGCTTTGGCGCTGGCTGAAAAGTCATGGATGATGTCGCGGGTTGCGTCATAGCCAAAGCGCACATGGTCAAACTCCACATCGCCGCGCACATTGGTCAGCACAGCTGTCTTGCCGGATTCATCCTCCAGCTCCTCAGCCTCCAGGAATTCAAAGACGCGTTCGCCGGCAGCCGCAGCGGACTGCATGGACTGTGCCACCTGGGAGAACTGGCTCAGGGGCTCGGTAAAGTAACGGACATACATGATAAAGGCAATGATCACGCCAAAGGAGATCTTCCCGCTCATGGTCAGTGCCGCACCGACGATGCAGACCAGTACATAGCCAAAGTTTCCGATAAAGGCCATGATCGGCATCATCAGGCCGGACAGGGCCTGTGCCTTAAAGGCACTCTCCTGCAGATTCGCGTTCATTTCATTGAAAATGCGTTCGGCTTCCGCCTCTCCGTTATATGCCTTGACTACGGTATGGCCGGAATACATCTCTTCAATGTGACCGTTGATCTTACCGAGGTGCCTCTGCTGCAGGATAAAGTACTTCTGGGATTTGCTCATGATCAGGGCCATCAGCACAAAGCCGATCAGGGAAGCCGCAACCGCGGTAACCGTCATGACCAGGTTGGTGATGAGCATCATAAACAGGGATCCGATCAGCAGTGTAGCGGCTGAAAACAGGGTGCTGATGCTCTGGCTCAGGGACATACCGATGGTGTCTACATCATTGGTAACACGGGACAGCACATCACCGGTGGTCGTGCCACCGAAATAGCTGATGGGCAGACGGTTGATCTTCTCGGAAATATCGGTCCGAAGCCGTTTGGATACCCACTGGGTAACCGATGCCATGATCCAGCCCTGAACCAGGTTCAGTACTGCACCGGCAAGATAGAGTGCCACCAGCAGCAGGGCAATCTTCGAAACCGCATCCAGATCGATCTCTGATGCAATGCCTTCGCTGATCAGGTCTGTGATCTCTGACAGCTTATCCGGGCCCACCAGATTGAAGATATTGCCCGCGACCGCACAGATCAGTGAGATGATCAGGAGCGGAATGTAGCGCTTGCAGTAGCCCAGCAGCTTCAGGATCGAGCCCTTCATATCCTTGACATTGCCACCTACCATGACACCGGGCGGTGGCGGCATCCCATCAGCCCCGCCAAACTCGGAAAACAGGTCGCCATCCTCATCATCCGGAAGTTCACCGGGTGCCGGGAAGCCGGGAGGGCCTGCCTTCTTCTTTTTACCTTTCTTTTTCCCCGGAGCAGGGAAGCCCTCAGGCGGGGTAAAGCCCTCTGGTGGAGTAACGCCCTCAGGCGGGGTGAAGCCCTCAGGTGGAGTGAAGCCCTCTGGCGGGGTAAAGCCCTCAGGCGGGGTAACGCCCTCAGGCGGGGTGAAGCCCTCTGGTGGAGTGAAGCCCTCTGGCGGGGTAAAGCCCTCAGGCGGGGTGAAGCCCTCAGGCGGGGTGAAGCCCTCAGGTGGAGTGGGCATATTCATTTTCTTCTCATCCATTATGCAAGCTCCTCCTTTGAAAGCTGGGAGAGCGCGATCTCCTGATAGACCTCGCAGGTTTCCATAAGCTCACGATGTGTACCGATTCCGGCGACGCGGCCCTTTTCCAGAACAACGATCCGGTCAGCGTCACGGATCGTTCCGATCCGCTGTGCCACGATCAGCCGTGTTGCGCCCGCGCACTCCTTCTTCAGCGCATCCCGCAGGACACGGTCTGTCTTATAGTCCAGCGCGGAGAAGGAATCATCAAAGATCAGGATCTCGGCATGTCTTGCTATGGCGCGCGCGATAGACAGGCGCTGCTTCTGACCACCGGAGAAATTGGAGCCGCCCTGTGCCACACGCCCGTCATAGGCCTTCGGCAGCTTCTCTACAAATTCGGATGCCTGCGCGGTAAAGACAGCGTCCACAACGTCCGAATCCTGAATGCTGCCCCTGCCGTTATCGCCGTAGGCGATATTGGAGCGGACCGTACCGGCAAACAGCACAGCCTTCTGGGATACATAGCCGATCTTGTTCCGCAGGGCCTTCTGTGTGTAATCCCGCACGTCGACTCCGTCCACCAGCACCTGACCCTCTGTTACATCATAGAAGCGCGGGATCAGATTGATGACCGTACTCTTACCGCAGCCGGTAGCACCGATAAAGGCAACTGTCTCACCGCGGTTCGCCGTAAAGGAGATATTCTCGATCACAGCCTCATCTGCGCCGGGATAGCGGAAGGATACATTTTTGAACTCCACGGTTCCCTTCCGGGCAGGATCAGATTCCGTAACCGTTCCGTCCTTGATCTTTGCCTTTGTCCCCAGCACCTCATTGATACGGGTTGCCGCAACCTGCGCACGGGGGATGATCATGAAGATCATGATCAGCATCATGAAAGACATGACGACCTGCATGGCATAGGACAGGAAGACGACCATATCGGAGAAGAGCTGGATCCGGTCCATCATTGCAGCCTGGGCAATGATAAAAGCGCCGATCCAGTATACAGCCAGGGAAAGTCCGCTGTTTACCAGCTGGATGCCCGGGTTCATAAAGGCCATGGTACGGTTGGCAAAGAGGTTGGCATCTGTCAGTGCCGTGTTGGCGCCCTCAAACTTTGCCTCCTGGTACTTTTCGGCATTATAGGCACGGACAACATGCAATCCGTTCAGATTCTCACGGGTAACACGGTTTAAGTCGTCCGTCAGGCGCTGCAGCGCGCGGAATTTCGGGATTGCGATCAGCATACAGGTTCCAACGACAATTACAAGGACCACGACCGCCATTGCGGTGGAGAAGGTCCATTGCCAGGCCTTGTTTGAAATCTTGCAGATCGCCCAGACGCAGGTGATCGGCGCCTTGATGATGGCCTGCAGGCCCATAACGATCACATTCTGTACCTGGGTTACATCGTTCGTAGAGCGTGTGATCAGGGATGCTGTGGAAAACCGTCCGATCTCCTCCAGCGAAAATTCCTGTACACGATTGAAGAGGCGGCTGCGGAGTCTGGCAGAAAAGTTGGCCGCCACACGGGAGGACAGCACTGCTACAGCAACTGAGAACAGCAGGGAACCGATCGCGCAGATGATCATCATAACCGCGGCAAAGATGATATCGCTCATCTGGCTGCCCTCCGTCTGTACCAGAACCGTGATCTCGGACATATAGTCCGGGATCGTCAGCTCCAGCCAGACGATCCCACAGACGCAAAGGACTGCCGCGATGCACAGCAGCCACTCCGTTTTGGTGAATGTCTTAAAGAGTTTCAGCATTCAGGATACTCCTTTCAGTATGATCCAGAATAGCATAGTTTCGTAAGCTAAACTGAAAAGAAACTCTTTGTGTCCAGTCCGTGAAAAAGCAGCGCATCCCGCGGTACGGAATGCGCTGCTCCACACGCTGTATCTTCTTTTACGCGGGCTGCTCCACCGGCAGGCGTACCGTAAAGACCGTCCTGTATGCATTGGAGCTGACCGAAATACGTCCTCCGTGAAGCTCCACCACACGCTGTGCCACTGCCAGTCCGATCCCGTTTCCCGCTGAGGCGTGCGAGGCATCCGCCTGATAAAATTTTCGGAAGATCTTCTCCTGTTCTGCGCTGTCGATCTCCGCGCCATGGTTCTCAATCTCAACCAGCAGGAACTCCTTCTCCCGGCTGAGCCGGACGGCGATCTCGTCCCCCTCCGGGGAAAATTTGATGGCGTTGTCCAGCAGATTGATCCACACTTCCTTCAGCAGCTCCTCATTGCCCTGAAGCTCCAGCTCCGGGAAGTTCAGATCCAGCTCCAGATTTTTTTCAGTCCATTTCTGCTCCAGCAGCAGCAGGCTGGTCCGCAGCTGCTCTGCCAGATTAAAGCTTCTGACGCCTGTCAGGATCTCCTGATTTTCCACCTTTGTCAGATTCAGGATATTCGTCGCCAGCGTGCTGAGCCTTGCGGACTCTTCCTCAATGATCCGCAGAGACTCCCGCTGTTCCTCCGGGGAAAGCTTCCCCTGATTGAGCAGCTGCGCAAAGCCATAGATCGATACGATCGGCGTTTTGAACTCGTGAGAAAAGTTGTTGACAAAATCCGACCGCAGCATTTCGGTATTCTGCAGCTCGGCAGCCAGTGTGTTAAAGCTCTTGCTGACATCCTCGCCCAGCCTGCCGCCTCCCAGCTTCAGACGGGCCTCAAAGTGACCCGCGGCCAGCTCGCTCATGCCCTGCTGCAGCCCATGAAAAACCCGCACCGGCACTGTTCCGATCATAGCGGCCATGCCCAGTCCGATCACCAGACTTGCCAGCACAAATACAGGCAGCAGGAGTATAAAGGGGTCTCCCGCTCCCGCATTATCTGCCCGCAGGATCCCCAGCCTGTCAAGCCGGAAAACGATAAAGCCCACCAGCAGGAAGTCGATCACCAGTATGGCAAATACGGCCAGCGCAAAGGAAACCGGCATGATCAGCCGTGAGGGCCTGCGGTCAGTCCTGTCATTCTTTTTCATGCGCTTCCTCCCGCTGCTTTCTGACAGCCCTGTAGCCCAGCCCGCGAACGGACTGCAGCTCGAATTCATCCCAGCCCTCAAAGCGCCTGCGCAGTCTTCCGATATGTACTGTTACGGTTTCCCAGCCGCTGCTGGAATCCATCCCCCATACCGCATCCATCAGCTGGATCCGGGTAAAGATCTTTCCCGGATAGGAGAGCAGCAGGAAGAGCAGCTGAAATTCCTTCTGTGGCAGAGTCAGGCGTTCGCCGGCCCGCTCTACCGTCATAGCGTCGGAATCCAGCGTCACTCCGCCCACCTGCAGCCTGTGTTCCCCGGTGATCCGGGCACGCCGGAGCAGGGCACGGACCCGCAGCACCAGCTCCTCCGCATCCACAGGCTTCGTCATATAATCATCCGTACCTGCCAGAAAGCCCTGCTTGCGGTCTGCCGGCAGCTGCTTTGCGGACACCATGAGGATGGGCAGTTCATTTCTGCTGTCGCGGAGCAGCCTAGTAAATTTCAGCCCGTCCAGTTCGGGCATCATCACATCCAGCACAGCCAGATCGATCTGCTCCCGTTCAAGGACCTTAAGGGCTTCGTTTCCGTTCTCCGCGTCTGTCACCGTAAATTCCGGCTCCAGCGCTGCCCGGAGAAACCGTCGGGTGTTTTTGTCATCATCTACCACCAGTATATGCGGCATTTCGTATCCTCCATCCTCCACAGGGTCATGTATATCGGAAGCTTAAAAAAAGGATGCCCCTTACCGGGACATCCTTTCTTCTTTTTTTATTAGTCTGCGACGTAGGGCAGCAGAGCGATCTGACGGGCGCGCTTGATGGCGGTGGTCAGCTGACGCTGATGCTTGGCGCAGGTACCGGTAGTTCTGCGGGGAAGGATCTTGCCGCGCTCGGAGAGGTAACGGCGAAGCTTTGCAGTATCCTTGTAATCAATAGCTGCAACCTTATCGACACAGAAGTTACATACCTTACGGCGCTTACGGCCTCTGGATCTATCGTTAGCCATGGATGTTCCTCCTATCTAAAGTACTGTATAATGTGTTGCGGATCAGAAGGGCAGATCGCTGTCATCGTCCTCCAGCACAGCAAACTCGCTGTTGCTGCTGACTGCGGGGGTGGAGAAGCTGTTGCCTGCCGGAGCAGAGTAGCCTGCATCGCCGTAGCTGGTATAGCTGCCGGTGCTGCCGGAATCACGCTTGGAGCTGCCGAAGTAGACATTATCTGCCTGAACCTCAGCCGCGCGGCGGTTATTGCCCTGCTTATCGGTGTAGTTTCTGATCTGAAGTCTTCCGGACACCACTGCCATGCTGCCCTTGGTAAAGTACTTGGAAACAAATTCGCCGGTACTTCTCCAGGCAACAATGTCGATGAAGTCCACACCTCTCTCACCGGAGTCCTTGGACTGATAGTCCCGGTCAACAGCCAGTGTGAACGAGGTCACTGCGATACCGCTGGAAGTGCGGCGCAGCTCGGGATCGCGAGTAAGCCGACCCATAAGAACAATGTGGTTCAGCATAGTATCTTACTCCTCGACGACGGTGATCAGGCAACGCATGATGCCTTCAGTAATCTTCATAACACGATTGAGCTCAGCGGGGAACTCGGGGTTGGACTCGAAGTTCATGAGAACGTAGTAGCCCTCGTTCAGGTCGTCAATGGGATAGGCCAGACGGCGCTTGCCCCACTCATCAATTGCAGTGAGGGTACCCTCTGCTTCCACCATTGCCTTGAACTTCTCGACCATAGCCTGTGTATCTTCCTCAGTGAGCTGGGGGTTGATGATATACAGTGCTTCGTACTTTGCGGAAATCTTAGCCATGTTGTTTGCACCTCCTTTTGGACATATGGCCGCAAAACCAGTTTGCAGCAAGGATATTAAGCTGCCAGATTGACAGCCTTATTATTATAAGGGTCATCTGCATAAAATGCAAGTATTATTTGCTTAAAAATTACGAAAAACAAAGAAAAATTACAGTTTTTAACCTGTCCTTCCCCGCCTTACGTTGAAACCGGCACGAGCTTTCTGAGGACCGCCTGAAAATACTCCGGGAGCTCTGCCTCCACGGTGATCCGCTCTCCCGTATCGGGGTGCACAAAGGTCAGGCTTCTGGCATGCAGGCACTGGCTGTCAAGCCCCAGCTCCCTGCCTCTGCCATAGACTGCGTCCCCAAGGATTGGGTGGTTCTGCCAGGCCATGTGTACACGGATCTGGTGGGTGCGTCCGGTTTCCAGCCGTACCCTGACATGTGTGTAGCCCTGATAACGCGCGATCACCTCAAAATGGGTAACCGCCGGACGGCTGTTCTTTTCCGTGACCGCCATTTTCTTACGGTCCACAGGGTGTCTGCCGATGGGGGCATCAATGGTCCCGCTGTCAGCCCGGATATTCCCGACCACGATGGCCTCATAGGTCCGGGCCAGGGAATGGTCCTTCAGCTGTGCCGCAAGGCCCGCATGGGCATTGTCATTTTTCGCGACCACCAGCAGGCCGCTGGTATCCATATCAATGCGGTGGACGATCCCCGGCCGCAGCTCCCCGTTGATCCCGGAAAGGGAGTCCCCGCAGTGGTACATGATCGCGTTGACCAGCGTGCCGCTCCAGTGCCCCGGGGCAGGATGCACCACCAGGCCCTTGGGCTTGTTGATGACGATCACACTGTCATCCTCATAACGGATGTCCAGCGGGATAGCCTCCGGCCGGAGATCTACCAGCTGCGGCTCCGGCAGGGTGATCTCCACCGCGTCCCCGTCATGTGTTTTGTAATTTTTCCGGACCTGTCTGCCGTTTACCAGTACATTCCCGCCATCCACCAGCTTCTGTGCCGCGTTGCGGGTGAGATCCGGCAGCTGCTCCGACAGAAACACATCCAGCCGCAGGCCCTCCTTCTCACAGAGAATTTCCATCCGGCTCCTCCTGGGCTTCCGCTTCGGCATCGGCAGCCGGCTTCTGCGCTGCCTTCAGCCGGTCGTGCAGGAAGGCGTAATAAATGCAGAAGGCGATGCCGCCCACCACAACGAAGATATCCGCAACATTAAAGATCGCGAAGTTCATGAACAGGGTCTGGAACATGTCCACCACATAGCCATACAGCGCGCGGTCGATCAGGTTTCCGGCCGCCCCTGCGATCACCAGGACCCATGCCCATTTACCGAAGGGATGCAGCAGCTTCTTTGTATACAGCACCCAGAGGGCGAAGACCAGAAAGGCCACGGTCAGCACCACAAAGAACCAGCGGGCCCCCACCAGCATGGAAAAGGCGGCGCCGTCATTTCTCAGGTAGGTAAGCCCCATCACGCCGGGGATCAGCGGCACGGAGGTGCCCAGTGGGATCCCGGTCTTCACCAGATATTTGACGACCTGATCCAGTACGATCAGAACAATGATCACAATGGTTTCTAGCATAGCATTTTCTCCTAAACAGATTGAAGGAGCCCCGCAGGCCTGCGGAGCTCCGGAATTTTCTTACTGACGTCTCTTCTTGGTCCGATGGTCGGCATACATCTTGTTGGAGGAGATGTTGCTCTCGGAGTCAGACATGAACTGCTTCAGCATATCATCGAAGGACTGCGGCTCTTTGGATGCACCGGAGCGCTGGTAGCTGCTGCGCCCGGAATAGCTGCTGCGGTTGTTGTATCTCTGCTGGTTCTGCCCCTGATTCTGCGGCTGTTCACCGCCCTCGCCGTTCTGTGTGACCTGATCGCCACGGCTCTGGTATCCCTGACGGTCATTGCGGTCATTGCGGTTCTGATAGCCGCCGCGGTTGTTTCCGCGGTTCTGATAGCCCTGACGGTCACCACGGTTCTGGTTTCCCTGACGGTCGCCACGGTTCTGATAGCCCTGACGGTCATTGCGTCCGGTACGGGCAGGCGGCTCGATGGTCCGCTTGATGGACAGGTTGATCTTGCCGGCCTCATCAATGGCAATGATCATAGCCTTTACCTCCTGACCGATGGTCAGAAATTCGTTGATATCACTTACATAGGCGTGGGCAATCTCTGAAATATGCACCATACCTGTTTTGTTGCCGGGCAGTGCCACAAACGCACCAAATTTGGTAATGCCGGTAACCTTCCCCTCTACAACAGCTCCTACTGTGTACTCCATACTAAGGTTTTGTCCTCCTTTATTTTTGAGCACTCATGCCGTGCTCATCGGCTCCGCCGAACCGTTCTCCAAACATGCGAAATGCTGCCCGGATAAAGAACTGCTCTTATCATTATACTATGGACGCAAGCGATTGCAAAGTGTTTTTTTGAGAATTTGCGGCAGCTGGAAAATTTTTCTTTCCGGTCTTCTTTCCGGTCTTCTTTCCAGTCTTCTTTCCGGGCTCTGAAAAACAGTGGGCCCCCGAACCGGGAGCCCACAATACCGGCATGCAGCCGGAGCTTTATTCCTCACAGACAAACTGGCCTGCCAGACGGCCGTGCGTAACCGCGTAGCCGATGGAGTTACCTGCCGAAGGCGTACAGTAGCCGGTGCCGTAACGGCCGCCCAGAGAGTTGCCACAGGTGTAAAGGCCCGGGATCGGATCCTTGTTGACATCAATGACATTCAGTCTGGTATCGGTCATACAGCCGGACATGGTGACCATCTGCGGGCCGACGCGCTCGTCAGAGCCCAGGGTCGTCTTTACGCCGTAGAAGGGGGCCTCATCCACCGGGATCATGGCGCTGGCATCCTTGCCGTAGTCGGTATCCTTACCGGCATAGCAAAGCGCGTTGTAATGCGCGATGGACTCCAGGAAGGTGGGGATCGTCTCCTCGGGGTAGCCCAGATAGCGCGCCAGCTCCTCCAGGGTATCGGCGCAGATCACACGGCTGTAGCCGCGCTCCGCAATAGTGCAGTCCTTGACCAGACCGCCCTCCGGACCTGGCCTGATGGCGTTCATGCCCTCGATCATATCCAGATAATACTGGGGACGTCCGGCGTTGGGGCCGGAATGCTCCAGACCGCAGGCACAGACGGACTTCAGCCATTTCCGGTCGGTGACAAGGCAGCCGATGCCCTCCGGCTGGCGTGCGCAGGCGGTCTGCGCACCGGTGACATTGCCTTCATTGGCAAAGCGTTTGCCCTTACAGTTCAGCCACAGCATGGAGTTTGCTCCCCAGGGGCCAACCGGGCCACCGCCCAGCAGCATGGTTCCACGGGGTGCAGGCTCAATGAAGCCGCCGGCCCAGCACATGAGCTTAATGCCCTCGCCCATTCTTCCGCCAAACATGGACCAGAAGCGGTCGATGGTGCCGCCGGCACGCTCGGCACGCTCCATGTACTCGGGCAGGAGGGCCCAGCACATCTCCTTATTGGCCGCATAGCCGCCGCCTGCCACAACAACGCCCTTGGCTGTGTTGAAGCGGGTAACCTTTCCGGTCTCAACGTCCTTCGCGAAAACGCCCCTGACCGCGCCGGCCTCGTCCTGGATCAGCACAATGCCCTCGGTTCCGAAATACCAGTCGGCCCCCAGCTGCTCCGCCTTGTCCACGCAGGCCTGATTGATGATGGGCAGCACGGAGTTTGCCGCAATGCCCATGACCGGCTCATCGGCATATTCACCCATGAACTGGACCGTGGCAGCCCAGGTCTTGGTGCCCGGATGCATGGGGTAATTATAGTTAAAGCACTTGTAAATGTCTTCGCCGGCCATGATCTTGTCGTAGTCCATATTGGCCTGAATATGGACCCAGCCCCTGGGCGTGGGGTCATAGGTATAGGCTCTGGGATCGACGCCCATCTCCTTTGCGACCTCCAGCATATGGTCAAGTGTCGCGCCGGAGTTTGCCACAAAGAGGCGGACGATCTCCGGATCTGCACGGCCGCCGGTACGGGTGATAAATTCGTCCACGATCTCGCCCAGATCATAGGGACCGAAGCCCTGATCGATGCAGAACTTCGCATTGTAGGCAGCAATATCCTCGCCCAGCCAGGTGAACTTCTCCTCGGTCATTTTTTCAAGGACGCAGACCTTCGCCCCCTTTTCTGCAGCGGCAAGGGCAGCCTGCACACCGGCATTGCCGGAGCCTACCACGACCACGTCGCAGCTGATCTCTTCATCCCAGGTCTCTACCACGGGTGCCTCACCCAGCCAGTCACCGGGGCCGGAATAGCCCCAGACACGGCCCTCGGCCTTGCCCACCTTACGCTTGGGCTTTTCCTTCGGGCCCGCTCCGGGACCGCCCTCAGGCATACCGCCCAGAGGTCCAAAGCCGCCACCGCCGCCGGCGAACATGCCGCCCGGGGCCTGCGGATTACCAAAGGCGCGCATTCTCGGATCTATCTTCTTGGACATGTTGCATCTCTCCTTTGTCAGTTTGAAATCTATCTATTTTATCTTACCCGCAAAGGCTTCGGAATGCAAGCTTGCATATTTTCCCTCTATGTCAGAATTTGCGGTTTTTCCGCCTGCAGGTCCGGCCATCCCCTCCTGCCGATTAAGCTGCTTAACCCAGGGTTATATCCCATAAATTCCGGATATTTGCATGCGAAGGTCTGTCATGCTATGATACGGTCGTAATCAGATCCGCCTGTGGGGCCGGCTGCACGGCTGCGGCTCCCGGAATAAAGATTCGGAGGTAATTAGAATGGCATACAAGATTCATGGTCCATGTATCAACTGCGGCCGATGTAAGGACGCATGTCCTGTCGGGGCACCCGACTCCACCGGTCTCGGCTATCAGATCGACGCTGAAAAATGTCTCGACTGCGGTGCCTGTGCCGATGCCTGTCGGCTGGGCATCATCCACCCCGCGGACTACGTAAAGGAGGTTGTTCTCCACGACCCCGTCACCCTGAGCTGCGACCTTCTTGTCATCGGCGGCGGCGCTGCCGGTATGATCGCGGCCGCAAAGACCGCAGAGGCCGGTAAAAAGGTCGTGCTGCTGGAAAAGCTGCCCAAGCTCGGTGGCGGCAGCCAGTTTGCGCAGGGCCTGCGGATGTTCTCCACAAAGATGGAACAGGCCGCAGGTGTGCCCGACCAGATGGACGACTATATCCGCTCCGCCCTGAATACCTGCCGCTGGGAGATCAACCCCCGGCTCATCGGCAATGCCTTCCATGCCCTGCCGGAGTGCTTTGACTGGATGTGCGAATGGGCACCTGTCGCCGATACCTGGGCAGTCTCCGTCAGCCCCTTTGGCCAGAAGATGGTCAATACCAAAACCGGCCGCGACGCCGGCTGGTTCGTCACCCAGAATATGGAGCAGCGCTGCCGGTCCCTGGGCGTGACCATTCTCACCGGGACCAGCGCGAAAAAGCTGCTGATGGATCGCGGCCGCGTTACCGGTGCTGTTGCCGAGGATGACGGCGGTACCATCACGATCCATGCCACCGCTACCCTGCTTGCCACCGGCAACATCTCCTATGGCGATGTATTAAAGCGCACGCTGCCCAAATATTATGCCGCTGACAGCTATACCAACAGCCACCGTATGCCCGGCAATACCGGCGACCATATTTCCATGGCTGAGGATGCGGGCATTTCCGTAGACTATGACAGCGTTGCCGCCGCCTATCTGGGTGGCATGGTTTCCAAGAGCATGTTTGGCCCCCTGATGCCGATCATGCGCCATGTGGACCGTGGTGAGATGCTGAAGGTCAACAAGAACGGCCAGCGCTGGATCAATGAATCTGTCAGCAGTGAGTCCGCCATCTGGGCCCAGATCCGCCAGCCCGGCTGTGCTTCCTTTACCATCATGAACGATGCCCTGCTGAATTCCCCGGCAGAGCCCGGCTATGCTCCGGTGGTCAACCGTACCGGCCGTAATATCGGCGAAGGCATCCCCGGCCCTGACGGCAAATTTGCCCGTGCTGTCTCCTTCGGACCTCCGGGTGGTGCGCCCGGTGGTGCTCCCGGCGGCGCTCCCGGTGGCGCTCCCGGCGGCGCTCCCGGTGGTGACGCAGTTCCCGGCGGTGCGGTTCCGGGCGGTGTCAGGAGCAATCTTCCCCAGGACCTGGGTGATCTCCTGCGTCTGGCCGAAACCTATGAGGGCGGCCATGTCTATACCGCGGATACGCTGGAGGAGCTGGCCGAGAAGGCAGGCTTCCCCGTGCAGATCTTTTTGGAAACCGTCCGCCGCTACAATGAGCTCTGCCGGCAGGGCCATGACGACGACTTCTACAAGCTGCCCAATTATCTGAAGCCCCTCGAATCCGGCCCCTACTATGCCGTCCGTACCCATATGGCAACCGACGGTGTCTTCGGCGGACTGGATGCCGATGAAAACGGCAATGTCCTGAACGATGACAGCCCGGTAGAGGGTCTCTGGTGCGCAGGCGATACCATCGGTAACCGCTACATTAACCAGGGCGGCGAAAAGCTGGAATGCATCAATGACTTCTCCTGGGCCTTCGCCAGCGGCTATCTTGCCGGCAAGAAGATCGTGGAGTATCTCGGCTGAGCCGGTAGCGCGGCAGCGCGCTTTCAGTCTGTCACATTACCTCTGCAGGGAACCCTGCAGAGGTATCTTTTCTGCCTGCCGGCCGGCACTTTCCCGCCGCGCGGATTGACAGCGGCTCCGGTTTCCTGCTATAATTTCCCTGTAATCTGAAAACCGTCACTGTAAGGAGTATACCTATGGATAACAGAAGCAGTAATTCCTCCCGCCGGAATAACGGTGGAAACGGAAACAGCCAGAACCGCAACCGCCGGAACGGCAACGGAAGCCCCTACAAGTCCCGCACAAACCGCCAGGCCCAGAACCGCAGCCAGTCTGCCGCATCAAGACCGGAAAAGCCCGAAAAGCCCGAAAAGAAGGTCACAATGCCCGCTGCCGGTACCATGCTGACACTGGAGGGGGATGACGGCTACGAGTACCAGTACGACGTGCTTGCCTCCTGGACTGCTTTTGAGACGAAAAAGCGCTATGTGATCTACACCGATCACGAGATCGATCTTGACGGTAACGAGCAGTTCTATGCCGCGATCTGCGATGTGGCAGACGGCGCTCTGGAAATCCTGCCGCTGGAAACCGAACAGGACTGGGAGCTTGTGGAGGAACAGGCCGCCAGGCTGCGCTGAACGGAGGTATGCACTGTGAAAGCAAAGGAAGCTCTGCGCTTTTTGAAGTTTCTGTTCTTTTCTGTCAGTGCGGGCCTGATCGAGCTGGTCAGCTTCTCCCTGCTGAATGAGCTGACAGCCCTTCCCTACTGGCCCTGCTACCTGACTGCCCTGCTGCTGTCGGTGCTCTGGAATTTCACCCTGAACCGCAAATTCACCTTCAAATCCGCGGCCAATGTACCGGTCGCCATGATCAAGGTCCTGTGCTATTACGCGGTGTTCACGCCCCTGACGACCATCGGCGGAAACTATCTGACGGAGACCCTGCTCTGGAATGAATATCTGGTCACCATTCTCAACATGGTCCTGAACTTTGTTACCGAATTCCTCTACCAGCGCTTCTTCGTATTCGGCCGCAGCATCGACACCGCCGGCTGACCGCAAGGGCTGCAAACTGATTGACATTCCGTCTTTTTTATACTACAATGATTCGTAACGCAACGATGGAAAAGCAGTAGCGATCCCCCCTGTGCCGCCAGAGAGCGGGCCCCGGCTGAAAGCCCGCGCACAGAAGCTCGTGAAGGACATTTCCGGAGCGGGCGTATAGGGCCGGTGACCGGCCTGAAAGCGCAGGTCCCCTCCACCACAGTGAGGCAAAAGGACGGCCCCTCCTCCGGGTGCCGTTGAATTTGGGTGGCACCACGAAGCTGACCGCTTTCGTCCCAATGCTGGTTACAGCCTTGGGGCGTTTTTTATATTTCAATCACTTTCAGAAAGGAATCTCTATATGGAACGTATCAAACCCCGCACCCTTTCCGGCTTTATGGAGCTTCTGCCTGCACCGCAGCAGCAGATGGAGCGCTTCATGAGCATTCTGCGCGACACCTATTCCCTTTACGGCTTTACCCCTCTCGACACGCCCGTGATCGAGGATGCCCAAATCCTGCTGGCCAAGGGCGGCGGTGAAACCGAAAAGCAGATCTACCGCTTCACCAAGGGCGACAGTGACCTGGCCCTGCGCTTTGACCTGACTGTTCCCCTTGCCAAGTATGTGGCCATGCACTACGGCGAGCTGACCTTCCCCTTCCGCCGCTATCAGATTGGCAAGGTCTACCGCGGTGAACGCGCCCAGCGTGGACGCTTCCGTGAATTCTATCAGGCGGATATCGATATCATCGGCGACGGTAAGCTGGATATCATCAACGAAGCCGAGATACCCTCCATCATTTATAAGACCTTTACCCGTCTGGGTCTGAAGCGCTTCCAGATCCGCGTCAACAACCGTAAGATCCTCAACGGCTTCTACGGCATGCTGGGGCTGGGTGAGCAGTCTGCCGAGGTCATGCGTACCGTTGACAAGCTGGATAAGATCGGCCCCGAGAAGGTCCGGGAGCTGCTGACCGCCGAGGTCGGCGTTGCGCCGGAGGCTGCCGACGAGATCCTCAGGTTCATCGCCATCACCGGCACCAATGACGAGGTCATGACTGCCCTCACGGCCTGGCTGGGCCGCAATCCGGTCTTCGATCAGGGCTATGAGGAGCTCTCCACTGTGGTCAGATACCTGGGCGCCTTTGGCGTACCGGAGGAGAACTTCCGTGTGGACCTGACCATTGCCCGTGGTCTGGACTACTACACCGGTACCGTCTACGAGACCGCCATGCTGGACCATCCGGAGATCGGCTCCGTCTGCTCCGGCGGCCGCTACGACAATCTTGCGGGCTACTACATCGACAAGCCCCTGCCCGGCGTCGGCATTTCCATCGGTCTTACCCGCCTCTTCTATGTACTGGGTGAGCAGGGCTACCTGTCTGACGAGCTGCTGACCGCCCCCGCCGATGCGCTGGTGCTGCCCATGACCGCGGACCTGGCCCCTGCGATCTCCGCGGCGACCGCCCTGCGTGAAGCGGGCATCCGCACCCAGCTCTATGGTGAGCAGCGCAAGTTCAAGGCCAAGATGTCCTACTGCTCCAAGCTTGGCATCCCCTTTGCCATTCTTCTGGGCGAGGATGAGATTGCCGCCGGCACCATGTCCGTCAAAAATTTTTCCACCGGCGAGCAGGTCACTGTTCCCGCCGACGAGGCCATCGCCCTGATCCGCAGTGAGCTTGCAAAACGCGCCCAGGGCACCGTTATCAAGGATAAACTCTGATCCCGGACCCGGAGATCATACATGAAAAGGAGAAACTGTCCATGACTCAGTCCAGAACTCATACCTGCGGTCAGCTGCGGCTGGCTGATGCGGGTGCTACAGTCACACTTTGCGGCTGGATGGAGAACGTCCGTGAGGTCGGCAGCAACTTTGCCTTTGTTGTCCTGCGCGACTTCTACGGCACCACCCAGATCGTCATTGAAACCGAGGAGATGATGTCTGTCATCAAGCCCCTCAACAAGGAATCTACCATCTCTGTCACCGGCATTGTCCGGGAGCGTGAGAGCAAGAATCCCAAACAGGCTACCGGTGAGATCGAGGTTGTTCCCAGCGAGATCCGCGTGCTGGGCCGCTGCCGCCACAACGAGCTGCCCTTTGAGATCAACCGCAGCATGCAGGCCGATGAGACCCTGCGCCTCAAATACCGCTACCTCGATCTCCGTAATCCGGAGGTCAAGCGCAACATCATCATGCGCTGCAATGTCGTTGCCGCCCTGCGTCAGGCCATGATCGAGCATGGCTTTATGGAGATCACCACGCCGATCCTGACCGCCTCTTCTCCCGAGGGTGCCCGTGACTATCTTGTCCCGGCCCGCAAGCATCCCGGCAAATTCTATGCCCTGCCCCAGGCACCCCAGCAGTTCAAGCAGCTGCTGATGACCGCGGGCTTTGACCGCTACTTCCAGATTGCCCCCTGCTTCCGTGATGAGGATGCCCGTGGCGACCGCAGCCCCGGCGAATTCTATCAGATGGATATGGAGATGGCATTTGCCACCCAGGAGGATGTTTTCGCGGTACTGGAGGACGTCCTGCCCCCCATCTTCGCAAAGTACGGCACCTATGATATCGCTTCCGAGGCACCCTTCACCCAGATCCCCTACCGTCAGGCCATGGAGGAATACGGCTCCGACAAGCCGGACCTCCGCATCGATCTGAAGGTCAGTGATGTGACTGCCCTGCTGCAGTCCTGCGGCTTTGGTCCTTTTGAGGGAAATGTCGTCAAGGCTGTTCCCGTCAGCGGCTGCAAGCTGACCCGTAAGGCCATCGACAAGCTGGCCGCCGAGGCAGAGGTTCAGGCCGGCAATAAGGCCTACTGGTTCAAGACCGACGAAAAGGGCGCCATCAACGGTGGCATCGCCAAGTTCATCAATGCGGATCCCACGCTGGCAGCCCAGGTCACCGAGGCGCTGAAGCTGGAGCCCAACACACTGGTCATGCTGTCTGCCGGCAAAAAGGAAGCCGCACAGAAGACCGCTGGTGTCCTGCGTAAGCTGCTGGGCGCAGCCTGCGAGGGCCATATGGATAAGGAGCGCTATGAGTTCTGCTGGATCGTGGACTTCCCCATGTACGAGATCGGCGAGGAATCCGGCGAGCTGGAATTCTGCCACAATCCCTTCTCCATGCCCTCCGGCGGCCTCGATACCCTGCTTGCCGCAGAGCGTGGTGAGATCGATCCTCTGGACATTACCGCAGACCAGTATGACCTGGTGTGCAACGGCATCGAGCTGTCCTCCGGCGCAGTCCGTAACCACGATCCCGAGATCATGATCAAGGCCTTTGAAATGGTCCGTCTGGGCGAGGAGGACGTAAAGGCCAAATTCCCCGCCATGTACAACGCTTTCACCTATGGCGCGCCCCCGCACGCGGGCATCGCCCCCGGCGTTGACCGTATGGTCATGCTGCTGGCCGGCTCCGAGACCATCCGCGAGGTCATCGCCTTCCCCATGAACAAGAATGCGCAGGATATCATGATGGGTGCGCCTTCCACCGTGGAGCAGAGCCAGCTTGACGAGCTGCACATCGCCATCGTTCAGGAAGACGCTCCCGAGGCCTGAGCCTCCGCGCCGTCCGGCACTCACCTTCCCTGAAATACCTTCCCTGCAGTGGCTTTCCACTGCAGGGATTTTTGTTTTGTCTTTCCACTTCTTTCCGACATAAATCCGGCACACAATTAACATTTTCTTAAAATTTTGCTGGAAATTCGCTGGACATTCGGTCGGGTATCTGCTATACTGTGCAGGTAATGTGTAGATAGAGTGAAGTTAAAATGCCGTTTTTGTGTCTTCATTCCCTTTACATGCAATACATGAATGAATCCGAAAGGAGAAGAAAACATGAAAAGAACACAATTGACCGCACTGTTCCTGACCCTTGCCCTGCTGCTGACCCTGCTGGCAGGCTGTGGCAGCAGCGCAGCCTCCGCACCGGCTGATGAGGCCGCTTCCCAGAGTGCGGAAGCCGTGGAAGCAGCAGCAGAGGGAGCCCCCGAGGCTGCCGAAGCTGAGGCCACCGAAGCCGAAGCTCCCGCCTCTGCAGAGGAGGAAGCACCCGCTGAGGAAGCACTGCCCGAGCTGGAACTGCCCCTCACCGAGGAAGGCGCTACCCTGACCTACTGGCAGACCAAGCCCGGCGGCTCTGTCTCCTCCCTGGCCCCCAACGGCTATGAGGACTATCCCCACTTCCAGGCTGCCGCAGAGATGACCGGCGTCACGCTGGAATTCATTCAGGCAGAGTTCATGACTGCCAACGAGCAGTTCAACCTGATGGTTGCCGCACAGGATTATCCCGACATCTTCGGTAACTTCAACAGCCTGTATTCCGCAGGGGATGACAACGGCATCGAGGAGGAGATCATCCTGCCTCTGGAGGACTATGTGGACCTCTTCCCCCACTACCAGCACTACCGCACCTCCAGCAAATTCCTGGAGACCGCTACCATGACCAGCGAAGGCCATATCTCCGGCTTCTATGAGCTGATGAGCGACTTTATCGGTCCCTTCTTCGGCATGATGGGCCGTGGCGACTGGATCGACGAGCTGGACATGGAGATCCCCGAAACCTATGACGAGCTCCATGAGCTGCTGCTGGCCATGCAAGCCAAATACGGCTGCACCACCGCGATTTATCTGGATTCCGCCGCTGTCGGTAACGACAACTTCCTGGCTGCCGGCTATGGCATTGCCTGCATGCTGGCCACCAATGCCAAGGAAAGCTACTGGATGGTTCAGGACGGCACCGTTGTCGACGGCATCACCGGTGAGGGCTACAAGGAGTACCTGACCATGCTCCACCAGTGGTATGAGGAAGGCCTGATCTCCCGTGACTTCACCAACGCTGCCGGCGCCATGAGCCCTGACGGCATGGCCGAGATCACCTCCGGCAACTGCGGTGTATTCTTCAACGGCGCTCCCATGATGAGCATGTACGCTGCCTCCTCCGATGATCCCAACCTCCGCATCATCGGCCTGCCCGACCCCGTAAAGGAAAAGGGCGAGAAGACCCATGTCGATACCACGGAGTTCGATTTTGGCGCAGAGCGTATGTCCATCTCCACCAAGTGCGAGGATCCCGAGCTTGCAATGCAGTACTGCGACTTCTGGTTCACCGATGCAGGCATCCAGCTGGCCAACTATGGCGCTGAGGGCCTCAGCTGTGAGGTCGTCGACGGTGTCGCACAGTTTACCGATCTTGTGCTCAACAACCCCGATGTTGCCGCCGGCGATGCCATCTCCTTCTATACCGGCCGTAACAGCACCCCCTCCTGGTCCTCCAACTCCAAGCTGCTGGTCAGCTATAACGAGGACGAGGCCGGTGCCTTCGACACCTGGGCTGCCTGCCGCGATAACCGCGACGCTTACCCCTATGTTGCCCAGCTGACCGTTGACGAGACCTATGAGATCTCCAAGCTGGCTGCGGACTATGAGTCCTATGCCCTCGAGTGCCGCGACAAGTTCATTGTCGGCGACATGGACATTGAAGCGGATTATGCTGCTTATGAGGATGCTGTCCGTGAAATGGGCCTGACCCGTGCCCTCGAGATCAAGCAGGACGCCTACGACCGCTATGTCGCAGAATAAGCGCTGATACCCATTTTTCTTCCATATCCCCCATGATCGGACACCGTCTGCCGCTTCCGGCAGGCGGTGTTCCGTTTTAGCAGGTGCCTTCATTGTTTACAGTTTGTTCGGATTTCCGCAACAGGCTGTTAATCACAGCCCGGTATGATAATGCCATCAGGTATATGACATCTCAGAAAAAGCCAGACCTCTGCTGATGCCACGGCAAGCGCCGCGGATGAACCGACAGTACAGGTCATGCCATGGCCGGTCGTAGCCTTTCCACATACATATAACGGAGCGCAGGTTGAATCGGTAACCTGCGCTCCGGTCAATTTTACGGTCCTGTTTCCGGGCTCCCCTGCCCCGCACAGGCTTCGCTCAGGCCTGCCTGCCGCCCACTTCTCCTTCCGGATTCCCGTCCTGTCCGGTGCCCCTCTGTTTTCGAATTTTCTTCCAGATTCACTTCATCTGTGCAACTATCGCAGTTATTATGGCGGCGATGATCCTTCTTTCCAATCTTTATTTTTTATTTTTGCGATTCTATTTCGCCTTATTTTCTCTTCTCCGGTCTGCATCCGGGGTCTGTTCGAGAACGGAACTTAAGTTTCGGCATTCCTGTAATAGAATCTATTTCTATATCATTGACAATGTAGCCCTGACAGGCTAAAATATAGGCAAAGAGGTGTTTTGTCATGCGTAAAGTTTCATCCAACAGCAACGTTGTCCTGCTGCACCCGGATTCCCAGGCCGGCAGCTACGACCCGATCCAGCAGCGTGCCGAGAATGCCATCGGCCGCCGCATCGCCGAGCTCCGCCACGAGGCCGGTATGACCCTTGCCGAATTCTGTGTGCTCCTCAGCAGGTACGGGATCGATCTGACGCCCGCAGCCATCAACAAATGGGAAAAGGGCGTTGCCGCCCCCGGTGCCTATCAGCTGCTTGCCCTGTGTTCCATCTTCCACGTAGATGATCCGCTGGAGTATTTTTCAACGACCTCCCGGGAATCCTCCCTGAATGAGGAGGGCCGCAAGCTTCTGCGTGATTTCCGGAAGGCCGTGATCACCTCCGGGCTTTACCAGGCGGAGCCGGAAACCATCGAGCTCCCTACCACCTCTATGCATGTCTCTGCCGGTACCGGTATTCTGCTTTTCGATGACGAGTCGCAGACGCGCACCTATTATCGGAAGGAGATCCCCAAGGGCACTGATTTTGCCGTAGTCATCAGCGGTGACTCCATGGAGCCCGTTTTTTACGAGGGTGAAACGGTTCTGGTCCAGCGCTGCACAGCACTTTCCGAAAACGAGGTTGGCATCTTCCTGTATGACGGCGAGGGCTATATCAAGGCCTATACCGAGCAGACGCCTTCAGAGGAGCTGGCCGACCGCTTCTGCCATGACGGCCAACAGCACATGCAGCCGGTACTGCATTCCTATAACGCCCGCTATAAGGACCGTGAGATAAATCCTGATCTGGACTTCAGGATCATCGGTCGTGTACTGGGCAAATGCGACGGTCCCGCTTCCGCCGACCGCGCCTGACCCCTGCAACGCCCTGAAAAACGCGTCCTCCCTGCCTTCGCAGGGAGGACCTTTCTTATTTTATTGAGCTTGCCGGGCTTATCTCCAGAGCATCCGCTGCAGATTTTCCCTCCGAAATACCGGGCTTTCCGCCATAAGCGCACGCAGCTGCAGATCAGCGCCTTCATCCACGGCCGCAGCATAACGGCTTGCCAGATCCGCAAAGACAGAAGGGGTCACAGGGTGACCGCCCTGCTGTGCCACGGCACAGATTGACCGCAGGACCGCAAAGGCCGCCATCATGCGCTTTACACAGGGCGCAACCGTACCCTGCGCCACATCATCGTACCAGTGCCGGTGGAGCATATAAACCAGCAGGTTTTCGTAAAGGTAATCCTGCTCGCCGGCGGCAAGATCAAAGGCATTGCGCATGGTCTCGTAGCCGTCCTCATCCACACCGCCCATCAGTTCAATGGCGCTGCGCAATGCCGCGTCCAGCACCGCGTCCGGCCTGGCAATGCCCTGAATGCCCTTTAAAAGCTCTGTCAGGTACTGCTGCTTCAGGTCCCAGCGGCCCTGCAACGGTGTGCAGCAGCTCAGCTGCCGATAGGGCTGCTCCGTATAGCCCCAGTCCAGCTCCTCATAGGCGTAGCGGTCGGGGCCTGTGATCATCGGGTCGAATTCCAAGCCATAGGTCAGAGCCAGCAGCAGGTCTGTACGCAGGGGCTCTGTCCGGTCATGACAGATGAGATCCATCGTTTTGAAGGCATCCGCCATCAGGTCCAGCTGCTCGTCCGTCATACCCTCCACAGCGACCCGCGCGCCACTGTCCTTTACACTGTGATAGCGGATCCCTTCCTTTGCGGTCAGGATCGTTTCCGCGTTCTCCGGCACACTGATCAGAGCCACGGTCTCAAAGATGCCACCCACATTAACGGTCATGGTAGCGTTGGCCTTTGGCAGGCGCTCCAGATGATCCGGGGTAATCGTAATCATAGTTCTTCCTCCAGTTTGTTTCATTCCTGAAGCTATATTATACCCGCTCAGGACAAAATCTTCAACCATAACCTGTCAGCGCGGGATCCCTGTCGGATCCCACAGAAAAAGACCGACACAGGCCAAAGGCCTGTGCCGGAGATGTTTGGAAGAGCGCCGGCTTAGAAGTAGTAGAGCTCCTTAGCCTGACGGGTCAGCTCCTCGCGATCCTCGGGATGCGCAATGGAGATGAGCAGCTTTGCACGCTCGCGGACATCGGTGCCACGGAGGTTGACTGCGCCGTACTCGGTGACAACCCACTGGACATAGTTACGCTGGTGGGTAACAATGGCGCCGGGAGTCAGCTGAGCCTTGATCTTGGGCATGCCCTTCTTGGTACGAGCGGTGAAGGCCATAATACCCTTGCCGTGCTCTGCGAAGTAGGTACCCAGAGTGAAGCAGAAGCCACCGCCGGAACCGGAGTACTGAACAGGGCCGATGGACTCGGCGCAGATCTGACCGGTCAGGTCGATCTCAACCAGAGTGTTGATGGAAACCATGTGGTCCTGAGCGGCGATGTTTGCGGGGTTCAAAACCTCGGGGCCGGGTCTCATGACGCACTTGGGGTTATCATGCAGGTACTTGTAGAGCTCGTGAGTGCCATCGGCAAATACGCCGACATGCAGGCCGGCATCCTTTGCCTTGCGGCTGCCGGTGATAACACCTGCCTCGATCAGGTTTGCCATGGAGGTACAGAACTGCTCGGTGTGCAGGCCCAGGTCCTTCTTGTCCATCAGGTGCTTGCCGACAGTATCGGGGATACCGCCAATGCCCATCTGGATGGTATCGCCGTCTTCGATCAGGCCGGCAACGGTCTGGCCGATCTGGTCCTCGAGCTCGGTGGTCTTGATGCCGCCGATGCAGTACTCGGGGGTGTCAACCTCGTAGAGGAGGGTAACTGCCTCGATCGGAATACCGACGGAACCGTTCATGAAGGTCAGGTTGGGGTTGACCTCGCAGATGATGCGCTTGCCCTGCTCAATTGCGTCCTTGACGGCATAATACTCGATGGTCTGGTTCATGCCGATGTAGAGCATGCCGTTCTCCTGCATGGGAGAAACCTGTGCGGTAAAGATGTTGCAGGGACGATGCATGTTGACGCTGCGATAGTAGTTGGGCAGGTCAACGGGGATGAAGCTTGCGTTCAGCAGCTTGTGAGCCTTACGGTAGGAAGGGCCATAGAAGTAGTTTGCGCAGTTGATGTGGCCATTCATGCCGGGAGTGACGAGGAAGGGATACTCGCCGATGCGGCTCTTGTAAACGATAACATTCTCAACACGGGGAGCGATCTCATGGAGACGGCCGAACAGGGTCTGAGGCTCATTATAGTTGTTGGAGCACCAGATTACGTCGCCGGACTGGATCAGATTCAGTGCGTCATCTACGGTACCCTTTTTGGATTCGTAGATCTTCTTGTATTCTTCGTAAGTCTTGCCCATATGAAGTCATACCTCTTTCCGGGGTTACCCCCAAATTTTATTCTTCATAAGAGCGCCGTAGCGCCCATTGCATACAGGTTTATTATAATAGATGATATCGCATTTTGCAACAGCTTTCCTGCAAATCCTGAAATCCCAGCGTACTCAGTCTGCCGCCCTGCAGATCTGGTCCGCCGTCGCAAGGAATTCCTCCAGGCAGGGATTTTGGTTGTCCCCGCGCCAGGCCAGCACCATGGCAAGGCTGTCATCACAGTCGCTCAACTGCAGGAAGCTTACACCGGCAGGCGCCATTCTCGCTGCCGTCTCCGGCAGGAAGGCAAAGCCCATTCCCGCCTCCACCAGCATGAAGAGGCTTGGCAGTATCTTTGCTGTCGCGGAAATTTCAGGGGCGATCCCTGCCCTTCTGCAGCGCTCCAGCACATTCTGGTAGCCATAGATCGACACCTCCTGGCTGATGAGCACCAGATCCTCTCCGTCAAGCTCCTTAAGGGAAAGGCCACTTCTTGGCCTGCCTGAAGCATCATGGCAGAGGGGATGCTCCGCCCGGAGCACCGCACACATGGGGCTGATGCTGACCAGCCGACTTTCAACCTCCGGGCTGCGGTCCAGTCCCTCCGCAAAGGTAAAGCCGGCATCCACCTCTCCGGTCTCCAGCGCGCGGGTGATCGCGCCCTGACCGTATTCCCGGAGCTCCAGATCAACCTCCGGGTAGCTCTGACGGTAGGCACGGAGGATCTCGGGGATCCGGTCATTGGGGTTGTCCTGAATAAAGCCAAGTACAAACCGGCCGCGGGACCCGTTCCTTACCTGCTGCATGTGCCGCAGGCTGGTCTCCCAGGCACTGATCTGCTGCCTTGCCTCCGGCAGGAATACCCGGCCGAACTCCGTAAGCGTCACACTGCGCGGCGACCGTACAAACAGCGGCATTCCGATCTCTGCCTCCAGGCGGCTGATCTGGCGCGAGAAGGTGGACTGTGATACGAACAGCGCCTCGGCCGATCTTGTAAAGTTCAGGGTCTCTGCCAGCATGACAAAGGCCCGCAGATCCGACAGATCCATTGTGCTTTCCTCCCTGCAGGTGCTTTCTTTCCGGTTCTGCATATAACAAAAAATCCACGGCGTTCAGCCGTGGATTAAAATTGTGGCATCAGACTGCACGGGTCACTTTGCCGGAACGCAGACACCTTGTACAGACATATACATGGCGCGGAGAGCCGTCGACAATCGCCTTAACGCGCTTTACGTTGGGCTTCCAGGCCTTGTTGGAACGCCTGTGGGAATGGGAAACCTTGATACCAAAGGTAACACCCTTGCCGCAATAATCACATTTTGCCATTTCGCTGCACCTCCTTGCCTAAAGAAAATGGCAGATACCCTGCTCGGGCATCGGGTTATATTCTAGCAGAATACGAATCTAATTGCAACACTTTTTTTACTTTTTTGCGAAAATTTTCTCTGTCTTAAAAAGCCTTCTCCACCTGTCCGGCGCCAGACTGTCCGCACTTTTTCCGCACCTTTCCGCACCTTTCCGCACCTTTCCGCACCTTTCCCCGTTCCATTCTCAGTTCCCTTTCTTTTCTGCCGGCCATCCCGCAAATTTTACGGTTCCCGACACAAGCCCTTGCAATCACGGCGGACCCCGGGTTATAATAAGATCAGAATTTTCTGACAGGAGGTAGATCCATGTCAATTTACACAGCCTCTCTTGCGTCACTGGCCAAGGAATTTGATCTGGAGGTAGCCTACCGCTCTACAGACTTTGACCGGGTCCAGATCACGGTCGAGGATGTAGCCCGGCCCGGACTGCAGCTGGCCGGTTATTTCGAGCACTATGAGCCCTCCCGCATTCAGGTCATCGGACGCGTGGAATACAGCTATATACAGAGTATGCACCATGAACGCCGGCTGATGACCTTTGACCGGCTTCTAGCCTACCGTCCGCCCTGCATCATCTACGCCCGCAGTCAGAAGCCCTGTGCCGAGCTGCTCAGCATGGCCGCTAAATATGACGTCTCGGTCCTCATCTCCAACGATAACACCTCGGAATTTGCCTCCACCCTGATCGCCACCCTGAAGCACCATCTGGCGCCCCGTATGACCCGCCACGGCGTTCTGGTGGAGGTCCACGGTGAGGGTATGCTGATCATGGGCGACAGCGGCGTCGGTAAAAGCGAGGCCGCCATCGAGCTGGTAAAGCGCGGTCACCGTCTCATTGCGGATGATGCCGTGGAGATCATGAAGGTCGCAGCGCATCAGCTGGTCGGCAGCGCGCCCGCGCTGATCCGCCACTATATCGAGCTCCGGGGCATCGGCGTCATCAACGTCGCCCAGCTCTTCGGTATGGGCGCCGTCAAGGATACCGCCAATATCGATATGATCGTCAACCTTGAAGTCTGGCGGGATGATTACGTCTACGACCGGCTGGGTGTGGACACGCATACCACCGACATGCTGGGCGTAGAGGTTCCCACCGTCACCATTCCCGTAAAGCCCGGGCGGAATGTCGCCGTGATCCTCGAGGTGGCCGCCATGAACAACCGCCAGAAGCGCAACGGCATGAACGCTGCCGAGGAATTCACCAACCAGATCAGCCGTTCCATGGGCCTCTAGGCCCCGTCTCCGCCGCCCATCTTCCAAGATCGCGTTAAGGCGTAAAAATGTCTGCCACAGGCCGGATGGCCGGGCAGACATTTTGTTTTTTTCATACGGGCGCAGCGCTCAGGGTTCAGGGCTCAGAGGACCTTGGACAGGAAGCTCCTTGTGCGTTCGTTCTGCGGATCCTCAAAGATCTGCTCCGGCGTGCCGGATTCCACGATCCCGCCGCCGTCCATAAAGAGCACCCGGTTGGCAACCTCACGGGCAAAGCCCATCTCGTGCGTGACCACGGCCATGGTCATACCGTCCTCAGCCAGCTCCTTCATGATCTCCAGGACCTCGCCTACCATCTCCGGATCCAGCGCGGAGGTCGGCTCATCAAACAGCATCATCTTGGGCTTCATCATCAGGGCCCGGGCGATGGCAATGCGCTGCTTCTGACCGCCGGAGATCTGTCCGGGATAGGCCAGTGCCTTATCATCCAGCCCCACGCGCTTCAGCAGGCGGTGGGCCTCTTCCGTTGCCTCGTCCTTTTTCATGCGCTTCAGACGCACCGGAGCCAGGGTCAGGTTCTGCAGGATGGTCTTGTGCGGGAAGAGGTTAAAATGCTGAAATACCATGCCCATCTGTGCCCGCACCTGATTGATGTCAACCCCATGGCCTGTAATCTCCTGACCGCCGAAGAAGATCTGTCCGCCGGTGGGGATCTCCAGCAGGTTCATGCACCGCAGGAAGGTAGACTTTCCGGAGCCGGAGGGACCGATGATAACAACCTTTTCACCCGGCTGAATGTGCTCGTTGATATCCTCCAGTACCACATGGTCGCCGAAGGCCTTCTGAAGGTGTTTAGCGATGATCACTTGCGCGCAGCCTCCTTTCCATAATTCCCAGGAGCCAGGTCAGCAGCATGACCATGGCAAGATAAATGACCGCGATCGCCAGGAAGGGGACCATAGCCTGATAGGTCTTGCCCTGAATGATCATGGCGCCCTTGGTCAGGTCCTTCAGGCCGATGACCGTAACGATTGAGGTCTCCTTCAGCAGGGTAATGCACTCATTGCCCAGTGCCGGCAGGACGTTTTTGAAGGCCTGCGGGATGATGATATCAAGCATGCTCTGTCCGTAGCCCAGGCCCAGGGACCGGCCGGCCTCCATCTGTCCGGCGTCAATGGACATAATACCGGAGCGTATGATCTCTGCGATATAGGCGCCGGAGTTGATGCCAAAGGTCAGCACAGCGCAGCGGATCATATTCGCGTCGGTTGCTCTGGCCGCGGCCCAGATCACAAACCACATGATCAGCAGCTGGACCATGGTCGGTGTACCGCGGATGACCGTGATATACAGCCTCGCAAAGGCGTTGAGTACCCCCAGAACGGGGTTTTTCTTTTTACCGCTCTGCTGCTGGTCGTGCGCCGACCGGATGATCGCCAGGAGCGCGCCCAGTACAAAGCCCAGGATCAGCGCAAAAAATGTTACCAGCAGCGTAATACCGATGCCTCGCGTGAAATACTGGTAGTTGTCGTTCAGTACAAAGGTCTGATACAGACCGTTTTTCAGGGATTCCAAGCTATTTCTGCTCCTTTCCTTCCTTCTCCTTCATATTTGATGTATGAAACAGCGGGACGGCGAGCCTGCCGCCCCGCTGAGGGTTTCAGCCTTTTTCCCAGAGCCTGCCATAGCCGCAGGCCCGGGCATCAAAGCGGAATTACTGAATGTACTTATCGAGGATGGACTGAATGGTTCCGTCAGCGGTGAGCTCCGCAAGAGCCTCGTTGTAGGCATTCAGCAGGCCGTCATTGTCCTTGGAGATCGCGGCGGCATAGTCCTCGGTAACATACTCGGTTTCAAGGATGGCCAGGCCTTCATTTGCCGCAACATAGTTGAGGGCAGGCTGCTGGTCAATGACAACGCAGTCAACCTTACCGTCGACCAGTGCCTGAACCGCGGTCGCGCCATTGGTATAGGCAACCACGCTGTCCTCGCCAAAGTCGTCGGAGCAGTAGATATGACCGGTGGTGGATTCCTGTACGCCGATCAGATGGCCGGCCAGATCGTCAACGGACGCGATCTCGGAGCCCTCGGGAACAATGATCACCTGAACACCGGTGGAGTAGGTGTCGGAGAAGTTGACGTTCTGCAGGCGCTCTTCGGTAACCGTCATGCCTGCCTGGGCGATATCGATCTTGCCGGACTGGACAGCGGAGATCAGGGAGGAGAAATCCATGTCCACGATCTCGAGGGTCAGGCCAAGCTTTTCGGCGACGGCACCCGCGATCTCGGCATCAATGCCCACAACGGTATCACCGTCATAGTATTCGTAGGGAGGGAAGGCGGCGTTGGTACCCATGGTAAGGATCCCTTCGGTCACCGTTGTAAAGGAAGCAGCCGCTTCGGCAGGCTCTGCCTCAGCCTCTGCCACGGTCTCCGCAGATACTGCCGACGCTGCCTCCGCAGAGGATGCTGCCGCTTCGGCAGAGGACCCCGCTGCTGCGCCGCAGCCGGCAAAGCAGACAAGGCAAAGCGCCATTGCCATGACCAGTGCAAGGATTTTTTTCATTTGATTTTCTTCCTTTCATGATTGCACACATGTGCATGAATTTGGATACATTGCATTATAGCAGGTTCTCCCGTGAAAATCAATGAATCCCACTGTTTATTTCCTGTTTTCGCGATGAATATATTTTACACATATGCACTATTTTTGCATATTTATGCATATTTACGCAATTTCAGGCCTTCCCGGAGCTTCCCCGGAGCTTTCCCGGAGCTTTCCCGGGCCTTTCGCATATCGTGGGCACGCCGGCGGTTTCCGTTCCTGTTCTGCGCATTCTGCCGGAGTGTTTCATGCATTCTTCATTGAAAGCGCAGGCGCTTTGTGCTAAAATAAATTAGTTACGGACCCATATTGGCCCTGTACCATCCGTTTATGCCCGTGCAGGCCTGCGGGAGGACCTCCTGTCCATGCTCCAGCTCACGCCGTTTCACGGCTTCGCCTGCAAATTCTCCCATCAAGGTGACTTCTCTATGTTTAAAAAATCAAAAGCAAATCCAACCACAAAGCCTGTGGGGCCCGCCTGGCTTCCGGACCTGCCCCGCTGGCTGCTCATTTTACTGCGCATTCTCTGCACCCTGGGCTGTACCGGTCTGATCCTGGCACTGGCCCTGAAGATCGCGCCCAACGAATTTTCCTATGTGCTGCAGCAGTTTCTGGAGCAGCCCCTGCTGCTGGTCCTGAACGTGGTGCCCGTCCTGCTGCTGGTCATCTTCTTCGGTACCCTGACCGGAAACCTCTTTTACGGTGCGGCCATTACCGACGCGATCGTAGGCACGCTGTCGCTGGCCAACCGTCTGAAATGTGAGCTCCGGGAGGAGCCCCTCTATCCCCGTGAGATCTTTCTGGCAAGAGAGGGCCTCGGCGTTCTGAATAATTTCGACTGGCCCATGAAGATCATCTGCATTCTGGTCTTTTCCGTCCTCCTCCTGCTTGTGCTCGGCTTTCTCTTCCGCAAATACGCGAAGAAGCCCTTCGGTTTCCGGGGGCTGGTCCGCTGGCTGCACACACTGGGCAGCATTGCCCTTCTCGTCGTCCTGCTCCTGACGGTCTATGCCTCCAACCCGCTCTACAACTCCTTCTCCGGCGGCAATTTCTTCCTGACCACCGGCGCCTATAACGATTTTGGCTGTGTATATGGCTTCTGCCATTATGTCAACACAAATTCCGTGGACAAGCCCAAGGGCTACAGCGAATCGGAGGCCGAGACCTGGGAGTCCGCAGAAACCGGCGAGCTGACCTCCAGCCCCGTTCACGTGATCTTCTGTATGAGTGAGACCTTCACCGACCTGTGTGATATGGAGCCCTTTGACTATACAGAAGAGACCGATCCCCTGCCCTACTTCCATTCCCTGATCAGCCGGGACGATGTCATCTCCGGCCACATCGTGGTCGAGGGTCTGGGCGGCAGTACCTCCAACACGGAGTTCGACGTGATCACCGGCATCCAGTCCGCCAACCTCTCCAGCGGCACCACCATTGCCTTCCGTGCCCTCACGAAGCATACCGATAACATTTTCACCCTCTACCAGAACTGCGGCTACTACGCAAGCTACTTCCACGCCGGCTACAACTGGTTCTACAACCGGGAGCATGTCTTTGACAACTACTTCTCTGTGGATGACACCCAGTTCTACGATGATATGATCGACCCCGTCCGCATGGGCGTTTACACCTCTGACGCCAGCACCGCCGAGCATATGAAGAAGATGTTCGAGGAGCAGCTGGCCGACGGTGACATGATCTGCAACTATACCACCACCATTCAGAACCACATGTACTACACCCTGGACCACTACCCCGAGGACGAGGATTACGGCCCCGTCTGCGTGGACGAGGACATTACCCTCAGTGAGGATGTGGAAACCCAGCTGATGGTCTATATGCAGGGCCTGCGCTATGCCGATGATTTTCTGGAGGAAATGATCACCTATTATGAGGATAGCGGTGAGCCCGTCCTCTTCATCTTCTATGGCGACCACTTTCCCTCCATCTGCTCTGCCCTGAAGGGCTTTACAGAGCTTGGCATCACGCCTGACGAGACAGAACACGAATTCGATGTCTACGCGCCCCCCTACCTGATCTGGGCCAGCGATGAGGCCCAGGAAATCCTCGACTGGGACAACGTCCTTGCCACCATAGACGCGCCGGAAAATTACCTGTCTGCCGCCTATCTGGGTGCCATGGTCGCCGAGATCACCGGCAGCAGCGAGGGCTCTGCCTGGTACACCTGGCTGAATCAGGCCCGCCGGGTCCTGCCTGTCGTCTGGGAGGAAAAATACGGTGACTATTATATGGACGCGGACGGGAACTACCTGACCGAGCTCAATGACGAACAGCAGGCACTGGTAGACCGCTGGCGCAAATGGTCCTATTACCGCATGCGCGATATGGAGACCGACTGACCCTGTAAGAACCGGGCCACGCATCCGGCCCGTCCTGTAAACCAAGAACTGAGAGGAGAAAATTCATGGAAATGGAATCCACCAACAGCCCCCTTCAGGCCGCAGCTGACGCTGTCCCGGAGGCAGAGGGTGTTGCCGTGGCAGAGGTTGCCGTGAGCCATACAGAGGCCCCTGCAGACGCCCTGCCCGCGACCCCCAAAAAGGTCAAGAAGCAGTATCCCGCCCTTGACCTTATGAAGTTCATGGGTATCCTGATCGTGGTCTGGTATCACTGCCGCCTGATCATCGTTCCCAACATCCGCACCGACAACTCTCTGGATCAGTACTTCTTCTATCTGATCACCACACTGGTCGGCCCCTGCGTCCCCTTCTTCTTTATCGTCAACGGCTTCCTGCAGTTTGACAAGCCGCTGAACCTGAAAAAGCATCTGAAGACCACCTGGCATTTTGTCTGGATCACCCTGATCTGGTCTGCCATCACCCTCTTCGCGACCCTGCTTGCCAGAGGCTACGCCTTCAATTTCAGCATCTTCGGCCACCATCTTTTCACGCTGAACCCCGACGGCTATCCGGTCAGCCTGAAATACTTCCTGAAGAATACGGTACTCATCAAGAACCTGATCACCGACGGCCAGACTGCCTGGTATTATCATCTGTGGTTCATGGGCGCCATGGTCATCCTCTATCTCTTCTTCCCGCTTCTAAAGCTGGCCTGGGATCATGACCGCAAGATCTACTATTTCTTCCTCGGCGCCGTCTTTGTCATCGTATTTGGCAACAAGGCCCTGAACATGTGCCTGAATGTCTTCTCCTGGCTTCTGACCGGCCGGAACCCCGCAAGGGACTTCGAGGGCAACATGATGTACACCGGCTATAACTTCCTGTCGATCTTCAATCCCTTCCAGGGCATCGACGGTTATATCTTCGTCTACTTCATGCTGGGCGCGATCCTCAAGGAGAAGATGGACCGCTTCCTTGAGATCTTCACCGTCCGCCGCTGCATCATCGGCATCATCCTGACCACGGCCTGCCTCTACCTCTATGGCTATTTCATGACCAAATCCACCAATGTTCTGTGGAACTCCGGCGACCAGTATGGCAATGACATTGTCTTCTCTCTGGTCCGTGTGCTCTGCATCTTCGGCCTTGCCTGCCGCTATAAGGGCACCGGCTTCGGCAGCAGATTTATCAAGTATATTGCCCGTAACACCCTGGGCATCTACTTCATCCACTATGTGATCCGCAACCTGACCTATCTGAAGCTGCAGGATCTTCCGATCCCCGGGTATTTCACCAAGACAACCCTCTACTTTATCGTCGTCTTTGCGATCAGCTGGGGCATCATGGAGATCATGAAGCGGGTACCCGGTCTCAGGCGCATCATATAAGCAGTACTGTAAGCATGACATAAGGAGAGAGAACTGCCATGAACAATACCGCTCCCGCTGCAGCCCCGACCCAGGCTGCCACCCCGGTCCGCCCCACAGGCAGGCTGGCCTCCATTGACCTCATCAAGGCGATCGCTGTGCTGATGGTTGTGGTCTATCACATTTCCCTCTGCAGCTATAAGGTCTTTGACGACCCGGCGATCGACACCCTTGCAACCTTTTACCTGCGCTGCTTTCTGGTTGTCTGCGTCCCCCTCTTTTTCATGGCCAACGGCTATCTGCTGCTGCCCCATAAGCTGGACCTGCGCAGCCACTGTATCAAGATTCTGCGGCTCTGGCTCATTACCCTGTTCTGGGCGGCCCCGACACTGGCCATTGAGCTCCGGCTGGAGGGAGGCTCCATGTCCCTTCTGGAGTTTATGACCCAGCTGAACACCTTTACCGGTGTGGAGATCCATCTCTGGTATATGGGCGCGCTGGTCTGCATCTACATCTTCTTCCCCCTGATCAAGCTGGCCTATGACAGAAGCAGGCCCATTTTCCTGCTCTTCATCGCCTTTACCGCCTTAACGACCTTCGGCAGCCGTCTGATCAACCAGTTCTTTACCCTGATCGATGCCATTGGCGGTGCCCGCTACTATGGCGAGCCCACAGATAAATGGTTCTCCATCTTCAACCCCTATAACGGCATCTATGGCTACACGCTGGTCTACTTCTGCCTTGGCGGACTGGTCCCGGACATGCTGGCCCGGCTGCAGAAAAAGTATCCGGCAATGAAAAGCCGCAACCTGCTGCTTACCGGCTGCCTGCTGCTGGGCTCCCTCATTCACTTTGCCTGGTTTCTCTTTATCTACCACAAGCGGAACTGGTATATGTGCCCCATCTGGTACGGCTACAAGACCGTAAGCGCCGTTATCATGACGGTCAGCGCCTTTTTGCTGTGTATGAACTACCGGGGGCAGCATCGGCTGCCGGCCCGTCTGCTGCAGGTGGTATCCGGCTGCAGCCTCGGCGTATACTTCCTGCATATGCTGGTGCTGCTGCCCTTAAAGCCCTTTGTACAGGCGCATATGCACTGGCTCTGCAACCTGCCCGGCAATGTACTTCTGGGTCTGGTGGTCACTGCCATCTGTGTGCTTGTCACCCTGCTGATCCGGCGGATCCCCCTGCTGCGGCAGCTGTTAAAGCTATAAGGCCTGCGCCTGACCAGAAAAATGCATCCCTCTGTGCGTCTGCACAGAGGGATGTTTTCGTGAAAGGCTTTTGGGGTTTTGGGGGCTTTTCGTCCTTTATTTTTATTTATATTTATAATGTATGGGCTGTCCGGCCTTCTGTCAGGCCCGCTCAGGAAAGGAGGCCCAGCCTTCTGAGGCACAGGTGCCAGATCGCCTCTCGCTGGGTGGGGCGCTGCAGATAGGCAAGGAGCTGCTCCGCCGTGGTATCATTGTTCAGGTTCATCCGCCCCAGGTTATACAGACTGTCGGCTCTGCCCCGGTAGACAAGGTTCCCGGCGCTGTAGTCGGTGGTCAGGGTCAGGCGGATCCCCAGCTCCCCGAGGATCTCCTCAGTCAGGCTGCAGCCATCCCCGTGGGGGTAGGCCATTGCGCAGAGCTCTGAAACGCCGCTGCCGGTAAGCAGCGCCTGCTCCTGCTGAAAATCCTCTGTCAGGACGGCCCGGTAGTGGGCCTCCGTCTCTCCCTCCAGTGGCAGGATATAGGTCCTTGTGCGGCCGGAATCCGCGTCCGTCGTCTCCCTGTGCAGGTTCCAGGTATGGGTCTGTACCGTGACCCAGGGAGAAGCGGCCAGAGCGTTAAGCTCCTCTGTCGACAGCCAGACCCGCTGCCCCGCGTCATTCACCTTGTCACTGTCAACCGTGCAGCCGATGACAAATACCGTCACCGGTACCTGCAGCTCCTCCACCAGTGGCAGCAGCTCCGTATAGTTGTCATGATAGCCGTCATCAAAGGTCAGGCAGACCGGCCTTTCCGGCAGATTGCCCTTCCCCTCGCCGTAGTCGATCACCTGCTGCAGGGAGACGATCTCATAGCCCTGCGCCTGCAGAAGGGTGATATCCTCACGAAGCTTCTCTGCCGTGATGGACCATTCTCCCTCCGGCTCCCGGGTGACGGAATGCAGCATCAGGACCGGGACCCTGACCGGATTTAAAAGGTCTGTCAGCGCCGAGATACCGGCCAGCAGCAGCAGACTGACTGCCAGCATTCCAAGGGCACCGGCCAGCTTTGCGCGCATGCTCATCCTGCCTCCTTCATATAGTCGTACTCAAGGTAGTACCTGCTGACGTACATGGCATCCAGACGCTGCCTGGCCTCTTCGCTGACCTGATCAGAGCCGACCACAGCATCCTCCCACAGATATTTTCCGACGGAGGTGACCACAGGCAGGAGCTCCCGTACCTCGTTGGACTGCTTCAGCCATGCCGGGCCGTCCCAGCCGCACTGCTCAAACAGCAGGTTCATCAGGTAACAGCCGCTGATCCGCGGGCCTTCCCCTTCAAAGCTGCCGCCGGTCTTCTCCCTGGCCGCGTCATTGGCCCAGATGAGATAGTCTGTGGTGTAATAGTTGCAGAAGCCCTCCAGCGTACTCACGTTCAGATCAATGCCCAGCGCGTCATAGCCGGAATTCTGGTCCCCCATCCAGGGCTTGTGGTCTCCAAAGAGGACCAGCACAATGGGCTCCTCCGAGGCGGCAAAGGCATCCACCATTTCGCGGATGTAATTCCAGGTGCTCTCCACACCCGCGAGATAATTGTTGAGCATATACCAGGTCTCTGTGTCCACTGCCCCCTCCGGCACATATTCCCGCTCAAAATTTGCCGTGTCGGTTGAATAGGGGCCGTGGTTCTGGTAGCTGACGTTATAGGAGAAGAGGGGGCCCTGCTCCATGTCCTCCAGACAGACCTCTGTCAGATCCGGGAAGAAGACGCTGTCCCAGGGGATCCCTTCCATGAAGCTCCAGTAATAGTTTTCTTCAAAGCGGTAGCTGCTGAAGCCCAGGTTGGCGTTGACAACCTCCCGGCTGTAGAAGGAGGCATGCCCGGCGTGGGCACCGTCCAGCAGATAGCCCTGCTGTTCAAAATACCTTGCGTAGCTCCAGCTGGGTACGCGGAAGGTGCCCAATGCGGGGAAGCCTGTCAGTACGCAGCGCTCTGTATCAAAGGTGCCGCCGGCAAAAATATTGGTCACCAGCTCCCCGGAGTAGCTCTCCGCCTGCAGCTGGTGCATGACGGCATAAGGGTCCTCCCCGGTGATCACATCGGTATATTTCGAGAAATCCGCCATAGCCTCCAGCATGACGCAGACCACGCTGACCTTTTTGTCCTCCGGGATCTCCGATTCCTCATATTCCGCCAGCAGGGCCGCTGCCTCCTTTGCGCTGTAGCCCTCCGGCGCCGTATGGAAGGCCGAGGGAATCGTATGGATAAAGGGATAGAGGCTGCCGGTACAGAGATAGCGGTCCCGGGAATTCCACTGGTTAAAGCCCTCGGCCACCTCATAGGCACTGTAGCGGGTATCATCTGTATAGACCCCAGTGTAAAGCCCATAGCAGGCCGTGGCCAGTGCCGCAACCAGCACCAGCCGGACCGGCAGATGGTGCAGCCGTCTGCGCCCGAACAGGGCAAAAAAGGTCACCGTCCCCACCACCAGCACCAGCGACAGGCCGATCTGCCAGGTGAAGGAGACATACTGCCCGCTCATCTTCGCGGCCTCCCGGATCAGGGTCAGGTCCTCTGCATAAATGGGCTCTGACCGGGCCATCAGCTTCCAGTACTCCGCCCAGGACCAGGCCAGACAGACCAGGCCGCTGCCCAGTGCCCCGATCACGGGCCGGTCCGTCAGCAGCCAGAGGAGCATTGTGAGCAGGACCAGCGGCAGGGTATTCAGGAGGACCAGTGACCGGTCAGCCAGCAGGAAGCCCAGCAGCTCCAGCTTGTAGCTGCCGCAGCCAAAATACATGGACATGACACCCATGCCGGCAGACGCCGCAAGCAGCAGCAGGGCAGTCAGCCAGATGGGCAGGGACGGCAGTCTGAGTTTCCAGGTCCTTCCCTGCACTTTGCGTTCTTCTTCATTTTCGAACATTTCACACGTTTCGTTTTTTTTCGTCTTCATGGTTAAAAGCCTTTCGAAACGGCTTCAGGCCGCTGTAGGATTTTTATCCATCATAGCAGATTTCACCGGGAAATCAACCGATTATAACATTTTGCCCGGCTGCCGACGCCCACAGTCTCCCATGAAGGTGCATCAGCGGGCAGAAAGAGAGCCCAGCCACCCTGTCCGCAGAGACGGTGGCCGGGCTTCCGGCAGTTTTCAGTTAAACGGCGGGATCAGGTTCTGTAGTCACCGTTGATCTTTACATAATCATAGGTCAGGTCACAGCCCCAGGCCGTGGCAGACCCGGTGCCCTCGTTGACGTTGATCAGGATCTCGACCTCCGGCTGTGTCAGGATCTCCTTGGCCAGCTTCTCATCAAAGTCCAGGCCCTCGCCCATTTTGCAGACCCTGACCGTGCCTGCCTTAGAGGCAAAGGCGATGTCCACATATTCCGGACGGAAGGGCGCGCGGGAATAGCCCATGGCGCAGAGCACACGGCCCCAGTTGGCATCGGCGCCAAACATGGCAGCCTTGGTCAGAGAGGACCTGATGACCTCCATGGCCAGCTTCTCGGCAACCTCTTCACTGCGGGAGCCGCTGACGGTACAGGTAACCAGCTTCGTGGCGCCCTCACCGTCGCCGGCGATCTTTCTGGCCAGATCGGTGCAGACATAGCGGAGTGCCTCCCGGAAGATTTCGAAGTCCTCGCTGTGCCAGTCGATCAGCTCGTTCCCGGCCTCACCGGAGGCCAGAACCACGCAGGTATCATTGGTGGAGGTGTCACCGTCAACGCTGACACGATTAAAGGTGACCTTCACCGTCTCATACAGGGCGTCATGCAGCATGTCCGCGGCAATGGCGCAGTCGGTGGTCAGGAAGCAGAGCATGGTGCCCATGTTGGGGTGGATCATGCCGGAGCCCTTGGCAATACCGCCCAGATGGACCTCCTTACCGCCGCACTCGAAGGAAACGGCGATGGACTTGGCTCTGGTGTCGGTGGTCATAATGGCGGCTGCGGCGTCGTCAGAGCCCTCGCGGCTTAAGAGCGAGGCCAGTGTGGGGCAGGCCGCCTCAATCACGCCGATGTTGATGGTCTGGCCGATGACGCCGGTGGAGCAGACAACAAAGTCCGAAGCGGACAGGCCGGTTGCGGCCGCGGCCGCCTCACACATCTTCACGGCGTTTTCATGGCCGCCGGGCGCGCAGGCATTGGCGTTGCCGGAGTTTGCAATGATGCCCCGGGCTGTGCCGTTCTCCAGATGCTCCATGGTCACATAGATGGGTGCAGCCTTGACGCGGTTCGTGGTATAGACACCTGCCGCCGTACATTCTGTATCGCACAGGATCATCGCAAGGTCGTTTTTATCGGGAGAGGAGCTTGCCTTGACACCGGCATGTACGCCGGCTGCGCGGAAGCCCTTTGCGGCAGTGACGCCGCCGGAAATGATCTTCATCTGGGTTTCCTCCTTATAGATGTATTTTTACAGGCCGTAGTTTTCGTCCAGGCCCATCATAATGTTCAGATTCTGCACGGCAGCACCGGAAGCGCCCTTGCCCAGATTGTCAAACTGGGAGCAGACGATCGCCTGGGCCTCGTTGCCGCAGACAAAAATATTCAGGTCGTTGGTACCAACCACATTGTTGCTGCCCAGGAAGCCGCCGTTCAGGATCCCCTCACCCTGCACCGGCATCACATGGATGTTTGCCTGCCCGGCATAGAAGTCGGCGTAGGCCTGCTGCAGCTTCTCGAGGGTCATCCCCTCGGGCATCAGGTCAAACATCAGGGGGATGGTCACCAGCATGCCCTGCGGGAAATCGCAGACAATGGGGCAGAAGATGGGCTTGCGGGTCAGGCCGCAGACCTGCATCATCTCGGGGATGTGCTTGTGGCTCAGGGTCAGGCCGTAATGGCGGGGCGACAGGTATTCGGGGTCCCGCTCCTCCTTCGGCAGCTCGTATTTCCGGATCATGCTCTTGCCGCCGCCGGTGTAGCCCGTCAGGGAATGGGCGGTGATGGGATAATCGGCAGGGAGCAGGCCCATCCGGACCAGCGGATAGGCCAGGGAGATGAAGCCCGTGGCATGGCAGCCGGGGTTGGCAACAAACTGGGCACCGGCAATGGCGCTGCGGTGGGCCGCCGAGAGCTCCGGGAAGCCATAGGCCCAGGCGGGATCGGTCCGGTGGGCTGTAGAGGCGTCAATGACGCGGGTGCGGCTGTTTTCCACCATGGCGGCAGCCTCCTTCGCGGCGGCGTCCGGCAGGCAGAGAAAGACGTAATCGGCCTCGTTAATGGCCTCCTTCCGGGCTGCGGGGTCCTTTTTGACCTCCTCCGGCAGGACCAGGATCTCCGTCTCCTGCCGCAGGGCCATGCGCTGTTCGATCTGCAGGCCGGTGGTGCCGGCGCGACCGTCGATAAAAATCTTCGTCATATGCGCTTCTCCTTATTCCATGCCCTTGTCACGGACAGCGTTCATAAAGGAATGGTCGTCAATGAAGGCCTGAATGTATGCAATCTGGCGCCGGACCTCGGATTCGGCCGGGCCGCCGATGACCTTACGTCCGTTGACGCAGACGCTCAGGGACAGGGCCTCGTAGATGTCCTGCTCAAAGAGGGGGGATACCGCCTGGAAGTCCCGCAGGGGCAGGGTATCCAGTGTTTCGCCGACCTTGATGCAGTTGTTGACCAGCCGTCCGACGATCATGTAGGCCTCACGGAAGGGCATGCCCTTGCGGGTCAGATAGTCGGCGCAGTCGGTGGCGTTGATGAAGCCGCCGGAGGCTGCCTTTGTCATGTTTTTGGGCAGTACGGTCATGGTTTTGATCATGGCCGAGAAGACCGGGACGCAGAGTTCCACCGTGTCAATGGTATCGAAGACTGCCTCCTTGTCCTCCTGCATGTCCTTATTGTAGGCCAGGGGCAGGCCCTTCATGACCGTCAGCAGGGTCATAAGGCTGCCATAGACACGGCCGGTCTTGCCACGCACCAGCTCTGCCACATCGGGATTCTTCTTCTGGGGCATGATGGAGGAGCCGGTGGAATAGGCATCGTCCATCTCCACGAATTTGAATTCCCAGGAAGACCAGAGGATGATCTCCTCGGAGAAGCGGCTCAGGTGCATCATCAGCAGGGAGCAGGCCGAAAGGAACTCGATGGCAAAATCACGGTCAGAAACGGAATCCATGGAGTTTTCGGTGGGCTTGCGGAAGCCCAGCAGCTCCGCCGTCATGCGGCGGTCGATGGGATAGGTGGAGGTGGCCAGTGCGCCGGAGCCCAGGGGGCATTCATCCATACGCTCCAGACAGTCCTCGAAGCGGGTGATATCCCGGCGGATCATATTGGCATAGGCCATCATGAAATGAGCGAAGGTTGTGGGCTGCGCACGCTGCAGGTGGGTATAGCCGGGCATAACGGTCTGGGTATTCTCGCTTGCCTTATCCACCAGCACCTGCTCAAATTCCAGCAGCTGGTCAATGATCTTGGGGATCTCCTGCTTCACATACAGACGGAAATCCACGGCAACCTGGTCGTTTCTGGAGCGGCCGGTGTGGAGCCGCTTTCCTGCCGCGCCGATGCGCTCGGTCAGGATGGCCTCGATGTTCATGTGGATATCCTCGTTGTCCAGAGAGAATTCCACCTTGTCGTCCTCAATGTCCTGCAGGATCTGCTTCAGGCCGGCAATGATGGCATCGGCCTCATGCTGCTCGATGATGCCCTGCTTTCCCAGCATGGTCGCATGGGCGATGGAGCCCTGAATGTCCTGCCGGTACATCCGCGCGTCAAAGCTGATGGACGAGTTAAAATCATTTACCAGGGTATCGGTTTCCTTCTGGAAACGGCCTGCCCAGAGTTTCATAGTAAAGACTCCTTTCCCCAGGGGGGAGATTTCGATCGATCGTAAATTACTGACGGCAGGAGGAAGAGGCTTCCTCCTGCCGGTGGGTTTGCTGTTATTTTATTGCGCTGCTTACCTGCGCACTGCCCGCGGGAAAAGATCCGCTTCGCACCTTTTCGCACCTCTTCGCACCTCTTCGCACCCTCTGGGCGAGAGATTTTCTCGCGGAAGAAGCGACGGTAGCGACGCTGTATCGGGTATACTGCGAGCGATCGGAGCGCACTGCACGCGGGAAAAGATCCGCTCAGAGAAATTTAGATTTTACCCTGCTCGCGCAATGCCTGTACAGTATCCGGGAGGCCCCACAGGTTGATAAAGCCCTGAGAATCCATCTGGTTATAATCGGACTCACCGAAGGTGACCAGATTCTCGGAGTAGAGGGTCTCGGGAGAGGTGATGCCGGCATGGGTCACATTGCCCTTGTAGAGCTTGATCTTTACGGTACCGGTCACGTGCTTCTGGGTATCGGTGATGAAGGCGGACAGAGCCTCGCGCAGGGGGGTGAACCACTTGCCGTTGTAGATGAGGTCGGCAAAGTCGATGGCCAGCTTCTGCTTCATGTGCTTGGTGTCCTTGTCCAGGGTGATCATCTCAAGTGCCTCATGAGCATAGTAGAGGATGGTGCCGCCCGGAGTCTCGTAGACGCCGCGGTCCTTCATGCCGACCAGACGGTTCTCGACGATGTCCAGAATGCCGATGCCGTTCTCGCCGCCCAGCTTGTTGAGCTTGCGGATGATGTCGGAGGCCTTCATCTTCTCGCCGTCAATGGCAACGGGAACGCCCTTGACGAAGTCCAGGGTCAGGTAGGTGGGCTTGTCGGGAGCAGCTGTGGGGGGGACGGACATCTCCAGGAAGCCCGGCTTGTCGATGGGAGCCTCATTTGCGGGATCCTCCAGATCCAGGCCCTCATGGGACAGATGCCAGAGGTTCTTATCCTTGGAGTAGTTGGTCTCACGGGAGATCTTCAGGGGAACATTGTGTGCCTCTGCGTAGTCGATCTCTTCGTCACGGGACTTGATGTCCCAGATACGCCAGGGGGCGATGATGGTCATCTCGGGGGCAAAGCGCTTGATAGCCAGCTCGAAACGGACCTGGTCGTTGCCCTTGCCGGTGCAGCCGTGGCAGATGGCGTCTGCACCCTCTGCCTTCGCGATCTCAACCAGACGCTTTGCGATGATGGGACGGGCAAAGGCGGTACCCAGCAGGTACTCCTCGTATTTGGCGCCGGCCTGCATTGCGGGGATGACAACATCGTCGACCATCTCATCGGTCAGGTCTTCAATGTAGAGCTTGGAGGCACCGGTCTTGATGGCCTTCTCTTCGAGGCCCTCGAGCTCGGACTCCTGACCCACATCACCGGAAACGGCGATGATCTCGGGGTCGTTATAGTTTTCCTTCAGCCAGGGAATGATGATGGATGTATCGAGGCCGCCGGAGTAGGCGAGCACTACTTTTTTGATTTCTTTTGCCATGGTAATGACCTCCTGTATGTTCAGGGCAATGCCCTTATGCTTTTCTTATGGTGATATGATAACACGGCGCCAACTGTTTTGCAACCAAAAACCTGCATATAAATTCAGGATGATTCGGGATTATTTCGCCAATATTCACAAATTATGCATATTATACGGTTTTTATTGCATATTTTATGAATATTCAACGGGATATCCATATATGCAGTGCATACTTTTATTTTAAGAGGGCGCCTGCCCTTCCTCCGGAAAGCGCTCCACCCACACCGCGTCATAGAGCAGCTCCAGATTTTCATCGGAATGCTCCGTCTCCCGGCTCACCGGGACCGCTGCCCCGATCAGTGCCTTTTTCCGGGATTCCGCCTTTCCCCCTTCCGGACCTTCCTCTGCGGCCGCCTGCTCCGCCAGCAGGGCGATGGTCTCTGTCAGGCGGACCGCAAGCCCCACCTTTCCGACCGCGTCCTCATCCCAGACAGCCCGCAGCAGATAGCGGTAGAGAAAATAGACCAGCAGGTTTCTGTACTGCACATCACACTCCGTCAGAAATTCCGGCCGCAGTGCCCCTGCCTCGGACAGGGCTGCCTTCAGGCGCAGCCTTAAGCGGTCATCGGTGAATTCCATGCGCAGCATTGTCATAAGCCAGGGCCGCAGCTCTGCGGCATCCTCCATACCGGGCCTGCCGGCCTTCAGCCAGGCAGCCTCCGCCGCTTTCTCAGAGAGTCCGGGATTATCGATCCGGGCCTGCAGCTTCCAGGCCTCCACGGTCAGCCGCCGCAGACAGTCCGCAATGGGGACCGGGCTCTGCACCAGCCCGAGCATGCGCGCCCGGGCCTCCAGCAGCAGTGCCAGCAGGGCCCGGTCCGGGCCATCCTCTTCATCCTCCGGTTTTTTCGGGCTTTCCGGGCTTTCCGGGTCCTCCGTCTCCGTCAGGAGCTCCACCGGACCACTCTCTATCAGAAGCCGGGCCGCCTCCGGGCAGGAGATTGCCAGTGCTGTCTCCCGCAGGCTGCCATAGTGCTCATGAAAGCGGGGGTGCTCCCTGCATACCTCACTGAGCAGGTCCTGCGCTCCGTCCCGGGCAAGGATCAGCCGGCAGAGGCCGTCATCCCGCAGAAAGGGACAGCGGCCCTCCCTGCAGCGGAAAAATACATAGCCGTCCTCACGGGCAATACAGCTTCGTACCTCCTGTCCAAGGGCACCGCCCAGTGCCGCGTAGACCGCGAGGATTCTCTCATCCAGATCGATCTCCCAGCCGGCGCAGCAGGTATCCGGGCACGCTGCCGCGGTACAGGTAAACCCATCAAAGCACGAAAGCCTTACATAGCGCATATATCTCTCCACCCTTTCAGTACAAGCAGAAAGAGCATACCCTATTTCCGCTGAAATTGCAACGGTTCCCGGCCGGATTCCGCTCTTGACAGCCCGAAATCCGCCTGCTAGACTTTATCCTGCAGTAAAGCTATGGAGGTGCTGTTACTTGACAGCTTATGAGATCTTATCTCTGTTTCTGGTCTATGCCTTTCTCGGCTGGTGTGCCGAGGTCATCTACGCTGCCGTTACCACCGGCAGGATCATCAACCGGGGCTTTCTCAACGGCCCGGTCTGCCCCATCTACGGCGTGGGCATGATCGGCGTTCTGACGCTGCTGGCCCCCTTTTCGGATAACACCCCGGCGCTCTTCATCACAGGACTGCTGCTGTGCAGCCTGATCGAGCTGGTGGGTGGCTGGGCCCTGAAGCAGTTTTTCCACACCCGCTGGTGGGATTATTCCATGCGGCCCATGAACATCGGCGGCTATGTATGCCTGGGCTTTTCCATTGTCTGGGGTCTTGCCGTGGTCTTTGTCGTGGATCTGGTGCATCCGGTCATCCTGACGGGTATCCGGATTGTTCACGAAAACCTGCATCCCGCCCTCTTCCGGGGCCTGCTCTGCCTTCTCTATCTGGTCTTCATCGCCGACCTTGTGATGACCCTGATCACCATCATCGGCCTGCAGAAAAAGCTGGATGAGCTGGAGAAGATCGCGGGCGCCCTGCACAATGTCAGTGACGGGATGTCCGAGGCCATCGGGCGCCGGGCCATCGCCGCGGATGCCCGCTTTGACGAGCTGAAGGCCAGCACCGAGGCAAAGCTGGAGAGCGACCGGCAGGAGGTTCTGGAGGGTGCCGCCTATCTGGAGGAGCAGATCCGCCGGCTGGAGGAGGCCATTGCCGTTAAGAAGCGCAGGATCGCCGAGGCCGCTGCCGAGAGCCGGGAGCGTGCCGAAGAGGCTCTGGCGGAGCGCAGGGATCAGGCTGCGGAGGCCCTTGCCGAAGGCCGCGAACGGATCGCCGCCACACTGGAGGAGCGCCGTGAAAAGCAGGAGCTGCAGCGGCAGGAGCGGCAGGAATCCCTTGAGGAGATGGAGGAACGGCTGCAGCAGCTGCGGCAGCGGCTCAGCGAAAACCGCCGCTCCATGCGGGAGCGTGCGCCCCGGACTGTACGCGACCTGCCCGGCCCGGGACGGGAGCGGCCCGAACGGCTGCGGGCACTTGAGGCCAGACGGCAGGAGCTGCTGCAAAGCATCGATGCCTCCCGCTTTGGCACACGCCGGCTGACCGGCGCCTTCCCTGCCCTGCAGCATGCCCTGCAGGAGCGTGTGGCACGCACTGCCCTCCCGGGAGAGCACCGGCCCACACCGGAGGAGGACCCGCAGCAAAGGCACCACGAGCAGCAGGAGGCACTCCGGCACCGGGAGGAGCAGGCGCGCATGGACCGGCAGGCGCGGAAAAACCGGAAAAACCGTAAAAACCAGAAAAAGCACAGATGATCTTCTTTACAGCGGGACGCACCTGCGGGTGCGTCCCGCCCTCTTTATCCCTGCCGGTGCCGGCAGGTTGTATTTTGTCTGCTGAAAGCAGAAACTGTCAGGTTCCTTTTCAGTTTGAACGCGATATAATTATGCTGTAATATTATACAGTCAGGAGGACTGATCATGGAAAAGATCCTTACAGCCGGCTCCGTCTGGACGCCGGAGGAAACCGTCTCCCTTCAGAAGCTTGTGATCGAAGCGGGCGCAGCTCTTGCCGCCCCGGAGGGCAAGCAGCTGACCCTGACAGTGGACGGCGTCCACTACAATGCCGAGCCCGGCACCTACACCGGTGATGTGGTCGTCAGCATTACAGACAGCGTTGTTGCCGGCTATGAAAATCACGGCAGCATGGAATGGTTCCATATGAACGCCGCCGTCTCTGTCCAGAACGGCAAATACGTCCCCGCGGCTTCCGTCACGGCAGCCGTCACCGCCGGCACTGTTTCCGACACTGCCGCGAACGGCATTGTGGTCCGCTCTGAGGGCGACCTCTTCGGTGGCGTCTATGTGGACGGCGACAGCAGCTATGAGGTTAACGATGCCGACCTTGCCCTGACCGGCAACGGTGGCAGCGACGGCATCGGCTATGGCGCGGCCATCTCGGTCAGAGGCAATTCAACGGTCGTCATCAACCGGGCAAAGATCCACAATGCCGGCTCCATCCGTACTGCGCTGCAGGTCTGTGACCACGGCAAGGCCGTTGTCAACGACTCCGAATTCACTGCCCGTGACCTGCCGAAGCCCAACTATGTCATGGCCATGAGCAAGGCCCCCTGGATGCTGGGCATTCACGGCCGTGTCCGTACCACCAACATTCAGGACTATGGCGAGGTGGAATACAACCGCTGCAAAATTCAGGCCGAAAACTGGGGCGCCCTGTCCACCGACGGCACCAAGCATGTCCGCCTGACCCTGCACGACTGTGATGTGGTCGTCACAGGCAGCGGCTACGGCGCCTATTCCATCGGCGATACCCATGATTATTTTGACAACTGCCGCATCAGCGTACCGGATTACGGCGTGATCCAGTGCTCCTCCGGTCTGGTCACCTATACCAACGGGACCACCGTAGAGGCAGGCCGCAGTGCCGTCATGCTGCACAGCGGCGGAGAGCCCGGTCTGCTGCTGGTTGACAGGAAGAGCCGCCTGCATTCCGCAGGACCCGTCTTCCAGTGCAAGGGCCGTGGCGCGGAGATCCTGGTGGATGACGCATTCCTGAGCTCCGATTCCGGCGTTCTGCTGCAGATCATTGAAAACGACGACCCCAACGGCCGTGGCATGCACATGGGCCCGGAAACCGTTATGGACGTTCCTCCCGGAGGCTTCCCCGGCGGTGGCCCCGGCGATCCCATGCTGGAGCAGCAGGGTAAGGACGGCCCCGGTGGTCCCGGTGGTCCAGGCGAAGGTGGCCCGGGTGGTCCCGGCGAAGGCGGCCCGGGTGGCCCCGGTGGTCCCGGCGGCCCCGGTGGTCCTGGCGGTCCCGGTGGCATGCCCAGGGAGGAGATCTTCCCCGTACACGCGAAGTTTGCCAACACCGCCCTGACCGGCGACATCATCGACTGCTACACCGACAAGGCAGATGCCGTGATCACCCTCAGTAATGCCAGCCTGACCGGCGCGGTCACCACTGCTGTCTCCTATCATCCGAACGGCTGCCCCCGCAGCAAGGAGCAGTACAGCCTGATTGGCCGCGTGGTCACCGTCCCCACCCCCAGAGACACAGACTTTGCGCTGAAGCTGGTGCTTGAGGCCGGCTCTGTCTGGACCGTCGCTGCCACCTCCTACCTTGACGAGCTGACCATTGCCGAAGGCTGCAGCGTTGCGGGCACCATGACCGTCAACGGCGAGGCCGTCCAGCCCGTGCCCGGCACCTACAGCGGCAAGCTGGTACTCTCCCCTCTGGCGTGATCCGTACCCTGTACGGTTGCGTAATAAGTAATTTATGAAAGAAGGAAATCACATGAAAAAACTGCTTGCGCTTCTGCTGACAGTCTGTCTGCTGCTGAGTCTCTGTGCCTGCGGCGGCTCTGCTTCCAGTGAAGCCGCGCCTGCAGAGGAATCCGCACAGGCTGAAGCCTCTGCTGCGGAGGAACCCGAAGCTGAGGAAGCCGAGGCACCCGCGGAAGCCGAGGAAGCCCCCGCAGAGGCTGAAGAGGTCTCTGCCGAAGAGCCTGTAGAAGAGCCTGAGGAGCCCGTGGAGGAGCCCGCCCAGTTTGTTGAGGTGTCACTGCCCATCGTCGACGAGCCCACAACCTTCTCCATCTGGTTCACCTGGCCTCCCGTCCTGTCCAATTTCTGCGACGGCCCCGGCTCCAGCCCCACAGCCCAGGAATTTGCCGACCGTACCGGCGTCAGCCTGGACTACCACGTGATCAACACCGAGGCTGCCAGTGAGGAATTCTCCCTGATGGTGGTCTCCGGCGACTACACCGACCTGATCCTGGGTGGCACCAGCTATTACAACAACCCCGACCAGATCATCGAGGACGGCGTTGCCGTCGACATCGCCCCCTATCTGGACGATTACCTGCCCAACCTCAAGGCCGTCCTTGACAGCAACGAGGAGTGGAAGCTGGCTGCCTACACTGACAGTGGCGCCATTGCCGAGTGCTACAAGTTCGAGATTGGAACCGACCAGAATGTCGGTCCCGTCATCCGTAAGGATTTCCTCGAGCAGCTGGGTCTGGATGTACCCGTCACCTATGACGACTACCACGAGGTTCTGACCGCCTTCAAGGATGAGCTGGGTGTGGAAGCGCCCATGCTGCTGCCCTATACCGGTCTGACCAACTACTATTCCCTGGGCTACGGTGTCCCCTGTGACCTCAAGAACGGCGGCCTCTTCTATGTGGTTGACGGTGAGGTCAAATACGCCGGCATGGAGCAGGATTACTACGATCTGGTCACCCTGATGGCCGGCTGGTATGCCGAGGGTCTCATTGACCAGGAGTTCCTGAACCGTACCACCACCACCGACCCCGATTCCGGCCTGATCGCCGCGGATGATGCCGGTGTCTGGACCGCAAATGTTCTGATGTTCGACCAGTATCTGAACAGCACCCCCAACGACGCCTTCGCCCTGACCGGAACCGCCTACCCCGTAAAGTCCGAGGACAGCCCCATCATGTACCAGAATGAAGCCAAGGCAACCGGCGTCGGCTATGTGGTCACCACCGCCTGCTCCGACATTGAGACCTGCCTCAGCTGGATCAACTACTGGTACAGCGAAGAGGGCACCTTCCTTGCCAACTACGGCATTGAGGGCCTGACCTGGGAATATGACGATGCCGGTGAGCCCCATCTGACTGAGCTGATCCTGGCCAGCGAGATTGGACTGCCCTCCTCCCTGACCTCCTCCATCTACTGCATCAACAGCGGCCCCTATATTGAGGACTGCACCAGAAACCAGTACTTCTTCGGCGAGAACCAGCGTGCCGCCATGGAGATCTGGGACCGCAGTGACAAGGAGACCTGCAGCGAGGCCTATCCCGAGTCCGCAGGCCTGACCGTGGATGAGTCCGAAGCCTACTCCGCCATCATGAGCGATATCGAAACCTATATGGAAGAGACCATCAGCAGCGTGCTGGTTGGCAACGTCTCCACCGATACCCTGCAGGAGATTGCCGACAACCTGACCTCCATGAACATCGAGGAGGCCATCGCGCTGAAGCAGGCCGCCTATGACCGTTACATGGCCAAGGCCGCATAAGCTTTCTGACACATTGCCCATGACATGAATCACGGCCGCTGCCCATTCCGGACAGCGGCCGCTTGCTTTTTGTATTTCAGTGCTTTATGCGTTTTTTGAACTTTATGCACTTTACGCGCTTTACGTGCTTTTATTCACGTTACGCAGCTTTATTCCCTTCCGTCCTCCTGCTCTGCCAGAAAGCGGTCGATTTCTGCCGCAAGGCTGCTGAGCTTCTCCTCAAAGGTCGGTGCCGGCGGGATCACCCGCAGGCGGGGGTGTACCTTCCAGGCCTCCAGATTCGCGATGTCCGAGCGGATGGCGCTCTCGCTGTCCTCGTAGCGGGTCTTGTTGTTCTCTCCCTGCTCGTATTCGGACCAGGTTCCCCGGGCCACCGTGGTCATGTGGAAGACGGCATCATAGCCGGCGAGCACCTGCTCCACACTGGTTCCCATATCCCTGAGGATCCAGCTGAATTCCTCCTCCGTCATATATACCCGGTTATCGAAGGCCGCCCGGTCACAGAAGAGAAGGATCCTCTCATCCGGCATGTGGGAGGCCGCCACCCGGAACATCCGTTCCTTGGTCTGCTGGATCTCCAGCAGGCTACGCTGAAACCACTGATTGCCGCAGCTGCTCCAGGGATAGAGGCCGCCGGTCATCATTTCAGTGCATGTCTCCGATGTGAAGATGACGGTATAGCCCCGGGCGGTATAGTGCTCCCTCAGCCATGGCATGGCCAGCGTTTTGCCGGCACAGGGCCCGCCGGTGATAACAATCGTCGTGATCTTTTTCATATTGGCGCCTCCGATCCTCAGCAGCTGTCTGCTCAGGCCATCATACCCGCAGGTATCATGGATTATTATAGCATATACCGGCGCTTCTGCACATCTTATTTTTCTTTCCCGTTGGTAATAATTGCATTTTTCCCGGGGCTAACATATAATGTACCCAGCCCTGACCATCCCTGTAAGGGTCTGCACCTGTGATCAAAACCGAAAGAAGCTGATATGATGCGCCACCTGTTCCTGATCAATCCGACCGCCGGAAGGGCGGACTGTACCGAAACGATCCGCAAGGCCGCCCTGGACCTTTCTCAGGCCCTTGGAGAGCCCTGCAGCCTCCGGATCTCCGAAAAGAGCGGAGACATTACCCGCTTTGCCCGGGAGGCCGGCGAGGGTGGTGCGGAATGCCGGCTCTACGCCTGCGGCGGTGATGGCACCCTGAACGAAGCGGCCAACGGTGCCAGAGGCTTTTCGAACCTGTCGCTGACCTGCGTTCCCTGCGGCTCCGGCAACGATTTTATCCGCTATTTCGGCGCGCGCGAGCGCTTCTCGGACATTCTGAATTTTACGGACCCCATAGAGGAGCGCATTGACCTGATGTCGGTAAACGGCAGGGCCTGCCTCAGCATCTGCTCCGCAGGCTTTGACGCCCGGATCGGCACCGCCATCGACGCCTACCGGCGCTTCCCCCTGCTGGGTGGCAGCCGGGCCTATGTGGCAAGCATTGTGGTCAACCTGATCCGCGGCATTGTGCGCCCCTGCCGCATCCGGCTGGAGGACGGCACCGAGATCGATGAGCGCATGACCCTCTGCTGTATCTGCAACGGTAACTGGTACGGCGGCGGCTTCAACCCCGTGCCGGAGGCCAGCCTGACAGACGGGCTTCTCGATGTACTGGTGGTCAAAAGGGTCAGCCGCCTGACGGTGGCAAAGGTCATATCCGCCTACCAGAAGGGCCGCTATGCCGACTATCCGGAGCTGATCACCCACTATACCACCCGCTCGCTGGAGATCAGCACCCCGCAGCCGGAGCCCATCAACATTGACGGCGAGCTGCTGACCACCGACCATATAAAGGTGGAGCTTCAGCCCGGCGCCCTGCGCTTCTTCCGGCCAAAGCCCTGACGCTCTGTCGCAGGGAGGTTCTTCTGCAAATACTGCGGGGCTGTCTCAAAATTTGAGGCAGCCCAAAATATTACGCAGGGCTCGTCTCAAAACGGAAATTCCGTAATGAGGCGAGCCCTCAAATTGTCTAAATGGGATAAAGGTACCTACATCACTGCGGTCTGCTGATACACAGGTACCGACCACATATTCACTGACTGTTGCCACATTCACGTTGTAACCAGGCTTCAGTTGCCCGTTTATCATCCTCTCAATTATTCCGCTGAGTAATCTCACTGTATCGTCTTCCGGGATTAAAATTTCTGTATTCATTGGCAAACACAATTGATATCCGTTCCCGTATGCAGTATAGTCTATCCGCATTTTTGATTGTTTCACACCTTGACAATATGCCTTCGACCGACTCTTGTACAGAGCCAGTCGTCGTATTTTTCGGAAAATATATTTCAGGGGAGTTTTTTTACAGTTCCTTTCTTCATACTGTTTGATCTGGGCTCCGGCGGGAGGTGCGGGCGGGAAATGTTCTGCTGACATGCCCGCCGCCATCTGATCCTTCCTGAATTAAAAAAGCAGAAATGTCATATATGCCGGAATGGTAAGCTTACTGCCATCAAACCCGATGTTGCTCTCTCCGCACTTAATGCAAAGCTTCACACCGTATTGTGCTCTGTTCTTTAAGACTGTAGAAGCCGATTTCGTATTTCCATTGGTCGCTTTTGCTTCCACAAGGACTGCGTCACCTTCATATACTGTGATAAAGTCGATCTCCAGCCCGCTTTCCTTGTGATAATAGTACAGATTTCTTCCGTGCTTGGCAAAGCAGTCGGCAATCATATTTTCATAGATCGCACCTTTGTACAGTCCCAGTTCACCGGACAATATCTTCCCTGCTGTTCCGGGTTCCAGCATCGCAACAAAGAGTCCGGTATCCTGCATATAGATCTTAAAAATATTGTCGATCTTATTTCCTTCAAGCGGCAGGCTGATATTCGACAGATTGTAGCAGAGACTGATCATCCCCGCATCCTGCAGCCATTGGATCGCTGCCTGATAATTTTCGGAACGCCCCTTTTTCTCCAGCATGGAATAGACAAACTTTTTGTTTTCCTTTGCCAGCTGTGCGGGAATGGAGTCAAATACACGGTTGATCCGTGCCAGCAGGGTCAGGTCGATCTCTTCATTTTCGTTTTCGTCAAGATGCTTGCCAAAATCATCCCGGTATTCTTCAAGTATATCCACCTGCTCCTGTCTGACCACATTCATATCATTTGTGGCAAGAAAACGATCTACAACATAGGGCAGGCCTCCAACGCAGATGTATTCACGATAATAACGGAGCATGGCCCGATGAATGCCGTCGCTTACCGGTTCCCGCTCCTTCAGACAGCGTTTCAGCTCGCCTGTGACATCCTCTCCGATCCCCTTTGCCCAGAGGAACTCCTCAAAATCCATCGGTTTCATATACACGATATGCTCTGAGCCGGTGGGTATGCCCTTTCCCTTCTTTCGGTTGTAGCCTTTGATGCCAAGCAGCGATCCTGTACAGATGATATCATACCGCCCGTCTGTCATAAACGCCTTAATGCTGGCTCTGGCACCTGAGCATTCCTGAATCTCATCAAATATAAGCACTGTTTTATCGGGTACAAAATGGACCCCCGGCATCATTGCAGAGATGTCCAGTGTCATACGGTCCACAACAAAATCGCCGTCAAAAACCGCCCGGATCGAGTCGTGATCCTTAAAATTGATATACACGACATTCTCATAATTTTCCTCAGCGAAAGCCAGGACCGAGTAAGTTTTCCCAATCTGGCGCAGCCCTTTGATCACCAGTGCTTTTTTCTTACCGGTGTTGTTTTTCCATGCAATCATCTCATCCGTGATCTTTCGTCTGAACATGCGCAGCACCTCCGCTTGATCGCTGATCATATCATACACTTTTCCAAGCGAGTTTTCAACAGACTGTTGCACTTTTCCAAGCGAGTTTTCAGCAAGCAGCTGCACTTTTCAGGGCGAGTTTTCAGCAGGCAGCTGCGCTTTTTGCGGACGCGGGGCATGCGCGGACACAGGGCGGGCCGGCTTGTTGTTTTATGAGACACGGGGACGGTTCTTCTGTCCAGGGTGTCAAGGGGACACGCGGGACGGGTACCTTAGGCCCCGTGCCGGAGGCCAGCCTGAAAATACTGCGGGACTGTCTCATTTCTGAGGCAGTCCCTTTTGCAGCAATCATAAATACAGTTATGCTTCAGTATGTTCAGAGGACTCCAGACCGGATACGCTGACATTCCGGTTGACCTTGGCATCATAGGTTTCAGCACGCATGACCTCACTGAGATCAACACCGGTAACCTCCTTCACGGATTCAAAGGTCTTTGCCATGATGGAGGGGACGTAGGAGCCCATGCTCTCCACGCCGGTTCCGCTGCCGCCGCCATCAATGATGGTAACCTTGTCGATGCTCTCAAGAGGCCTGGCAACAGCGCCTGCGATGTCGGGCAGTGCCTTTACGATCATTTCGAGAATTGCAGCCTGGCCGTATTTCTTCATGGCCTCAGCCTTGCGCTCCAGGGCTTCCGCTTCCGCAATGCCCTTTGCCTGAATAGCCTTTGCTTCGGCTTCACCGACAGCTGCAATACCGGCGGCTTCCTGTTCCTTCTGGTATTTCATAGCCTCAGCCTGGACCTTTGCAGCCTCGGCAGCCTGGGTCTGCTCGAACTTCTTTGCCTCAGCACGGATGCGCTGAATTTCAGCAGCCTTCTCCTCCTCGAACTTCTTTGCTTCAGAATCCTTCTGGCGGCGGTAAAGCTCTGCATCGGACTGCTGCTGTACACGGTAGCGTTCAGCATCGGCAGCCTTGCGGACCGTTGCGGAGAGCTCCTGCTCACGAACCTCAGCTTCCTTTTTCTTCAGCTCGACCTCGCGCTCCTGCTTGCCGATATCTGCGTTGGTGTTTGCAATTTCAATGCTGCGGCGCTGTTCCTGTTCCTGAATGCGGTAGGCAGCGTCTGCTTCGGCCTGCTTGATATCGGAATTCTTTTTCAGCTCAGCCTTCTTGATGGAAAGCTCATTCTGCTTGATGGCAATCTCAGTCTGGGCGGCAACCTCGGCGTCATTGGCGGCCTTACTGGCTTCAGCCTTTGCAACGGCAACATCACGGTCGGCCTGAGCCTTGGCAATGGAGGCGTCCTTCTGAATCTGGGACATGTTGTCCTGACCGAGAGCGTTGATCAGGTTGTTCTCGTCTTCAATCTTCTGAATGTTGCAGGATTCAATCCAGATGCCCAGTGCGTTCATATCCTTCTGCGCCTTGGACTGCACCTCATCACCGAAGGTTTTCCGGTCGTTGCAGAGATTCTTCAGTGTCTGGGTGCCGATGATCTCACGCATATTGCCCTGGAGAGAATCAGTCAGAGCATTGCGGATCTGATCCTCCTTCATATTAAGGAAGTTTTTCATGGCTGCGTTTGCCATATCTGCAGTAATGCCGCGGTCAGGATTTACGTCTGCTTCTGTCAGTACACGGATTTTTGCGACCGCATCGATGTCAACGCCGATGAAATCCTTAGTGGGAATATAGCCGTTGGTTTTGATGTCAATGCTGATCTGTTTGAGAATCAGCTCGTCCTTGCGCTCCAGGAATGGGAGCTTGATGCCGGCACGTCCGATCAGGACTCTGGGCTTCTTTCGGAAGCCGGAGATGATATAGGCCTTATCTGTAGGGGCCTTTACATAACCGGTCAGCGCAATGATCACGATCAATACGACCACAGCTACGGCAACAATCATACTAATGTTTGTCATAAAATGACTCCTTTCTTTTTACCCTATATTTTGTTTACGATCGTATTCTAGCATGCGGCACGTTGACAGACCATGGCAATTACAGCGTATTAAAGGCCGTTAATCTGCAGTTTTCGCAGAATAAAGACCTTCTTTGCGATTGGGCTTGTGGAGACACGGGGACGGTTCTTCTGTCTGAGACACAGGGAGGTTCATCCGAAAATACTGGGAAACGGCCCGCTGATATACCTGCCGCCAGCTGATCCTTCCCGGATCAAAAAAGCAGAAATGTCATATAGGTTGTCACAGGGACAGGTTGTCAGGGGCAGGTTGTCACAGGGACAGGTACCTTGACGGTTGTCACAGGGACAGGTACCTTGACAAGCCCCTGGCACGCTTTTTGTCACTGGGACAGGCACGGATTCGTTTGGACTGATTCAGGACCGAATCAGAACCGTTTTAGAACCGTTTTAGAACCAAATTAGAACTGTTTTAGAACTGATTTTTCAGGATATTCAGGATATAATAGCTTCAGATAGAATTCAAAATTCAAGAAATGAAAGGAAGAAGCTATGGAAGATTATTCTATTCACGCATCCGTATCCACACATATTCCCTTACCCGCATCCGGGCCGGAAGCCCCGGTCGGGGGGACCGGTCTCAGGGCCGGGGCCGGGCCGGAGCCCGCAGTCGTTTCCGCAGGCGCCGGCACGCCGGAGGGAGCAGAGGGTCTTTACCCCATCTGCACCGGTCTCAGCCGGACCCAGACCGTCTGGAAGCAGCAGTACACCGACATTGCGACCTTTGTCCGACGCTGCAGGCGGACCCGCCGCACCAGTGAAACCATGGCGGAATACCGGGCCATGAGCCGTGACGAACAGGGCCGTATCAAGGACGTCGGCGGCTTTGTGCTGGGCCGGCTGCAGGACGGCATCCGCCGGAAGGACACGGTGCTGGGCCGCTGTGCCGTCACGCTGGACCTTGACCACGGCACGCCCGGCATTGTGGAGGACCTGACCCACAGCCACCGCTGGCACACGGTCCTCTACAGCACCCACAAACACACGCCTGAGCAGCCCCGGCTCCGGTACAGGCAGAGGCGGACTGGACAGAGGGGCTGCGGCGTTCAAATAGTGGCCGCGTCTCCAACCATGTGATGAATTACGCCCTGATCCTGCAGGAGGGCCCGGCCCTTCAGGCCCTCTGCTACAACGAGTTCAACGGGCAGATTGAGGTGCAGGGCAGCCTGCCCTGGTCCCGGAGTAACACTGGCTGGACCGAGTCGGACCTTTCGAATCTCCTGCTCTATCTGGACCGGACCTACGGCCTTGACAACCAGCAACGGCTGAGCATGGCACTCTCCGCGGTCCTCCCCTCCATGCGGAGCTATCATCCCCTGAAGCAGTATCTGGAGGGGCTCAGCTGGGACGGCAGGCCCCGGGCCGACACCCTGCTGGTGGATTACCTGGGTGCGGAGGACAGCCCCTATGTCCGGGCGGTAACTGCTCTGACCCTCCTGGGGGCGGTGGCCCGCGTTTACGAGCCGGGCTGCAAGTTCGATACCGCCCTGGTCACCTGCGGCCCCAGGGCATCGGCAAATCCACACTCTTCAGCCGGCTGGGCGGCAAATACTTTTCCGACAGCCTGACCCTGACGGACATGAAGGACAAGACCGCCCCGGAGAAGCTGCAGGGCTATTGGATCCTGGAGCTGCGCGAGCTGGCCGGCATGCGCAGCAGCTGATCAATCTGTCATACGCTGCTGCTCTGAAAACATGACTCCCCGGTGACTCACTGGTGACTCACTGGTGGCCAACAGGTGACTCACCGACGCAAACAGGTGACCGACCGCAGGCAGATTTTGATCATTTTCAGCCTTCGGCAACCAGATCATGGTGGATTCTTTCGAAAATTCCGGTGACTGAGGCAGGTCAGTCACCGGGTGAGTCACCGGGTGAGTCACCGGGAAAAAGCCTTATATTTCAAGGCTTTCCGGCTTTTAGTGACTCAGTGACTCATTTTTTTGGTAATATTTTAAAAATTGAATTCAGTGTGTCTGCAGGGCCTTTTCCCGGTGAAATTATTTTTTCTGCAAAAGATACGATTTTTCGGGTCACCTGGGTCACCGGGTCACCTGTCACGCACTGTCGCGACATATAAAAATACAGCGTACCTCCGGAACGGGAGGCACGCTTTCATCGGTCTTTTCGGTCTTTTCGATCTTTTCGATCTTTTCGTACCTTTGGCTATTCGGCACCCTTCAGGACCTCTACCATGTCCAGCTTTCTGATGCGCTTTGTGAAGAGGAAGCTCACCAGCGCCGAGACCACCAGCACGAAGGCCGCTGCCTCGAGGTAGGCCATGGGAGAGATGTGGAAGGCGTAGTCGAAGTTGTCGCCGTTGGAGTTCATCATGGCGTCAAAGCTAAGCCGGCCAAGGGGCGCGCCCAGGATGCAGCCGATGACAGACAGCCAGAGGTTCTGCTGCATCAGCATATTGCGGATCCGGCTGCTGCCGAAGCCCATCACCTTCAGGGTGGCAAACTCCTTCATGCGCTCGTTGAAGGACAGGGAGCCGGAGTTATAGAGCACCACCAGCACGATGTAGATGGGCGCGAACTGCGACACTCTGCCGGGCACCACGTACGTCGCGCCGAAGATGTCCAGCATAAAGGGGACGCCCGCCAGATGTCCCACCAGCAGGCCGGCAATGGCGCCCAGCAGCGATACCCACAGGCTGAAGCTGCAGTAATGCGCCACGATCTTACGCCGGCGCATGCCCAGGGCGTTGAGGGTGCCGATCTGGGTACGCTGCTTTTCCACCATGCGCTTCATGGAGGTGGAGATGACCAGCAGCGCGATGCCCAGGAAGATCAGCACGAACAGGTAGGAAAAGGCAGTGTGCTGGTCCAGCTCGCTGTCCAGTCTGGCAAGGCCCGCCACGCTGTCGCGGTCGATGATGGCGGAATAGTGCCCCTGCAGGGCATCCGCCACCGCGTCCTCATGGGCAAGGCCGCCGCCGTCCCGGGTGACGATGTCCATCTCGGTAAAGGGCATCACCGCAGAGAGTGTGCTGTCAGAAAGCTCGGACGCCATGTCCCGCAGATTCTCCTGCGTCAGGTCCTCCAGCGTCAGCCCAACTGCAGCCAGCTTTGCCAGCTGGTCCTCTGTCAGCAGATCCTCTTCCTGCAGGTCCGCCGCGGTGAGCTTGCCCGTGTCGATGAGGTGCAGCACCAGCTCCCGCACCGGGAAGGCGTCGTAGGACATGTAGACAAAGGCGATGTTCTCAAGGTAGACATCCGGGTCGCCGTCCGCCTGCCGGTATTCGTACTCCGCCGCCTCGATGAGGCCACGGATGGTGCGGGTAAAGGTGATGCCGTCATAGCTCATGCTGAAGCTGTCGCCCACCCCAAGATCGTGCCGGCTGGCAAAGGCCTCGGTGAGCCAGACGCCGTCCGGGTCGGTGGGGTCAAAGGCCTCACCCTCCAGCAGATAGGCCCGGTTCACAAGGTCCTCCCGCATCAGATAGATGTCGCACTGCAGGCCGTCCACGCTCTCCGCGGTGCCCTTGATAGCCGTGCGGAGCTGGGCATCCTGTACAAAGTCCAGGTCCCGGACCGTCTGCAGGTCCTCCTGGGTGAAGTCCTCGCCATAGACCCACAGGTCCGAGACATTGCAGGCCTCGTGAAAGGTCTCCCTTGCGGCCTCCTCCGAGAGCACATGCCCCTGAAAGGTGACGTACACCGCCATGGCCAGCAGGGCCAGCAGAAAGATTGAGAAGAACTGCCCGAAGCTGCGGAACAGCTCTCTTCGCAGCTTACGCGAAAGCATCACCACTCGACCTCCTTCACCGGGATGGGAGATTCGTTGACCTGGATCTCGCGGATGCGGCCGTTGCGCATGCGGATGACCCTGTCCGCGCATTTGGCGATGTCGGCGTTGTGGGTGACGATGATGACGGTGCGGCCCTCCTCGCGGCACAGCTTCTGCAGCAGCTCCAGCACCAGAACGCCGGTCTCGGAATCCAGCGCGCCGGTGGGCTCGTCACCCAGCAGGATCTTCGGGTTTGTGAGCAGGGACCCGGGATACTTAATTCATATGGCCAAAGCAACTGAGCGCAGCTATGATCAATCCCCGAGGCAGCTAGCGTTTGAGCTGCCCCGGGGATTTTTATCTTATAGGGAATGGTTGTCAGGGTACCTGTCCCTTTGACAGTTTGAGCTGCCCCGGGGATTTTTATCTTATAGGGAATGGTTGTCAGGGTACCTGTCCCTTTGACAGGCTGGGATTAGTTGTCAGGGTACCTGTCCCTTTGACAGGCAGGCGTCCAGAAAGTCCCCGAAGCGCTGCAGAAGGGCTGTATCGGTCTCCTTCTGCAGAGCATAAAATTCCGCAAGCAGGGTCTGATCCTGCGGGGCCTTTCGGATTTCCTGCATCAGCCGGCGTTTTCTGCGGTCTGCCTCCCGGGGGACTGTGATATTGTGACCCTGCCCCGTAAGCGGCAGGAAGGTCTTCTTCGGGTCATCGGCAAATCGGCGCTGCAGCACACCGTAGTTATCCCGGAAGGTGATAATGGGGTCATCGTCACTCTGGGCGATCAGCACCGGGCAAGCCGCCGCGGCGAGGCCCTCCACGGCCCCCAGCTTTGCAACCGGCCCAAAGCACAGCTTCTGGTAAAGACGGACTCCCAGCATGCCCAGGGGCGCAAAGATCCCGTAATGGCGTTTTGTGTGGGCCACCAGTGCCGCCTCTGCCGTAGCAAAGCCGGAGGCGGAGATGATCCCGCGGATGGGCCAGGCACCCAGAGCCGACACCGTATCACAGGCATAGCCGCCCCAGCTGTGGCCGTAGAGCAGCAGCGGCAGCCGGGAGAGCTCCGGGTCCGCACCTACATAGTCAAGGCAGCAGCGGAGGTCCTCCACATGCAGGGGCAGGCCATAGAGGACCCCATCGGAATAGCCGGTGCCGGTACCGTCAAAGGCCAGCACCCGGTAGCCCCGGCGGCAAAAATATTCGCACTCGGGCAGATAGTCCTCGAGGCTCAGACCATAGCCATGGAAGAGGACCAGCAGGGCCCTGGGCTCCGTATCCGCGTAATCCATAAGAAAGCCCCGCAGCACTCCGCCACAGCTTCCCGGCAGCTGCGGGCCCTGAAAGCTGACCGGCCTGCGCTGCCAGCCCGGATGCTCCGCGGCGATCGACAGGAAGGCCGAGCGCTCTGCCCCGGGCCCCTCCAGCCGCTGGGAAAAGGCCTTCACGGCCAGCAGCCAGCCCGCCAGCGTCCAGCCTGCCACCGGCAGGAGCAGGCAGGCCACCGCAACGGCAACAATGATCACAAGCATAGCATGCACCCCTTTACGCCTTCAGTATAGCAGAAAGGCCGGCGTTTCTCCATCCCTTTGGGTACAAAATGCGGTTCTCTGGCGGTATTGCACATTGATTCTGCCCCTGCAGTCCGATATAATAAATTTGCGGCAGAGCCGCACAGAAACGACCATACAAACTCTGAATTTTACGAAAGAAGGTTTTTGATATGCCCCAGCTGACTGGCAAGCAGATCCACATTGAACCCAGAGTCCCTTACGTTCCCATTGAGCCCTGGGAATGGTTCGCGGAGAACGGCCTTGAGGACAAGGGCGGCGGAATGCCTCCCATGGGCGAAGGTCCCAAGCTCGTCCCCTCCATCAACATTAAAGACGGCAAGGTAGCCGGCGAGATTCTCCCCACCGTCTACGGCGGCGAGATCACCGACACCACCGCAGAGGATCTGCGCATCGTCTCCTATGATGGGCTGACCGGCGGCATCTACGCCGAGGGCCCCGATACCGATTACACCGTCTGCGGCGCTGTCATCTCCCTCTCCGGCAACGGTCAGGGCCTTGGCGAGCAGTCTGCCGGCGCAGGTGTTTCCAACCACGCCAAGCTGACCCTGCAGGACTGCCTGATCGACTGCTCCGGCGCAAACCGCACCTGTACCTCCGCCAGCGGCGGCTCTGTCCTGAAGGTCTACGACTCCGCCCTGATCAGCCATGGCGCTCCCTACGGTGCGGATTCCCCCGATCCCACAGTCTACCGCGGCGCGCCCGCTCCGCTGGAGATTCAGGGCAACAACCGCACCCACTGCACCATCCAGAACTCCTACAGCTATTTCTATGACTGCCTTGTTACCGCTGACGGCTGGGCTGCCCTTTCCACCGATGCCTCCAACGGCTTTGTCTATCTGGAGGCCAATGGCTGTAAGGTTGTCACCACCAAGTCCGGCTACGGCGCTTATGCCGACTGGGGCTGCCATGATGTCTTCAACGACTGCAAGTTTGATGTTGCCTCCCAGGCAGCCATCATCGCAGGCGAGGCTACCGTCAGGTTCACCGACTGCGAGATCAACTGCGGCACCTACCTGACCCTGATGCACTGTGTCATGGGCCGCCACACCGAGGTTGGCGAGCTGACCCTGATCGACTGTGATGTAAAGACCGCAAAGAACGCCGTGGAGGTCCGTGGTCAGAACGTGGTCGTCATCATGGAGAACTGCACCGTCGATGCCGGCGGCGCCCTGATGCACACCATGAAGAACCCCGACCCCAACGCAGCCATTGTAAACGGCCGTCCCACCCCCGGCGATGAGCTGCAGCTCATCGATATGTCTGTCAACGGTGACATCCTCCACGAGGATCCCGAGCGTGACATGCGCGTCTACATGACCTCCGCAGTGCTCACCGGCGCCATTCAGAACGCCGCGCTGATCATGGATCAGGGCAGCCGCTGGTACGCCACCGCCGATTCCACCGTTGTGATCGCCGGCGATGTGAACACCGAGCAGATTGATGCTCCCGCTGGCGTTACCATCAGCGCCACTGCCGAGGCCGGTCAGGGCACCTACACCCTGCTCTCCGGCGGCACACTGGTCGTCGCCTGAGCTTCTGCGCAAATGCACAACTGAACGTCTGCGTTTCTGAGCCGCAGGGCTTCAGCCACGTAGAGCAACAGCAGCCGGTGACCCTGTAAGGGATCACCGGCTGTTTTTCATACAGCTATACCATTCCTCTGTTTTCGGTTTTTCTTGACTTTGAATTCCGGGTGTTCTACAATATAAAGGCTATGGAGGATTTCTCCGCAGCTTCATATGCCGCTATGATGGAATAGGTAGACATCGCGGACTTAAAATCCGCTGGAAGCGATTCCGTGCCGGTTCGAGTCCGGCTAGCGGCACCACGTCGTCGCAAGCTACATATCGCTTGCGGCGGCGCTTTTTTATAAGCCCTCTGCCGGGTGGGCCTCCTCGTCCAGCCCGGGCGCGTTCAGGTTGCGCCGCAGCTGTGCCGGGGTCGCGTGGTAATATTTTTTAAAGAGGCGGTGCATGGTGGAGCTGCTGTCAAAGCCGGAGGCGTGCATGATCGCCTCCAGCGAGGTTGCGCCGGTCTCCAGCAGGTGGTAGGCATGCTGCACCCGGCAGCGGTTCAGGTCCTCCAGCGGGGAGCGGCCCAGCTTTCGCTTATAGTAGGCCGAAAAGGCCGCCTGCGTCATCTGGAAGGCAGCGGCAATGGCCGTTACCGTCAGGTTGGCGTCCATGAAGTGCTCCCGAATATATTTTTGCATGCTGCTGGCGGATGCGAAATCCGCCTCCTGCAGCTGCCGGAAGTAGGGTGCGGTCAGCGTCTGCAGCAGCTCCCGCAGGCGCTGCATCAGGGCCACGTCCGTCTCGCTCTGTTCGATCAGCCCGAAGAGGTCTATCTCCTGGATCTGGCTCTCCAGAAGCAGCTTCCGGTCCATCAGCTGGGCGATCAGCACACTGACATACTGAAAGCAATCCGCCTTGAACTGCTGCAGGGAGCCCGGCACGTTGTTGCGGAGATCATGGATCGCCTCCTCCAGCCGGGCGGAAAAGGCTTCCGTCTTCCCGGCAGCCAGAAGGCTGCACTGGACCCGGCAGCGGCTCTCCAGATCGGATACCCTGTGCAGGTACCAGGTGGGCTGGTGCTCCAGTCCTCCGGGCAGGAATATCCCGTTCTCCTGTCCGAAATAGGTGGCAAATTCCAGCATGTCCAGCGTGCGGTGAAAGGACAGCGGCAGCTGCTCCGGGCCGGAGAACATGGGACTGATGGCCGTTACAATGGTAAGCCCGACCTCTGTATTGAGCCGTTCGGTTGCCTGCCGGCAGGCCTCCCTGAGAAGGCTCTGGTGCTCCCGGAGACGCTCCTGCTCACCACTGCAGTGGGGTGCCGCCAGAATGCAGACCACCGTACCCCTGACCGGCACCATATAATAGATGGCCTTCCGCAGCAGCAGCTCCTCCACATAGCCCGCAAAGGCACCGTTGGCAGAGAGCACCTGCTCACAGGGGATGCCGGCGGCATTTCCCTCCTGCACACGGCCCTGGATCCGGGAAACAGAGACACAGAACCAGCCATTGCCCAGATGCACACGGTTCAGGGACAGATATTCCAGGATTGCCTGAACATCCCCGCTTCTGCCATAGAGCAGGGCGTCCATTGCCGCAACCACCTCTGTATTGTGCATTCCGTAAAGAACGTCCGGCCGCCGCATTGGTGCTGCCGGCGGCTCCGGCTGCCGGGGTTCGGGTCCCGTATACTCTGCCATCTGGCTCATTCCTTTCATTTTATGCATATTTGTATCATATTATAACAAAATTATCAGATTAAATCCAGCCATATTCCGGAATTGTATAAATTAAACTGTTTCTTGCATTTGAATTTTGAAATCCTTAAACTGAAGACAGGTGCGGTCCGTCGGACCGGCAAGTATTTTTCAGGAAGGTGACAGATAATGGAAGATATTCTTCGTTTCCCCGCGAATGAATTCACAATGGATTCACAGGAGGTCAAAACCAGAAACGGCCTTGTGAAGGTAGATTACCGTAAATATGAGCATCTGCAGTATGTGGCAAAGCCCGTAGATGTGGACTACCAGAGTCTGGATGTCTGGGTTCCCGTTGCCCTGAACGGCGAGGCATACGATGCCTCAAACGCCCCCATTTTCTTTGTGATCGGTGTAGGTGGCTATATGTCCTCACGTAACCGCGGCGCTATGGGTGGCCCGGGTGGTCCCGGCGGTCCCGGCGGTCCCGGTGGCCCCGGCGGTCCCGGTGGTCCCGGTGGTCCCGGTGGTCCCGGTGGTCCCGGTGGTCCCGGTGGTCCCGGCGGTCCGGGCGGTCCCGGTGGTCCCGGTGGTCCCGGTGGCGCGAACAAGGCCAATGGCGGCGGTTATCTCGGTCTTGGCGGTGAAGCCGGCGTCGGTGATAACAAGGCACTGGCCCTTGCCTATGGCTTTGTGGTGGTACAGCCCGGCTGCCGTGGCCGTGACAACCAGTTCCCCGACGGCCGCTATTACGGCAAGGCACCCGCAGCCATGGTCGACCTGAAGGCAGCGGTCCGCTATCTGCGCCATAACAGGGACATTATGCCCGGCGACCCCGAGAAGATCTTCTCCACCGGCGGCAGCGCAGGCGGTGCCCTCTCCACCCTGCTGGCAGCCTCCGGCAACAGTGCCCTCTACGAGCCCTATCTGCAGGCCATCGGCGCAGCGGAGGAGCGCGACGACATCTGCGGCAGTGCCTCCTACAGTGCCATTACCAACCTTGAGCATGCCGATGCCGCCTACGAATGGGAATACGGCAAGGTTCCCTCTGCCGGCAACCAGGGCGGCCCCATGGGCTTCATTCCCGCCGGTCTGGTGGATCAGAAGCTCTCCGGCGCGCTCGTAAAGGAGTTTGAGGCCTATCAGGATTCCCTGGCCCTGCAGGGCATGAACGGCTACGGCCCTGTCACCGCCGCCAATGTCGCGGACTACATTCTGAAGGTCTTCCTGATCCCCGCCGCCAACAAGTGCTGGGCAGAGTCCAGCGCGGCGCAGCAGGAGCAGTATCTGAAGGATAACCCCTGGTTCACCTGGGACGGCAGCAGCTGCAGCTTCAGCTGGGAGGCTTTTGTCAGCCACTGCGGCCGTATGAAGGGTCTGCCTGCCTTTGATGATTTTAATAAGAAGATGGCCGAGCCCGTCCTCTTCGGTACCGAGACGCAGGATTCCCGCCACTTCACCACCTTCAGCCTGCAGCATGACCCCAATGAGACCGCGACTGAGATCAGCGAGGACCTGCAGGTGATCATCAATATGATGAACCCCATGTATTACATTGCGGAAAAGAACCCCGGCTGTGCTCCCAACTGGTGGATCCGCCACGGTGCCTGCGATAAGGACACCTCCCTGCCCGTGATCACCAATCTGGCAACCGCCCTTGACAATCTGGGTAAGAATGTCAACGCGCGTCTGATCTGGGACGGCGGTCACTGCGCCGACGATGACACAGAGGGCTTCATGCTCTTCATCCGTGACAACACCTGATTTCCCATAAAACACCCGGCCTTCTGCCGCCCCGCGGCAGAAGGCATCCCCACACAATTGAAGGAGGTTCCTATCCCATGAAAAAGAAACTGTTTGCGCTGCTGCTGGCTCTGGCACTGCTGCTGACTGCCTTCGCCGGCTGCGGCACCACCGCCGCCGAGGAGATCGCCTCTGAGCCTGCCTCCGCCGAAGAGACCGTGGAAGAAGCACCCGCTGAAGAAGCTGAAGCACCTGCCGAGGCCGAAGCACCTGCCGAAGCCGAAGAGGCTGACTCCGCCGAAGAGGCTGAAGCTGCCGAAGAAGCCGGCTCTGTCGAAGAAGCTGAAGAGGCCGAAGAGGACTTCGAGCACGCTCCCGAGACCATCAGCTATCCCCTGTCCCCCGAGAACAACACCATTACCTTCTACCAGCAGCTGGGTCAGGGCATCATCTCCGTGCTGCCCTCCTACAACGACAGCTACATCGATGAGAGCATCGAGGCCGCTACCGGCATCAACATGGAATTCATCGAGGTCAGCGATTCCGTCATCAGCACCCAGTACAGCCTGATGATCGCCTCCGGCGACTGGGCTGACGTCATCAGCTGCGACCAGTATTATGCCGGCGGCACCGCACAGGCCTACGCCGACGAGGTCATCATTGACCTGACCGATCTGGTCTGGGACAATGCCCCCAACTATTACAATGCCCTGTACAGCACCAATGAGGCTTCCATCTCCAACGTTACCGTGGAGGGTAAGATCCTCGGCATCTACGCCATTAAGGACCGTGTCTACACCGACTCCGGTGAAATGACCCGTCAGGACTGGCTGGATGAGCTGGGCCTCGCGGTCCCCACGACACTGGACGAGCTCACCGATGTCTTCTACGCCTTCAAGAACAACTACGGCTGTAACTACACCGTCAAGTGCGATTCCTCCGGTGTTCTGGACTTTGTAGCGGCCTTCGATACCGAGCTGGTTGACATCACCGGCAGCGACGCCGCGGTTTACATCGACGCCGACGGCAATGTTGCCACCGGCTACACCTCCGATGCCTACCGCGACTATCTGGAGTGGTTCTCCGGCCTCTATGCCGACGGCATCATCAACGCCGACTTCTACTCCACCACCCTCTTCCCCGATGTCTTCAACGGACTGGTCGGCTCCGGCGATATGGCCTTCTGGAACTCCATGGCAGACGGCCTTGCCAACATCTATTCCTACGCCGAGGATGACAGCTTCGCACAGGTTGCCGTACCCAGCGTTGTGGCTGACGAGGATGACGTCAACACCTTCCTGGAGGAGGACGTTCTGGCCGGCGGCCGCAGCTCCGGCTTCAGCATCACTGCCTCCTGTGAGGACCCTGAGCTGGTCCTGCAGTTCTGCAACTACTTCTATACCGACGAGGGCGCCATGCTGCGCAACTTCGGCGTAGAGGGCGACACCTACACCGTGGACGCTGACGGCAACATCTCCTACACGGAGCTCATCACCGCCAACGAGCTTGGCATGACCATGAACAATGCCCTGAACTACTACACCTGTGTACAGGTCTGCCCCGGCATGACCCTGGCCGACTCCCTGTGGGCCTGCTACAACGATGAGGCCATTGCCGCCATGGAGGTCTGGAACCCTGTGGGCACCACCGAGAGCACCTACCCCGTGGGCGCAAGCCTCAACACCGATGAGCAGGACAGCATCAACAACCGTCTCACCGATATCGCCTCTGCCGCCTCCGAGCAGATCCTCAAGTTCATGACCGGCGCGGACGAGATCACGGACGACAGCTGGAATGCCTATGTAGCAAACCTTGAGACTCTTGGGATCGAGGATGTTGTCGCGGTCTACCAGAACGCCTACGACGAATATCTGGCCGGCGAGCGCTGAGCCTTCCCTTTTCATACCCTTTGATCAGGCGGAGGCCCCACATTACATCTTTCCTCCGGTCTCCGTCCACTCCCGCCTGCCCCCGCAGGCGGGAGCTTTTTACCGCGCTTAAAAAAGGCAGTATTTTTATCTGTGATGCACTTGATTTTTATGTCTCGCAGAGGGGAAAAGATACCGGCGGCCACATGGCCGCCGGTTTTGCTGCATATCCTGCTTAAGTTTGTTTGAACATTCTCTGTTATCTGACGAGATGTGCGCACATCAAAAACACCTGTCCGCCCTCTGTGGCAGCCCCTTCCGTGGAATTTCTATTTTGGTCCGATAATTATGAAAAGCAGGGTAATTTCCCTACTCTGCTTTAAAATTTGCAGAATAAAATTCTGATTTTTATAAATTTGTACTTTACAGGCCACTTGTTATGATGTATGATATGTCTGCAAACAGGATGTATCGTACAGGCGTACACGGCCAGGGGCCGGGTCCTGTTCATTCCGTAAATTCCGATCGATCACTGATTTTTAGGAGGACAAATGATATGAAAAAATGGGTATACCTTTTCACAGAAGGCAATGCCAACATGCGTGAGCTGCTGGGCGGCAAGGGCGCAAACCTCGCCGAAATGACCAACATCGGTCTGCCCGTTCCCCAGGGCTTCACCATCACCACCGAGGCCTGCACCCAGTACTATGAGGACGGCCGTGAGATCAACGACGAGATCATGGGCCAGATTGAAGAGTATGTCGGCAAGATGGAAGAGATCACCGGCAAGAAGTTCGGCGATAAGGAGAACCCCCTGCTGGTCTCCGTCCGTTCCGGTGCCCGCGCTTCCATGCCCGGCATGATGGACACCATCCTGAACCTCGGCCTCAATGAGACCGTCGTCAACACCATTGCCGAGCAGTCCGGCAACGCCCGCTGGGCATGGGACTGCTACCGCCGCTTCATCCAGATGTATTCTGATGTTGTTATGGAGGTTGGCAAGAAGTACTTTGAAGAGCTCATCGACCAGATGAAGGCTGCTAAGGGCGTCAAGCAGGATGTTGAGCTGACCGCTGAGGACCTCCGCGAGCTGGCTTCCCAGTTCAAGGCCGAGTACAAGTCCAAGATCGGCACCGATTTCCCCGACGATCCCAAGGCCCAGCTCTACGGCGCCATCAAGGCAGTCTTCCGTTCCTGGGATAACCCCCGCGCAAACGTCTACCGCCGCGACAATGATATCCCCTACTCCTGGGGCACTGCCGTCAATGTCCAGTCCATGGCATTCGGTAACATGGGCGATGACTGCGGCACCGGCGTTGCCTTTACCCGTGACCCCGCCACCGGCGCAAAGGGCCTGTTTGGCGAGTTCCTGACCAACGCACAGGGCGAGGATGTTGTTGCAGGCGTCCGTACTCCCATGAAGATCACCGAGATGGCAGACAAGTTCCCCGAGGCCTTCAAGCAGTTTGTTGAGGTCTGCTCCATCCTCGAGAACCACTACCGCGATATGCAGGACATGGAGTTCACCGTCGAGCACGGCAAGCTCTACATGCTGCAGACCCGTAACGGCAAGCGTACCGCACAGGCTGCCCTGAAGATCGCCTGCGATCTGGTTGACGAGGGCATGCGCACCGAGCAGGAAGCCGTTGCCATGATCGATGCCCGTAACCTGGACACCCTGCTGCATCCCCAGTTCGATCCCGCTGTTCTGGCCAAGGCTCAGGCAATCGGCAAGGGCCTGGGTGCTTCCCCCGGTGCTGCCTGCGGCAAGATCGTCTTCACCGCTGAGGACGCACAGACCTGGAAGGCTGCCGGTGAAAAGGTTGTTCTGGTCCGTCTCGAAACCTCTCCCGAGGATATCACCGGCATGAAGGCTGCTGAGGGCATCCTGACTGTCCGTGGTGGCATGACCTCCCACGCAGCGGTTGTCGCCCGTGGCATGGGCACCTGCTGTGTCTCCGGCTGCGGTGACATCAAGATGGATGAGGCAAACAAGCGCTTCACCCTGGCCGGCAAGGAGTTCCACGAGGGCGATTACCTCTCCATCGACGGCTCCACCGGTAACATCTATGACGGCGCGATCCCCACAGTTCCCGCTACCATCGCAGGCGAGTTTGGCCGCGTTATGGCATGGGCTGACAAGTACCGTCAGATGGGCGTCCGCACCAACGCGGATACCCCCACCGACGCAAAGAACGCACGCGCCCTGGGCGCCGAGGGCATCGGCCTCTGCCGTACCGAGCATATGTTCTTCGATGAGGACCGTATCGCTGCCTTCCGTGAGATGATCTGCGCCGACACCGCCGAGGAGCGTGAGGTCGCGCTGGAGAAGATCCTGCCCTATCAGCAGGGCGATTTCGAGCAGCTGTATGAGGCTCTCGAGGGCTGCCCTGTTACCATCCGTTTCCTGGATCCCCCGCTGCATGAGTTTGTTCCCACCGAGGAAGCAGACATTCAGAAGCTGGCCGACGCACAGGGCAAGACCGTTGAGCAGATCAAGGCTGTTGTCACTGCCCTGCACGAGGTCAACCCCATGATGGGCCACCGTGGCTGCCGTCTGGCTGTCACCTACCCCGAGATCGCACGTATGCAGACCAAGGCTGTCATTCGCGCCGCCATCAATGTCCAGAAGGCGCATCCCGAGTGGACTGTCAACCCCGAGATCATGATCCCGCTGGTCTGCGAGATCAAGGAGCTCAAGTACGTCAAGCAGATCGTTGTTGAGACTGCAGACGCCGAGATTGCCGCTTCCGGCATCGACCTCAAGTATCAGGTCGGTACCATGATCGAGATCCCCAGAGCTGCCCTGACCGCTGATGAGATTGCCACCGAGGCTGACTTCTTCTGCTTCGGCACCAACGACCTGACCCAGATGACCTTCGGCTTCTCCCGTGATGACGCAGGCAAGTTCCTGAACTCCTACTACGATACCAAGATCTTCGAGAACGATCCCTTCGCAAAGCTGGACCAGAACGGCGTTGGCAAGCTGATGGAGCTGTCCATCAAGCTGGGCCGTCCCGTCAACCCCAGGCTGCATGTCGGTATCTGCGGCGAGCACGGCGGCGATCCCACATCTGTTGAGTACTGCCATGATATCGGCCTTGACTATGTCTCCTGCAGCCCCTACCGTGTACCCATTGCAAGACTGGCTGCCGCACAGGCTGCCATCAAGAACCCCAGAGCCTGAGCCTGTTTCCGGGCCCGCTCTCCGGTCCACCTGATAGATTGACTGATCCCCCGGCCTCCGAATGGAAGCCGGGGGATTCTGGTTTTTGTCGGTTGTCTTTCGGTCATTGGCAGGGGCAGGCTGCCCTCAGGGCCGTTTTCGCTTACTGCGGAGCAGTGTACACAGGGGCAGCAGGTAAAGATAGACCGCGGCCAGCAGGGAAAGGGTCGGGGCGCCCACCGTAGCCAGCGGTACCGCGCCGGCAATGGACCATGGGACCAGCGGCGCCACCACAACAGCGCTGTTTTCCAGATGGGAGGCCAGAAGCGTCCGGTCCTGCTCGGTATCCTCACACAGCTGGCAGGTCAGCACAATGGTCAGGGTCTGGTTGCAGGCCACAAGGGCCACGGGAATCGCGGTTGCCAGAATGACCGGGAAGGCCGCGTGCCGCTGAGCCAGCACCTGCAGTCTGGTCTTCAGAAAGTCCAGCAGGCCGGTCTCCCGGAAGATGCCGGAATAGGCGGAGGACAGGCAGACGATCGCCCCCACCTTCAGCATGGAGCTGATCCCGCCGCCATCCAGCATGGCGGCAATGGCAGCATCCCCGCTGCGGTAGCCCCGCAGCAGCACCGGCAGGAGCTCCGCCACGCCACAGCCCTGATAAAACACGCAGACCAAAAGCGCACAGGCAATGCTGGCAAGCATGGTCCACCGCACATTCACCTTCAGCAGCGCCAGCAGCAGCACAAGGGCGGCCGGCAGCAGGGGCAGAAGGCCCAGCCGGAACTCACGGGAAAATACCGCCCTGACATCTACCGCACTTCCGCCGCTGCCATGGGACAGCAGCCCGGCCAGCCCATAGAGAAGGCAGGCCAGCAGGAAGGGGATCGCCGCGGTTTTCAGCATCACGCGGATATTGTCAAAAATGTCCGTCCGGGTCAGCTCCGCCACCAGCAGGGCGCTGGTGGAGACCGGGGAGCAGCGGTCCCCGAAATATACCCCGGACAGGATGGCCCCGCCCATCAGCACCGGGTTCAGGCCCAGTGCCATGGCAATGGTCATGCAGACCGAGCCCATGGTGGCCGCCGTACCGAAGGAGGTCCCTGTCAGGAAGGACAGCAGGCAGTTCAGAAGAAAGGTCAGCAGCAGGAAGGCCGACGGGGCGATCAGCCCCGCGGCATAGCATACGATGGACGGTATGGTGCCCGCCGCCCGCCACAGTGCTGTCAGCATACCAATCAGCAGGAAGGTGATCAGGATGTTCTTCACCGTCAGGATCCCGCTGAGTGCCATCCCCAGGATCTGCCGGAGGCCATAGCCCTTTTTCAGGCTGTAGGCGGAAAAGAGCAGGAGCCCTGCGCCAAGGGCATACAGAACAGACAGCTTCAGCAGCAGGCATACAAGGAGCAGCAGTATAAATATGGAAAGGACCAGGATTTCCAGATTGATCCCCCCTTTGCCTTTCAGATTTCTCGCACAGGGTTTATTCTAGCACAAAACCGGCGATCTGGATACTGCAAAGCGCTCCGGCTGCCGGTTTCGGGTATTCCTCCAATTTGGGGCACGTTTTATTGACATTACAGGGGGCATCCGCTAAAATAGTTTTGTATGGTCTCATACATTAACTGTATAAGGATCCCCCGTTTCCGAGCTTCGGCGGCCTAAAGCAAGCGCCATGGACCCGAAGCCTGAACCGCCCCGGTTCACAGGCTGCACCAGAAATACTGCAGCCCTCCGCATTTGAAAAGGAAGCTGCCCGGATGTCCGACCTGTCACACCCGCAAATGGTGCCAGGTCCGGTTTTGTCTGTTTGCTTTATGGCTGCTTTGCTTTTCTGCAGAGCAGCCATTTTCTTTTGCTGCCTGCAGGGGATCCATAAAATCACATGCTCCGAAGTCTGCCGGCCTGTGGCATCTGCTATGGCCGCTGACCGCGGTACGGCCGGAAACAGCCGTGCTTCCCGTATTTGGAAAAGGAGATCTATATCCTTATGATCGGAGCAAACGCAGGAGGTGACATCCCCGTAAACCCATACCATTCCGAACAATAAGGAGGCAACACATGAACAAGCTCAACAGTCGGCTGCTTGCCGCCCTGCTGACCATCGCCCTGCTGCTGACCCTGATGCCCACTGCCGTACTGGCAGCCGATGACGCAACTGTCATCGCCACATCAGAGACAGAATATACCATTGACGCAGACGGTGTCTACCAGCTCGAAGAGGGCGCAGCGGCAGCCATCACCATCTCTGCGGGCGTCACGGACGTCACGATCATCGGCTGCGGCGTCGAATACGATGCTGATGAAGAGAGCGATACCTTCGCGACAATTTCCAGCACCCCGAACGCGATCCATGTGGACTGCACCGCAGCATCCGGGATCCACCTGACCCTGCAGGACCTCTACAACAGCGTAACAACCAACACCGCCAATGTCTTTGACTTCAGCGGCGAGGACAACACGCTCACTCTTACCGGCACCTGCGTGCTGGATTATGATGTCGGCTATACATCCGCAAATGATGCCAACATCCACGTCGGCGTGGGTACCAGCCTGACCATCGACGGCGATGGCAGCGCCTACCTCTACAACTGCACCCAGGGTGCCGGCATCGGTGGTGTCACAAAAGAAATGAACGGTGACATCACCTTCTCCATGGAGGGCTGCCTGTTCATCAAGGGCACCAAACAAGGTGCTGTCATCGGTGCGGGCGCAAACGCCAGCTCCAGCACCGATGCGCCCGGCGGCATCACCTTTAATTCCGGCATTTATAACGTCATCACCAACTCCCGCGGCGCGGCGATCGGCGGCAGTGCCGGCTCCAATGGTGGCTCCACCGGCACCACTGTCTACCTTAACGGCGGCGTGCTCAGCGTCAACACTGACTTCTCCGGTGCTGCTGTCGGCGGCGGCGGCTATGCCCAGGGCAACGATTCCTCCGGCGGCACCATGTATGTTTCCGGCGGCTCCCTGCGCCCCTATGTGGACAAGAACGCAGCCAACAACGCAACAACAGGCTGGAACGGCAAGACACTGACCGAGGGTGTCAACGACGCCATCATCACCGCAAACCGTCTGAACGCGGACGGCAGCAGTGTTTACATGTGCATTGTGGACACCACTGCCGCAGGCTCTGCGGAAAGCTACACCGTCACCGCTGACGGCAGCGAGATCTACAGCGGCCCGCTCCACACCTACAGCTATATCTACGGCGGTGTCGACCGTGATACCGATACCACCAGCGTCTATCCCAACTCCACCATCGGCAACTGGATCGCCGACAGCGATCCGAACCTCTACCTGTGGCTCACCGGCGAGGAGCATCAGCTCACTGTGAACGGCATCCTGTATGAGGTGACCTTTGATGCAGAGACCGAGACCCTCACCGCGGAGGCGCATGTCTGCAGCTACGGTGACAACGGCTTCTGCGATGTCTGCGGCAGCTACAACCCCGAGGCTGAAGGCTACACCGTCTCCACTGCTGCACAGCTGGCTGAAATTTCCCGGGCTGTGGGCGCAGGCGACAGCTTTGCTGCTAAGACTGTAACGCTGGCAAATGACCTGAGCCTTGCAGACCTCAGCTGGACACCCATCGGCGGCGCTGCCACTGTCACAAATCTGAATCTCACCTCTCAGGAGGATCTGGATGCTGCCCTGCAGGAGCATTTCATCATCTACGACAGCACCGGCGCCTCCTATGTAAGCGGCTCCGAAAAGAACGGCACCTACGACTCCGCACGCACCTACTATTATCAGGATGGCGCTGCCTTTGCCGGAACCTTTGACGGCGCAGGCTATACCATCTCCGACCTCACAGTCAACACCTCTGCCGGCTACGCCGGCCTGTTCGGCGCTGTATCCGGCACCGTCAAGGACCTGACCGTAAGCGGAAGCGTTACCTCTACCACCAGTCAGGATTTCATCGGCGGCATTGTCGGTAAGCTCTGCGCCGGCGGCACGATCTCCGGCTGCACAAACAACTGCGAGATCTACGCTGGCAAGGCCTATAACATCGGCGGCGTTGTCGGTGCCGTGGGCGAATTCGGCAGCTTTGTCTCCGAAACCAACCCCATTGCGTCTGTCATCAACTGCACAAACAACGGTAAGGTCAGCGGCTACGTCCGTGTCGGCGGCATCGCCGGCAGAAACGCCGGCCTCATCACAGGCTGCGTGAACCACGGTGAGATCGTGAACCTTTCCGCGGCAAAGAAGGGCACCGGCGGCATCGTCGGCATGAACGGCGTCAACAACACCGCAGTGGACGCCGGCATCGTCACCTTCTGCTATAACGATGGCTTCATCAACACCAAGGGCGGCTACTGGTGCGGCGGCATCGCCGGCTTCCAGAACGCAAAATCCTACACTGCAAACTGCTACAACGCTGGTAAGCTCTATCTCGCCTCCACCGCGACCGGCTCCAAGTGGAGCTGGATCAATCCCATCGTAGGTCAGGACGAGGGCGCCTGCTACAACTGCCTGTGGATCAACGAAGACACCGGTGATAACACCGCAAACTATGTCGGCAAGGATGCAACCGGCGTCGGCTGCGCCGGAAATACCATTGCGGAGATCACTGGCGTCACCAGTGCGGAGCTGAAGTCCGACAGCAGCATTACCGCGCTAAACACCATGCAGGATAGCATCACCGCCGGCGAGGCACGCTTTATCTCCTCCTGCAGCAGCTACCCCGTCCTTTCCTGGCAGACTGCCACCGAGCACAGCTGGGACGAGGGCACCGAGACTGCCGGCGCTGACTGCCAGACTGCCGGCACCATCACCTACACCTGCTCCGTCTGCGGTCTTGTAAAGACCGAGGATGGCAGCTACGGCGCACACAGCTACGAGGATAACGGCTTCTGCGCTGTCTGCGGCAGCTACAACCCCGATGCCGAAGGCTACACTGTCTCCACCGCTGCACAGCTCGCTGAGATTGCCCGTGCAGTGAACGCAGGCGACAGCCTGGCTGACAAGACTGTGACCATTGCGGAGGATCTCGACCTCTCCGCTTACGCCGACTGGACCCCCATCGGCAACAGCACCACTGCCTTCGCCGGCACTCTGGACGGCGGTAAGCACACCATCAGCGGTCTTACCATTACCGACTGCACCGGCGGCTACCACGGTCTTGTGGGCAATAACGCCGGCACCGTAAAGGACTTCACCGTTGCAGGCACCATCGGCACTGCCGACGCCTATATCACCTCCGGCTCTGACAACATCGGCGGCGCTGTGGGCTACAACAACGGCACTGTTTCCGGCGTCATCGCCAGGGTGACCATCTATGTAAACACCAGCAAGATCTATGCCGTGGGCGGCGTTGTCGGTCAGAACGGCAGCACCGGCGTCATCACCGAGTGCGGCAACGAGGCTGACATCACCGGCACCAAGGCTGTCGGCGGCATCTGCGGCCGCAGCTACAATGCCATCTCCTCCTGCTATAACACCGGCGCCATCACCGGCAACGGCGGCGGCAAGGACGGCATCGGCGGCATCGTCGGTATCGCCGGCGACAAGTCTAAGACCTACCCCACCACGACCGAAAACTGCTATAACACCGGCACCATCAGCAACAACAATGGTCGCTGGCACGGCGGTATTGTCGGTATGGCGGACGGTGCCGCTACAGTCACCGGCTGCTACAACGTCGGCACCATCGTCGCCGGCTACAGCTGGAACTGGAACCCCATCATCGGCCATGTGGACAGCTATTATGAGACCGTTCACGACAACTACTCCCTCGAGGGTCTGAACGCAGGCGACACCACTGCCGCAACTCAGCCCAACACCATCGGCACCGTACTGTCTGCGACAGAGCTGAAGGCCGCTGCCGCAACTCTTGGCGAGGCCTATCTGGAAACCTGCAACGGCTACCCCGTGCTGTCCTGGCAGACTGCCACCGAGCACAGCTGGGATGAGGGCACCGAGACTGCCGGCGCTGACTGCCAGACTGCCGGTATCATCACCTACACCTGCTCCGTCTGCGGCGCTCAGAAGACTGCGGACGGCACCCTTGTCGGCAGCCATACCGCAGAGCACCACGAGGCGGTTGCCGCAGCCTGCAAGCAGGACGGCAGCATCGAATACTGGAGCTGCTCTGTCTGCGGCAAGCTGTTCTCCGACGAGGCCTGCACCACCGAGATCACCGAGGCTGACATCACCGTGCGTGGTCTTGCCCACAGCTGGGGCGAGGCTTCTTACGAATGGACTGCCACCGACGACGGCTACACTGTCACCGCATCCATCGCCTGCACCCGTGAAGGCTGCAGCTACTATCCCGCAGAGAACCCCATGACCGAGACTGTCACCGCAGTCTACGCCGTCACCGCTGAGCCCACCGAGACCGAGGCCGGCACCGGCGTCTGGACCGCCGAATTTACCAACAACAGGTTCAGCACCCAGACTCTGGACGAGATCATCCCCGTCACCGCCTGCCCCAGCGCCGCCTTTACCGATGTGAACACCGACGCCTGGTATCACGAGGCCATCGACTATGTAGTCTCCGCCGGCATCATGAATGGCACCTCCAGTGACACCATGAAGCCCAACAGCACCATGACCCGTGGCATGTTCGTGACCATGCTCTACCGTATGGCAGGCTCCCCTGAATACGAAGCCGAGAATCCCTTCACCGATGTGAAGACCGATAAGTATTACACAAACGCCGTGCTCTGGGCTTATTCGAGCGACATTACCAACGGCACCAGCGCTACCACCTTCGAACCGGGCAAGGACATCACCCGTGCCCAGATGGTCACCTTCCTCTACCGCTACGCCCAGTACGCAGGCATGGATGTGACCACCGGTGTCAGCACCGAAAAGTTCGAGAGCTTTGACGATTACGGCAAGGTCACAAAGAGCTACCGCGATGCCATGATCTGGGCAACCAGCGTCGGCGTCATCAAGGGCGACTCCCACAACCTGCTGAACCCCACCAGCACCGCAACCCGTGCCGAGTGCGCACAGATGTTCCTGGGCTTCAACAGCTGGATCGCCGGTCAGGCCGACCCTGACGCAGCATAATCCCCCAGTTTAACCGAATTCCCGGGCGACTTATGTCGCCCGGGATTCTCCCCCTGATGTCCGGCTTTCCCATGGGTACAGGCTGTCTGCACCTGTGTGAAAACCGTACAGCCGCAACGGAGGTACCGACGCATGAATGAATATGAATCGCTGCTGAAGCAGCTGGAGGCGCAGGACCCCATGGAACCCATGGAGCCCACCAGAGAAGCGTCGGTGGCACAGGCGGCCCCGGACGATACCTCAGCCGCAGGGCGGCACTCCCGCATTCCGAGGGGCTTCCGGATCCTGTCGGTGGTCCTCGCCGCGGTGCTTCTTGTCGGTGCCGTCTTCGGCATCCGGCTTCTGACGCAGTGGAACAGCGTCGATGCCCATATCGCCGCCTATGCAGACACGGAGATTCTGATCACCGGTCTGACCGATGAGCCCTTCACGGTCACGCCCCGGGAGCTTTCGCAGCTGGAGCTGGTCACCGCAACCGCTGTCGGCCAGACCCAGAAGGCCGGCACCATCGCCGGCGTCGGGCCGGACCTTGAGACCTTTCTGGCACAGTACGGCCATACCGCCTCGGATTTTAAAAAGATTCGCATTCTCTGTGCCGATGATTACAAGGTGGTGCTGCGCCGGGAATATCTGACGGACTACCAGATCATCCTGGCCATCTGCCGGACCCACAGCGCACTGCCGGCGGCACAGCAGCCCATGCGGCTGATCATACCCGACGGTGAAAGCGGCAAATGGGCCTACGCCGTCACTGAGATTGATTTTGTGGAGTGAGTAGAGTCTATGACCATCCATTCTGTCTGCCGCCGTATGGTGGCAGCGCTTCTGATCCTTTCCCTGCTGGTGGGGCTTACAGGCTGCGCCTCCGGTACGGCCCCACAGCGTACCACGGGCGAGACCATCACCTTTACCGACTCCTGCGGCCGCACAGTGGAGCTGCCCGCCGAGATCACAGCCATTGTTCCCTCCGGCTCGCTGGCGCAGATGGTGCTGCTGAGTCTTTGCCCGGAGCTGCTGGTGGGCCTGAGCTCGAATCTTTCCCGGACCCAGCGGCAGTATCTCTCAGCCGCTGTGCAGGAGCTGCCTGTGCTGGGCTCCTTTTATGCCGGCGGCTCCACCATGAATTTTGAGGCAGTCATCGGCTGCAGCCCGGATGTCATCATCGACATCGGCGAGACCAAGACCACCATTGCCGAGGATATGGACCAGATTCAGGAGCGGACCAATACCCCCACCATTTTTATTGAGGGCACCATCGACACCATGGCAGAGGCCATGCGGACGCTGGGCAGCCTGCTGGGCTGTGAGGCCCGGGGCGAAGAACTGGCTGACTATATGGATGCCGTCCTTGCCGACATCACCGCAAAAAGCGCCCTGATCCCGGAGGAGGACCGAATTTCCGTGCTCTACGGTGACGGAGAATACGGGCTGGAGGTCAAAAGTGCCGGCACGGTCCACACCGAGATCTTTGAGCTGGTGGGGGCCGACAACGTGGCACAGTCTGAATTTGACGGTGAGGTTACCATCGAGCAGGTGCTGCTCTGGGACCCGGATGTGGTGATCCTGACCCCGGACGCCAACTATGACGATATTTTTGACGACCCCGTCTGGAGCGGTGTCCGTGCCGTGCAGACCGGGCAGGTCTATGAGGCCCCCTACGGCCCCTACAACTGGATCGACAAGCCGCCCTCTCTGCAGCGCTTTCTGGGGATCCAGTGGCTGGCGCAGGTACTCTATCCCGGGGTCTATGACTACGACCTTGTCAGCATCGCGCAGGAATTTTACCGGCTCTTCTACGGCTACGAGCTTACGCAGGATGAGGCCATGGCGCTGATGTGCCGCTCCCTTTACGCCTGAGCCGGTTTTTATATGATCTATGATTGGAGGTGACCCCATATGCAGAAAAAAACGCTTCCCAGCGCCGCGCTGCGGCTGAGCCTGCTGGCAGTGGCCTTTGTGGCGGTATTTCTCGCCTCCTTCTGCCTTGGGCGCTACCCGCTGTCGCCCGTTACCGTCTGCCGGATCCTGCTCTATGGGGGCATCCGCCGGCTGCAGGCGCTGCCGCTGCTGTCTGGGCTTCAGAACCTGACCCCAACCTGGGAGGCCGCGGCGGAGACTGTAGTGCTGAATGTCCGGCTGCCCCGGGTGCTGGCCGCCGTGCTCATCGGTGCGGCGCTCTCTGTTGCCGGTGCCGCCTATCAGGGAATGTTCCGCAACCCCATGGTGTCCCCGGACATTCTGGGTGCCTCTGCCGGTGCCGGCTTCGGTGCCGCCACGGCCATCTATCTGGGCTTTGGCTACGCCATGATCTCCGCCACCAGCTTTGTCTTCGGTCTGGCTGCCGTGCTGCTGGCCTGGCTCGTCAGCCGGGTCAGCCGGGTGGGTGAGGTGCTTGCCATGGTGCTCAGCGGCATGGTCATCAGCTCGCTGTTTTCCGCTGCCACCTCCTTCATCAAGCTGATCGCGGACACCGAGAGCGTGCTGCCGGCCATCACCTACTGGCTGATGGGTTCCCTTTCCTCCATCCGGATGGAGGACCTGAAATATGCCCACATTCCGATCCTTGCGGGGCTCATCCTGCTGTTTCTGCTGCGCTGGCGGCTGAATCTGCTGACCGCCGGCGATGAGGAGGCCCGCAGTATGGGCGTCAACACCACGCTGCTGCGCACCCTGATCATTCTTTCCGCCACACTGGTCACCGCTGCCAGCGTCTCCATCAGCGGCATGATCGGCTGGGTGGGGCTTGTGATACCCCACTTCTGCCGCCTGCTGCTGGGCAGCAACTATAAGCGGCTGATCCCGTCAGCCATGCTGATGGGCAGCACCTTCCTGCTGGTGGTGGACAATGTCTCACGGCTGGCCGCCTCCACGGAGATTCCCATTGGGATCCTGACCTCTTTTATTGGTGCGCCGGTCTTCGTGCTGCTGCTTCTGACAGGAGGTGCCCGGGAATGAACCTGACTGTTGAAGGTCTCAGCTTTTCCTATGGAAAGCAGGCGGTGCTGCGGGATGTCAGCTTTTCTGCCGGCTCCGGCGAGCTGATCGCCGTACTGGGCCAGAACGGCGCCGGAAAGAGCACCCTGTTCCGCTGTCTGCTGGGGCTGCTGCATGGCTGGCAGGGCAGCATCACGTTGGATGACCTGGACCTCCGCCATCTCGGCAGCCGGGAGACCGCCCGGCGCATCGCCTATATCCCCCAGAGCTCCATTCCGGTGTTCAGCTATACTGTGTTGGATACGGTACTGATGGGCACTGCCAGCCGCCTTGGCGTGCTGCAGTCCCCGGGGACGCAACAGGAGGCCGAGGCCCTTTCCCTGCTGCAGTCGCTCGGCATCGGGCACCTTGCCGGAAGGAGCATCAGCCAGTGCAGCGGCGGCGAACGGCAGCTTGCCCTGATCGCCCGGGCGCTGAACCAGCAGGCAGTCCTGCTGGTGATGGACGAGCCCACCGCCAGTCTGGATTACGGCAACCAGTACCGGGTACTGGAGACTGTCCGGGCACTGACCGGGCAGGGCTACACCGTTCTGATGTCCACCCACAACCCCGAGCATGTCTTCCGCTTTGCCGACCGGGTGCTGCTGCTGCACGAGGGCAGGCTGCTGGCCAACGGCAGAGCCGAGGAGGTCCTGACCCCGGAGCGGATCCTGGAGGTCTTCGGGCTGCGGGCAGAGCTGCGCCGGGTTTCTCTTGGCGACCGTGAGGTCACGGTCTGCCTTCCCCTTTGACCACATTTTTACACCTACAATCCCTGCAGGAGGTGCTGCCATATGCAGCTGCACAAGAGAATACCGAGACTGTGCGCACTGCTGCTTGCCACCCTTCTGCTCCTGAGCCTTGCCGCTTCAGCCGATGGAGACAGCGCCTATGCGGCGACCCAGGTTACCGTCAGGGTCGGTTACTTTGGCATGGAGTTTTACGAATGCGCCATCTACACTGTCACCGAGGACGGCCTTGTGGATCAGGACGGGAATTTTTATGAAAGCGACTATTCCGACACCTACTCCTATATCGACAGCAGCGGTGCCATCATCATAGACGAGGGCTACGGCTTTACCCTGACGGACTTTATGACTCGTTCGGGCATTGACGTGAACTCTGTTCAGAATGTCACCTTCGACAGCAGCGACGGCAAGACCCTGACCTTCACCTGGGAATCTCTGACGCAGACAGCCCGCTATTATTATTCCGCGTTGGACTCAGGTGACTACGCGGACATCGGCGACATTGACCCCGATGCGCTGGCCGGAACCGGCACCGAGATTACCCCCATGCTGGCCCTGCGGGACAGCTGGCACGGTCCGGCCGTGGCTGAGGCCACCATGGAAAACAATGCCCTGCGCCTGCTCTTCGGGCAGGTGAATGCCGATGACGAAGAGAGCAGCTGCTCGCAGAAGTGGATCCACACCATCTATGTGCAGCTGGGCGGCAGTCCCGCCACGGACGTGGTGATGGAGGAGCTGGAGGACGACACCCTTGTGGGCAGCCGCTACCGGGTCACCGTCACCCTGCGGGCCGTCACAGAGGATGGCCTTGCCACGGAGATCAACAGCACCGTCGCCGCCTCCATCCGGGATTATCTGGACATCAGCTCCACCAACCGGGAGGCGCTGGACATCGTGGAGGATACCGTCACCGTAAACGAGGACGGCACCGTCTCCTTTGAGGTCACCACCACCGGCACCGGCACGGCGCAGCTGCGCATCAGTCTGCCAGGCATTGAGGTGGATGACTCCGGCGCACCGGCAAACGGATATTACGAGGACACCACAGCGGAGTTCAGCATCACGGACGGCGTTCCGGAGCTGACCGGCGGCACCGGAACCACAACCCTCAACCGGCTGCCGACGCCTGACGGTGGCGATCAGCCTGACGGTGGCGGTCAGCCTGACGGTGGCGGGGATTCCCCGCAGTCCGACCCGGAGCCTGACCCGGAGCCCGGCCCGGATCCGGGTCCCGATGAAGGAGAGAGCAGCCCTGCTGCTCCGTCAGCCGGCGGAAGCACAGAGGAAGTCAGTTCCGGCAGCGATGAAGCCCCTGAGATTTCTCCTGCCACAGCCGCCGGAAGCAGTGAAAGCACCGGAAATGCCGGAAATGCCAGAAATGCAGGAAATTCAGGAAATGTCGGAAGCACAGGCAGTACGTCCGGAAGCGGAGCTGCTGCCACCGCTCCTGCCGCAGACACCTCACCCACTGCCGTTTCTGCCGTGCCCGCGGAGACTGACACCGGCCGGACAGACAGCACCGGCACGGATTATGATCTGCCGGAGCTTATGCAGGAGGACGCCCTGCTGGAGGGCATCACCCCGGAGGTAGAAAACGCCGAGCTGGTGCAGAGCATCCTGCTGAGCCGCTATACCATTGATTCCGATGAGGGCGCCGTGCAGAACTGGCGCGAGACCGACATGGCTGAGGAGGCCGTAGAGCTGGGAGAAAAAAGTAACGATCTGTCCATCATGCCGTTTCTGGCAGCCGCAGCCCTGCTGCTGCTTCTGTCCGGTGCCGGTGCCGCCTGCCTGAAATACAGGCGGGAGCTGAAGGGAGTCTGATATTATGGAAAACAGTCTGAGCAGCGCGCTGCGGGCCATTGCCTCCAGCCTGCGCTATCCGGTCATTATCATCCTGCTGCTGCTTGCGGCGACCGCACTGGTCCTGACCGGCAGCCTCATTGCCGAATATTTCACCGCCCGCAGACGGCTGCGGGTCAAAATGCCGGCGCTGATCCGTGCCCTGCACAGTGCGGAGGATCTCTCTGCCACCATTGCCGCCAGCGGCCTGCTGCGCCGGCAGAAGCTGGTGCTGATGGAGGTCTGCCGCAATATGGAGCTGCCGGCAAGCTCCCGGGCCGCACTGGCAGAACGTCTGCTGGAGCAGGAGCAGGAGTGCTATAACCGCCGCATCCGGCTCAGCGACATGATCGCACGGCTGGGCCCCATGTTCGGTCTGCTGGGCACCCTGATCCCCCTGGGCCCCGGCATCATCGCCCTGGGGCAGGGCGACACCTACACACTGTCGCAGTCCCTGCTCACCGCCTTTGACACCACCATTCTCGGCATGATCACGGCAGCCTTTGCCATTGTGATCTCGGCCATCCGCAAATACTGGTACTCCCAGCAGATGTCCATGCTGCGTGCCCTGATGGAGTGCGTGCTGGAGGAAATGGAGCTGCGGTCATGAGTCTTCTGAATCGAAACCGCCGTCTGGCGGGTACCACCTCAGACCCCTGGAACGCCGAATCGGACGTCAACCCCATGGAAAGCGTCAGCAATCTGGCTGACGTCATGCTGGTGCTGGCCGTGGGCATGATGCTGGCGCTGGTGGTAGCCTGGAACGTGGATATCACCCTCTCCTCCCCCGGCGAGGCAGACGCGTCTGCCTATGAGGCCATCGAGGTGGAGGAGGAGCTGACCCCGGAGGACCTGACCCCCGCCGAGATTGCGGAGGGCAACTCCACAGCTGCCGGTGACGGCAGCGGCCTCACCGAATACGGCAGGGTATATGTCGACGAAAGCGGCAATTACTATGTGATCGAAGATTAAGCGAGGTATCCTATGAAAACTGCACCCAAACGACTGCTTTCTGCCCTGCTGGTCCTGGCGCTGCTCCTGCTGCAGTTGCCCACCACCGCCCTGGCAGAGGAAGCTGAAGCTACGCTTTCTGAAGGCAGCCTTACGGCGGAGGCCACCGCCTCTGCCGAGGCTGACCATGGCACACTGACCTTCCGCAGCAGCGGCGGCAGGCTGCTGGTCACTGTCACGCCGGAGACCGGCTACGACCTGTGCACCCTGCGCTATACCGCAGGCGGAAGCGACATTTACGTATCAGAGGATGCTTGGGTCCCCTCCGGCAGCGGCTATATCATCACACTGGAGGACCCCGCGGTGCAGGACTCTGTCACCGCCACCTTTTTTAATACCCAGGTCTGGGATGGCTGTCTGGATGTCAGCTGGTACAGCAGCGATTCTGACACCTTCTACCTCAGCAATCCCGCACAGCTGGCGGGCCTTGCCGCCATCGTCAACGGCATCTACAACACCGAGATCACCCGGGACATGATCCGGGGCGATGTCAGCTGCATTCAGGACTGCACCAACACGGAGACCGGCTCCGGCAGCTATGGCCTCAACAATTCCACCCCGGACTACCATTACGGCGCGGATGATTTCAACGGCAAGACCGTGCTGCTGACCTGTGACCTTGACATGGGCGGCGTCTGCAGCGGCAGCAGCTGGAGCGGCGAACACAACTATATGCCCATCGGCGGCCAGTACCTGATGGATCTGGAGGACACCGGCACCAAGCTGGGCTCCAGCTTCAACGGTACGCTGGACGGGCAGGGCTACACCGTGCGCAACATCTACTGCAACCGATACAATCAGGGCGACAACTACGGGGACGGCTCCTCCGTGGGCCTCATCGGCAGGCTGGGCGTCCACGACAATGACCCCGAGTCTCTGCGGGCCTATCAGCCCACCGTGCGCAACATCTCCGTCACCGGCTATATCTATGCCCGGCGCAGTGTCGGCGGTATTGTGGGCAAGATCGGCAAGACCCAATACAACAACAGCTCCCCTGCCGGCTGCGGCGCGGTGATCGAAAACTGCGCCAACTACGCCACCATCCGGGGCACCGACGCCAAGGGCACTGCCGGCATCTGCGGCTCTGCCTGGAACGGCGGCATCATCCGCTGCTGCGTCAACTACGGAAGCGTTACCTCCTCCTACGCCGGTCCCTGCGGCGGCATTGCCGGCTACAATGAGGTCAGCATCATAAACTGCTATAATGTCGGCTATGTGACAAACACCTCTGCCGGACGCTATGCCGAGGCCATCGGCTCTGATAACGGCGGCAGCTATACCATCTCGAACTGCTATTATCTGCGGAACAGCGCGGCGGGAGGCGGCTACTATAGCCTGCCTGCGGCCAGTGGGGGCGGCGTTACCGAGTGCACGGACGAATATATGAAATCCTCCGCCTTTGTGGACGCCCTGAACAGCGGCAGCCGCAGCTTCTGCTATGTGGAGGGCAGCTACCCGGTCCTGCGCTGCACCCTGCATGCTGACAGTGCCGCCGTCACCGGCGTCTCCATAACCACCCCCATGCGCACGGACTATCTGCTGGGTGAGACCATTGATGTCTCTGCGCTGGTCCTCACCGCGGCTTACTCCGACGGCACCGGCGAGGCTGTGGACTGCTATACCGTCTCCGCCGGGGGCAGCAGCTTTACCGTGGACCACGGCAGCTGCAGCGGCAGCATCCCTCTGACGCAGGAAAACGCAAGCAGCGGCAGTATCATCGTCTGCCTCTCCGGCAGCTGGCAGGGTCTGGAATTCTCTCTGGAGGTCCCCTGTACGGTCACCACCGATGTCACCCCGGAAAAGCTCACCGTGTCCGGCCTGACCCACAGGACCTATGTTGCCGGTGATACGCCGGACCTTTCCGGTGCAACGGTCAGCGTGGTCTTCCGCTCCGGCGATTCCACCGTCACCCAGACCATCACCGACTATACCGTCACACCGGCAAAGCTTTCCGCCGGAGACAATTCCGTCACGGTTTCCTTCACCATGAACGGCAGTACCGTCTCCACCACGGCAAAGGTCCGGGTCGTAGCGGCACAGCCCGCCAAGGAGGGCGACACCTGGCTGATCGCCTCGGAGGAGGACCTCATCTGGTTCGCCGCGCAGGTCAATGAGCAGCACGCCCTGCAATCTGAGGCGCTGCTCACCACCAATCTGGACTTCAGCTCGGTCCCCCTGACCCCCATCGGCTGCGATAGCTCCCATGATTTTGCCGGCACCATTGACGGCGACGGCCACACCATTACCCTGGGCAGCTTCTGCAGCGCTTCGCTGGAAACACTCTCCTCCGGACTGGCGCTGTGCGGCTATACCAAAAACGCAAAGCTCAAAAATCTGACGATCGCCGGCAGCATCTCCGGCAGCACCCGCTGTGCTGCCCTGATCGCGCAGGATACCGGCTATACCACAGTCACGGACTGCACCGTGACTGCCGCGGTCTCCGCAACGGGCAGCAGCGGCTACGCAGGCGGCATCACCGCCTATGTTTCCGGTCCGGACTCCGTCTACCAGAGCTGCAGCAGCACCGGCAGTGTAACGGCAAAGGGCAGCAGCTCCTACGGGACCGGCGGCATTCTGGGCAGTGCCGGGGCTTCGGTCACCGTCTCCGGCTGTAACAGCAGCGCAGCGGTCACTGTTAACACAGGCATTGCCGGCGGCATTGTCGGCATGCTCGCCTCCGGCGGCTCGGTCATCTCGGACTGCAGCAATGCCGGCACTGTCTCTGCCTCCCTCAGCTCCGCCTCCGGTCTGGGCGGGATCCTCGGGCGTTTCTTCTCTGCGGATTCCGGCAGGATCTCCTACTGTGCCAACAGTGGCAGAGTTACCTCCTCCGGTGCCTGCGTCGGCGGCATTCTGGGCTCCGGCTACTCCGGCTGCGGGCTGGAGATTGAGAACAGCTGCAACACGGCAGCCGTTTCCGGCAGCTATACCGTGGGCGGCATCGCCGGTCAGTACGCCCACAGCATCCGCTTCTGCTATAACACCGGTGCTGTCAGCTCCACCTCCACCGGCAGCTCCTACGGTACCGGCGGACTTCTGGGTCTGGCCCCCTCGGCCATGGTGCTGGAGCACTGCTACAATGCCGGCACCGTCACCGCCGGTGCAAACCCAGGGGCGCTGGTGGGCTACGCCAAAAACTACCTGACCGCCGACAGCCTCTATTACCTTGCCGGAACCGCGGCCAATGCAGCCAACGCGGCCTCCGCGGCCTATATCGCCGGGCTGCCCACCTCAGGGCTCAGTGCTTCTGACATGCAGACGGCAGCCTTTGTTGGGGACCTGAACGGCAGCGCAAGCCGCAGCTTTGTCATGGATTCCGACGGCAGCAACAGCGGCTACCCGGTGCTGCGCTTCCAGACAGGCGAGGACACTGCCCACCCGGTCTCTGTCAGCTGCAGCACCGAACCGCAGCGCAGCTATGTGGAGGGCCAGAGCTTCTCCACCGATGACATGGTTCTGACCGTGTACTATTCTGACGGCAGCAGCTGTGCCGCTGCGCCGGAGACACTCAGCATTTCCGCAGACGCACCCCTGACCACCCAGGACAGCGGCAGCACCGTCACAGTCTCGGGCAGCTGTGCCGGCATTGTCTTCAGCTTCTCCTTCACCATCACCGTCAGTGCGGACTCCGTCCGGCTGCTGGCTGTCACAACCCCGCCGCAGAAGACCGTCTACGGCGCAGGCGAGGCCTTTGACCCCACGGGCATGGAGCTTACCGCCACCTACTACAGCGGCGCGACCCGGATCATCTCTGCCGCCGACTGCAGCATTTCCCCGGCCGGGGCCCTCAGCTCCACAGGCAGTTGGGTCACCCTGACCTATGGCGGCCAGCAGGCAACGCAGAACGTGACTGTCACCACCTGCCCCATGCTCACTGCTGTGGACGGCGTTTACCGCATCGGCAGTGCAGAGGAGCTCTTCCTCTTTGCGGCACTGGTCAATGAACGGGGGCAGGCAGACGCCTGTGGCATGATCACGGCCGATCTTGACGCCACAGCACTGTTCAGCACCATCGGCACTTCTGACGTGCCCTTTACCGGGACACTGGACGGTGACGGCCACACCATTACGCTTTCCGTCAACCTCTGGCAGGACTGCATGGCCCTTGTCTCCTTTGCCGGCGGCGGCGCGTACATCCATGATCTTACCGTCTCAGGCTCTGTCACCGGCGGTGCGGCCAATACCGGCGCCCTGATCGGCAGCGGCTGGGGCGTCACGCTGGAGCGCTGCGGCAGCACCGCAGCAGTCACCGGCACCGAAAACACCGGCGGTCTCGCGGGTACCCTGTACGGCGGCTCCACTGTCACGGACTGCAGCTGCTCCGGCACGGTCACCCCCCGGGGCGACAACGTGGGCGGCCTTGTGGGCTATGCTGCGGATACGGTCTTTGCCGGCTGCAGCAGCAGTGTTACGCTTTCCTGCAGCGGCAGGACCGGCGTAGGCGGGATCGTGGGCAGCGGTGCGGCCCTGGCCCTGACTGACTGCAGCAATTCCGGTCCGGTCTCCGGCAGCAGCAGCGTCGGCGGCATTCTGGGTGCCTGCTCAGGCGGCGCGGGCCTGACTGACTGTAGCTGCTCCGGCACAGTCACCGGGACCGGCACAGGGACCGGCGGCATTCTGGGCACTGGAGACGGCAGCAGCACGCTCTCCGGCTGTCTGGTCACCGGGGCCGTCTCCGGCGGCAGCTATACCGGCGGCATCGCCGGCAGCATCTCTGACACTGACGCTGCTTCCCTTCTGGAACGCTGTGGCAGCTACGGTGGCGTCACCGCAGGCTACGGCAGCTATGTGGGCGGACTTGTCGGTTCCTTTACCGGCAGCAGTCTCCGGCTGTGCGCTGTTTCCTGCGATGTAAGCGGCCGGCAGCAGGTTGGCGGACTTGTCGGTCAGCTCGACTGCGGTGCGGTCACGGACTGCTATGCGGCGGGCGCCCTGAAGGCGACCTCCGGCGGCTCAGGCACGGGACTTGGCGGCTTCGCCGGCTACGTCAGCGGGCAGAGCACGGCCTTTACAGGCAGCTTCTTCTACGGAACACTTGCCGCCACGACCTGTGTCTCCGGCACGGGTGTCGGCTTTGCCGCGGCGGACCTGACCTTTGCAGACTGCCGGTGCAGCAGCGGCCTGACCGCGGGTGCGGTGGGCGACCGGCTTGACAGCTGTACGGTCACCGGCGCACCACAGGGCTGCGAGAACGCAGCCTTCCCGGGGCTTGCAGAAGCACTTGGCAGCAGCTATCAGGAAAGCTGCCCCTACCCGGTGCTGAGCTGGGAGACCGCGCAGCAGCACGTCTGGGATGCCGGCACCGTGACGACGGCAGCCACTGCCACCACTGACGGTGACATCACCTATACCTGTTCCCGGTGCGGCGCCACCCGGACCGAAGCCATCCCGGCCTCCGCCTGCGAACACAGCTGGGGCAGCTGGAGCACGGTGACTCCCTCCACCGCCTCTGTGCAGGGGACAAAAAAGCGCAGCTGCAGCCTGTGCGGCGCAGAAGAAACCGCCCTGCTCCCCCTGTGCGCGTTTACAGACCTCAACAGCCGCAGCTATTATTATCTGCCCGTTCTGTGGGCAGTCGAAAACCGCATTACCTCCGGCACATCCAAAACCACCTTTGAGGCGAACGCCATCTGTACGCGTGCCCAGGCCGTCACCTTCCTCTGGCGGCTGGCGGGCTGCCCGGAGGTTTCCGGCACCGGCTCCTGCCCCTTCACCGATGTCCGGAGCAACTCCTTCTACTACACCGCGGTTCTCTGGGGCTATCAGAACAATATCGTCCGTGGTACCTCAGGCACAACCTTTGAACCGGATGCCGCGGTGACCCGGGCGCAGTTCATCACCTTCCTCTGGCGCTATGCCGGCCAGCCGGACAGTACCTCAGCTACGTCCCCCTTCCGGGATGTAAGTGCCGGCTACTATTACACGCCGGTCCTCTGGGGCTATGAAAACGGCATCGTCCAGGGCACCAGCTCCGATCTGTTTTCTCCGAAGGATTACTGTAAACGCGCGCAGGTAGTCACCTTTATGTACCGCTGGGCACTGATGCAGTAGGTCAGACAGAAACAAAAACGCTCTCCCGGAAGGGAGGGCGTTTTTTCACAGCATTCACAAAGCGCTGCGGCATTGCGGATCGGTGGGATATTTATTCCGGCTTGTTCAGCGCGTCGGTCTTCTCTACCACATGGTTGATGAACTCTGCCAGCAGGTCTGCCGCCTCCTCGGGGGTCAGGTGGCTGACATTCAGGGACATGTCGTAGTTTTTGAGGTCGCCCCATTTGCGGTCGGTGTAATAGTTATAATAGGTGGCACGGCCCTTGTCATAGCGCTTACGGATGGCCTCGGCCGCCGCATGAGAGAGGTTCTCCCGGTACATGATCGTCTGGGTACGGGTCTCCTCATTTGCCCACAGGAAGATATCAATGGTGCGCTTATAGCCCGCAAGTACTGCGTCCGCGCAGCGGCCCACAAAGATCGCCGGGCCCTGATCCGCCAGCGTGCGGATGACACTGGACTGTACATAGTAGATCCGGTCATTGACCGGCATGCCAAACTCATCGCGGTTGCTGCGGTTGCTGAAGGCATAGCCCAGCGTGGTGCCGGCAGCGGTTGCCTCGACCTCCTCAAAGGTCCTTTCAGTGGTATGTGCTTCCTTTGCCGCAATGGCAATGACGTCCTTGTCATAAAACGGAATGCCCAGCTTCTGTGACAGGAGCTCGCCGATCTTATGACCGTTGCTGCCGTACTCACGGCTGATGGTGATCATGGGATATTTCGACATATGTTCGCGCCCTTTCCTCAGAATTCCAGTGATCGAACTACCTGTATTTTACACAGGGCATAGCTCTTTTTCAAGTAAAATCCCACATTTGCCCGAGGGTCCTCACGGCTGTTTGCAGTGGGCCGAAAAAGCTGATATAATCTGTTACAGACTATCCATGGAAAGCGTGATTTTTCTCTATGCAGAACAAGACTATGACAGCGGGAGCCCCCTGGAAGCTGATCCTGCGGTTTGCCCTGCCGGTCCTGGCTGGCTCGCTGCTGCAGCAGCTCTATAACACCGTAGACGCCATCATTGTGGGCAATTTTTCCGGTGAGACCGCCCTTTCCGCTGTGGGCACCACAGGCAGCCTGACCTTTCTGCTGCTGGCCATTGCCCTTGGCTTTTCGGCCGGAAACGGTGTTCTGGTGGCGCAGCACTATGGTGCCGGCCAGCGGGAGCAGGTAAGGCGCAACGCCTCCACGGGCATCCTCTTTCTGATGGTGCTGGGGCTGGCCGCTACGGTCCTTGGCATTGCGGTGGCACGGCCGGCCTTTGTCTGGCTGGTCAATGTCCAGCCGGATTATCTGGAGCAGACGCTGGTCTACTTCCGGATCTATGCTCTGGGCCTGATCTTTCAGTATGGCTATAACAGCTTCTCCGCCATCCTGCGGGCCGTAGGTGACAGTGCCGCCACCCTCTACTTTCTGCTGATCGCCTCTGTCCTGAACATTCTGCTGGATCTGCTTTTTGTCGCCGGCTTCCACTGGGGCGTTGCCGGTGCCGCGGCCGCAACCGATCTGGCACAGGCTGCCTCCTTCCTGGCTGCCTATCTCTACATGCACAGAAAATACCCGATCTTCCGCTTTGGACCAAAGGACTATCACTGGGATAACCACCTGATCGCGGCAACCATCCGCATCGGCTTTCCCATCTCCCTGCAGATGATCGTCGCCTCCCTTGGCATGACACTGATCCAGCGGGCTGTCAACGGCTTTGGCAGCTCCATGACTGCCTCCTATACCGTGGGCCAGCGCATCGAGATGTACCTGAACCTGCCCGGCTCCGCCTTCCAGACAACCCTTGCCACCTATACCGGCCAGAATATCGGCGCCGGCAGGATGGACCGTGTCCGCTCCGGTGTCCGGCAGACCATGGCCATTTCACTGGCAATGACCCTGCTGATCAGTGGCGCCGTCTGGTGCTTTGCCGGCGGCATCATCAGCCTCTTCGGTATCAGCGATCAGGCCGCCGCCTGGTGCCTGAGTCATCTGCGCACCGTGGCCTTTACCAACATCATCCTCAGCAGCTACTTCCCGCTCTTCGGCGTCTTTCAGGGCGCAAACCACAGCGGGCTGCCCGCTCTCGTTGCCACCGGTGCCCTGGGTATGCGTGTACTGGTCACCTACCTCTTCCGTTACAGCAGCTTCTTTGGCTACCGGATCATCTGGTGGAACGGCCTGTTCGGCTTTACCATGGGCTTTCTCATCTGCTGGGGCTTCTACCTCAGCGGCCGCTGGCAGAAAAACGCCACTGTAACGGACCGCCCGCCTCAGACGCCGGCGGAGGGATGACCGCTTCCCTGCCCGGTCCGGATTTTCACTACCATATCCGCCCGGCTTATGCTACAATAAGCAAAATAACCTTTCAGAGATTGGAGAACTCCCTATGAATTTTGAAGACTGCTCTGTTTCAGCCTTTACAGAGGCTCTTGCCTCAAAAAGCTCCGTTCCCGGCGGTGGCGGTGCCAGTGCGCTGGTGGGCGCCATCGGCATTGCGCTGGGTGATATGGTGGGTGAATTTACCACCGGCAAAAAGACCTATGCCGCCGTGGAGGCGGAGATCCAGGCCCTGATGGCCGAGGCACAGACGCTGCGGGTCCGTCTGCTGGCCTGCATCGAAAAGGACGCCATCGCCTTTGAGCCCCTTTCAAGGGCCTACGGGATTCCGAAGGACGACCCGGACCGTGACGCCGTTATGGAGCAGTGCCTGCAGGCCGCGGCGGCGGTGCCCCTTGAGATCCTTGAGCTTGCCGCCAGGACCATTGAGCTGCAGCAGGCCTTTGCCGAAAAGGGCAGCCGCCTGATGACCTCCGATGCAGCCACCGGCGCGGCCATGTGCCGTGCAGCCCTGCAGGGCGCGGCCGTCAATGTGAAGATCAACACCAGATCCATGAAAAACCGGACAGTCGCGGAGGAGCTCAACCGCAGGACCGATGCCCTTCTGGAAAAGTATGCCCCCATGGCCGAGCAGGTCTTCACCTCTGTCTACAGTAAATACTGACCCCCACAGAAAGGAAGCATTCCAATGGCACAGCTTTTAAAGGGCAAGCCCGTGGCAGACGCCCTGAACGAAAAAATGAAGCAGGATATCGCCATCCTGTCTGAAAAAGGTATTACCCCTACCCTTGCGATCCTGCGCGTGGGTGAACGCGCCGACGACCTGAGCTACGAGTGCGGCGCCATGAAGCGCTGCAGCACCGTGGGGGTTGCCGTGAAGCAGGTGATCCTGTCCGGTGATGTAGACAGCGACACCTTCTTTGCCACCCTTGCGCAGCTGAACGAGGACCCTGACGTCCACGGCATTCTGATGTTCCGTCCCCTGCCAAAGCAGCTGGACGGTGAAAAGGCCCGCCGCATGCTCTCCCCCGAAAAGGATGTGGACGGCTGCACAGACGGTTCCCTGGCCGGTGTGTTCACCAACACTCCCCTGGGCTTTGCCCCCTGTACCGCACAGGCCGCCATGGAGATCCTGCGCTACTATGATATCTCCGTTGCGGGGAAGAAGGCCGTTGTCATCGGCCGCAGTCTGGTCATCGGCCGCCCGGTTGCCATGATGCTGATGCACGAAAACGCCACCGTCACCATCTGCCACACCAAAACACCCGACCCCGCCGCTGTCGCCCGTGAGGCCGATATCCTGATCGCCGCCTCCGGACGCATGGAGAGCATCGGGCCGGACTACCTGAGAGAGGACCAGACCGTTATTGATGTGGGCATCAGCTGGAATGACGAAAAGCAGAAGCTCTGCGGCGATGTCCGCTTTGAGGAGGCTGAGCCCCTTGTTGCCGGCATCACGCCCGTGCCCGGCGGTGTAGGCAGCGTTACAACCGCCGTTCTGGTCAGCCACGTTGTGGATGCTGCCCTGCGCAAAGCAGGCCTGTAAGCGCAGCTTTTGGCAGTCAGGCAGCAAAGCTTCCTGCTCCCATATACCTTTAGCCGGTGGATGCGAAACATGCCCGCATCCACCGGCTGCTTTGCATTCCGGCACCGCCCTTACGCAGATCCGGCCGAAATTACCCTTCCCTGTCCAAAATTCTCCCGATTTACTTGAAATTCCGGGGCAATCTGCTAGAGTATACCTATAAATAAAATACGATACGATCGTATCTCTGAGGAGCTTTACCAAATGTTTGATGCCACAATCGCAGCACTTTACGACCTTGACCACACCCTTGCCGCCGACTACCTGCGGCAGTTTGTATATCCCTGGGAGGCGCTGGCCGGGATCCGGGACCTGATCCTGACACTGGGCCCCACACTCGGCGACGATTACGAGGAGGTCAGCCCGCGGGTCTGGGTCCACAAAACCGCAAAGGTCTTCCCCTCCGCCTACCTTGGCGCCCCCTGCATCATCGGGCCGGCCACCCAGGTCCGCCACTGTGCCTTTATCCGGGAATCCGCCCTTGTGGGCGCAAACTGCGTGGTTGGGAACTCTGTCGAGCTGAAAAACGTCATCCTCTTTGATAACGTGGAAACTCCGCACTACAACTATGTGGGTGATAGTATTCTGGGCTTTCACAGTCACATGGGTGCCGGCAGCATCACCAGCAATGTCAAGAGTGACCGCGGCCTTGTGGCCGTCAGGTTTGCCGATGGCCGGCGGGTGGAAAGCGGCCGCAAGAAATTCGGTGCCATGCTGGGCGATTATGTTGAGGTCGGCTGTAACTCTGTACTGAACCCCGGGGCAGTCATCGGCCCGCGCACCAGCATCTACCCCACAAGCTGTGTTCGCGGTGTTGTGGATGCAGACTGCATCTGGAAGGTAGACGGTACCGTTATCAGGCGAAGCTGAACACACAGGGCAGGCCCGTGGGCCTGCCCTGTTTTCATAGCGGTTTAAGAAGGTCCCACATCCGGCTTTCGGATGCGGGACCTGTTTCATTGCTGTATTTGCTGTAGTTATCCGATGCGGGAGGCGCCGATCAGGACGGCCAGCAGCAGGAGCAGCACTGCCTTTCCCGCAGTCAGCCAGAGCTCGTTGCCACGAACTTTGGGCAGCCCGGCGCTGCAGTTGGCCTTCGGGCAGGCGCCCAAACACTTGCCGCACTGGATGCAGTCGCCGGCATTGCAGCCGGAGGACAGCTTTGTCTCCACCGGGCAGGCCTTCTCGCAGGCTGTGCAGCCCTTCAGACAGGTCTCCCTGTTGCGGCGGAGCACAGACCATGGCAGGATCGGCAGCAGGCGGAAGACTGCACCCATGGGGCAGAGGAACCTGCAGAAAAACCTTGATTCAAAGGCCATACCGACCACGACCAGCACAAGCAGCACGATCCCGACCGCATAGCCGCCAAGGTGCAGGCGCAGGGCGGTCAGCATGGAAAAGACGTCCCAGGGGCTCCAGCCCGAAAGGCCTCCGTAAATGCCCAGCGCGCACAGGACCACGATCGCCAGAAGCACCACATAGGGCAGATAGCTGAGCAGTCTGCGCAGCTTCTCCGGGATCCGCGGCAGCTTATGGCCAAGCTTTTTCTGCACCAGACCACTGAGCCAGTAAAAAAGGTCACCAAGAGAACCGAAGGCACAGGCATAGCCGCAGAAGAAGCGGCCGAAGACCACGGTAAAGCCGCACAGGGCAAGGAGCACGATCACGAAGCTGTTGAGCTCCAGCACCTGACCGGCCCCGATCTTTGTGAAGATGTTCTTAATCCCACTGAACGCAGAGGTAAAGAGCGCAGGGGCCAGCAGGAAGAAGACAGCCTGGATCCCGGCACGCAGATAAGCCCTGCGCGCACGGTTACGCTTCAGCTTCTGTGCCTTTGTCAGTGGCTTTTTCTCCTGCTTTACAGCTGATTTCTGTTCTGTTTCGGCCATCAGTCTGTCACCTCCGCTTCCTGTAGCGCGTTTGTAACCGCCTCGCGGAGGCCCGTCGAGCTGAAGGTTGCGCCGGAGATTGTGTCCACCTCAGCCGTCTGGGCAGAGAGTATATCATCAAGGATCACTTCCGCGATCGAAAAGTAGGATTCGTCCTCACCCGCTGCAGATTCTACGGTGATAGCAGTGATCTCATCATGCTCTGTCGTGACCGTGACCATGATCTCTCCGCCAAAGCCCTCGCCGCTACCGGTCCAGCTGCCGTCCTCCCAGAGGCTGCGGGCTTCTGCGGCTGCTTCCTCCGCGGCAAGCTGCACCGCCACCTCGGCAGCGTCCAGCCCCTGCTCGGCCATCTCCAGCGACCGCTGTGCGTTTTCTATGTCTGCTGCCAGCTGTTCCTCCTGGGCGGCAATCTCCTCATTATAGGCATTGGCCTCGGCAATGGCGGCCTCATTTTCCTTCTGTTCCGCATCCCAGCCCAGGGCGCGCTGCTGATATCCAAAGAGGAGCAGCACGATCAGTCCGACACAGAGCAGCCGGGGAATAAACTGTATTGACTCGCTCATATCCATCCCCCTCAGTCTTCTGTCTCTGTGACGGTCACGGTGCCCAGCTGGATGCCACTGACGGCCGATGCATAGGCACTGCGAATGGCAACAGACGAGCAGGTGGCACCGGATACCACGTCCGCACCGCCGGCGATCAGGCCGGCCTTCATCCCGCTCAATGCCTTGAAGGCATAGCGTGCATTGCTGCCGGAGGCTCCGGAAATCGCAACATCGGTGATGGTGCGGGTCGTTTCAACGGTTTTTACTCCGTCCGCCAGAGTCGTCTTAACGGTAACAGTCACGGTTACCGTCACTGTCAGGGTGTAGGGGTCGAATTCCTCGTCCTCATCCGGATAGACGGCAGAGGAGGCGCTGTAGCTCTCGGTGGAGGTTTCTGTGGTCACGACCGGCTCTGCGGGTTCCTCGTCCCCCTCATCCGGGTCGGGCTCGGGGTCAGGGGTCGGATCAGGCTCAGGGTTGGGTTCCGGGTCAGGTTCGGGTTCGGGCTCCTCCTGATAGGTTGCATCCGCAAGCGCGATGGCAACGGCATTCAGAATGCCCTCAGAGCTGAAGGTGGCGCCGGACACCACATCTACACCGGCACTCTGGGCCTCAATGACCCGTGGCAGCACCGCAAGCGCATGGTTCAGGTAAAGCGGTGTCTCATCCTCCGCAGAGGTCACCGTGACTCTGGTGATCTGGCCGCCCGCGATCTTCAGGGAAACAGACACCGGTCCGCCATAGCCCTCAGCACTTGCATAATAGCTGCCGCTCAGATAGCTGTTGTTCACACCGCTGCCCTTTGCGGGCAGCACTGCGGTCCAGGAATTCTGTACTTCCACCGGAGTCTCCGGGACATCCGGCTCGTCAGTCTCGTCGCCTTCCTCTGCGTCAGAGGAGGCTGCCGCCTGCTTCAGTGCCTTCTTGGTCGCGTTGATAATGCCGCTGGAGCTGTAGGTTGCGCCGGAAACCGTATCCACATTGGGGGACTGGGCCGCGAGGATCCGGCTGATGACAGCCGTTGCGCGGCTCAGGTAGGAGGTTGTTTCACCGCCGGCAGAGGTCACCGTGATGGAGACGATCTCCCCACCGCTGATCACGACCTGTACTGAAATGGTACCGCCAAAGCCCGTTGCGGAGCCGGCATAGGTGCCGTCCCGGTAGCCCTCGGGCTCCTCATAGGAGACCTGTGCCAGAGCAGCGCTGTTGCCGGTGTTTGCGGTGGAGCCCAGCGTGGACGCAGTGACCTCACCGGTCAGAGCGTTCTTCACCGCAGCCTTGATGCCATTGGAGCTGTAGGTCGCGCCGGAAACGGCATCCACCTCCCAGGTCTGGGCTGTCAGGATGGAACTGATCACACCCTGTGCTCTGGACAGGAAGCTGGCCGTCTCACTGGCAGCAGACAGAATTGTGATATCCGTGATCTGTCCGCCTGCCACCGTCACCTGCACGCTGATGCTGCCACCGTAGCCGGTACCGGAGCCGGTATAAATGCCGTCCTCATAGTCACCCACGCCGACGGCAAGTGTTTCTGCCTCGGCTTCGGTACCGTTTTCGGTCTTTCTATTCGCCTTTTCTGTCGGTGTTACCTCCGGCGCCTCCGCGGCAGCCTCTGCTTCGGCCTGCCGGGCCTGCACATCGGCGATCTGCTGCTGCAGCGCGTCCAGCTCCCCGGTATCCGGGGCAGACAGCAGTCCCGGGATTTCTGACAGGACCGGTGCTGCCGCACAGCACAATACAACCGCCGCTGTTACGACCAGCGGCAGGAAGGGCTTGACCCAAGCCCAGATTTTCTGAATCATGATAGACCTCCCGTGCTCTGTTATTCCCCGCTATCCTCAAAGGGAACCACATGAACCGTCTTGTTTTCATAGCTGCCTGCCGGGGTAAAGCTGTCGGCAATCCCCTCGGAGGCATAGATCTCATTCTCATCCGTGATCAGTACAAACTCAAAGCCGCCGTTTTCACGCCAGTAGGCAATGGTATCCTCCAGACCCATGACAAAGCAGGCGGTGCTGAGTCCGTCACCCGTGAAGGAGTCCGGACTGACGATCGTTGCGGAGATCACCCCGCTTCTGGCCGGATACCCCGTGGCAGGGTCCAGAATGTGCCAGTAGACATTGCCCGCATCGTCCTCAAAATAGCGCTCATAGCCGCCGGAGGTATCAACAGCGCAGTCTGACACTGCCAGCACACCGGCGTAGCCGTCCGGATCTTCCGGGTCCTGTACGGCAACCTTCCAAAGAGAGCCGTCGAGCTTTGTACCAAGCAGGCGGATGGTGCTGCCACCCAGATTGATTAGGGCAGAGCTGACGCCACAGGCCTCCAGTGCCGTAACCGCACGGTCGCCTGCGTAGCCCTTGACCACGGAGCCCAGATCGATCTGCATTCCTTCGGGGATCGTCACAGTGCCTGCTTCCTCATCCACAAGGATCTCATCGTCATTGACGTGCCGCAACAGCTCCGTGATCGTGTTCTCCGTCGGGATCTGATACTCCTCGGTGGTAAAGCCCCAGGCCGTGAGTACCGGGTAAAGGGAAATATCCAGGGCGTTGCCACAGGTATCCCCCAGAGCCACGGAGCGGGAGATCAGGGAACGGGTCTGCGCCGAAACCGCCACAGCGCTGCCGGCGGCCGCATTCACCGCATGGATCTCGCTGCCCTCTGAGGTGACAGACAGGCTCCGGTCCAGCGCCGCAATGTCCTCTGTGATCAGGCTCAGTGCCTCCTGTGCGCCGGGCCCGTAGGCCTTCAGACTCATATAGGTGTCCATGGCAAAGACAGAGGAGGTGAATTCCTCATCGGCAGCGACCGAGGCATCGATCTCCGGTACGACAAAGTCGCCTTCGGTCTGCCCGTTTTCGGAGCTTTTGGAGCTTTCGGCCGCTTCTGCAATTTCGTCAGACGATCGGCCCTCCGCCGGAGCTTCTTCGGTCAGCTCTGCTGTGCTGCCGGCAGAACCCACATTTGTCAGGTTTTCTGCCGCTGTATTTCCGCAGCCCGTCAGCAGCAGGGCTGCGCACAGCAGCATGAGAAGGATTTTTTTCATTGGGATAGCCTCCATTGATTCAGATTCCACGATTATAACAGATTACACGGCTACCCGCAATGAGATAGCTGCTGGACAGTCCGGGATATTTGCGCCCCGTTTGGTCCAGTGGCAGCCTTCAAATAACCGCCCAAAGGTGGGAGACCCGCTCAGGCCTCCCACCCTCTTATGTTTTTATGGAGTTTCGGCTGCAGCCTTAAGCAGCAAGTGCTGCCTGCACAGCCGCCAGGATCGCGCTGGAGGAGCAGGTAGCGCCGCTAACGGCGTCAATGCCACCTTCCACATCCATGCTGAGGCCTGCGACCTCTGCAGCTGTTTTATCGATCAGCTGGGACTTTACTCCGGCAAACTCGCCCTTCTTCGTAGTGCGGCCGTCTTCAGCCCATCCAAGGTACTTATCATTCCCTTCATCGTAGCCGTCGCCGGTTGCAATGGCGATAGCGGTGATCACGCCGTCAGTCACGGTGACGGTAGCGGTGATCTGATAATTCTCAAAATCCTCGTCAACATCATAAACCGTTGCGGTACCGGTGTAGGTTTCAACAACCGGCTCGGCAGGGAGCTTGGCCTGTGCCTCGGCGATCAGGCTCTCCAGCTCACCGATGAGCTCAGTGGCAGCGTCAGAGGTCGCTTCCTCATTGGCAAGCATGTCCTTTGCCTCCTGCACATGGGCTGCAAGGGTTGCAGTGTCATCGGGAAGCTGCTCAACCAGCTCGCTGCCGGTTGCAATCAGTGCATTCAGAGCTGTCTTCTGCTCCTCGGTGATGCCGGTATCCACGGCGCCCAGAGCGGCCGTCACGGAGACAGGCGCATAGTTAGAGCTGTTGACGGTAACGGTATAGGTAACATCAGCAGCTGCTGCGGTTTCCAGTGTGACAACGCCGTCAACAATCGCTGCGTCCTGTATCAGATAAGCGGTTGCGCGGCCGTTTCTGTAGGAAACGGAAACGGTTACGTCTTCAAAGGCTGCGGGAACGCTAACAGCCAGCGTGTTCGCATCGGTGAATTCAGCGGAAACAGCCTCTTCGCCGGCATAGTATTCATCCAGCTTCAGCTCGCAGGCGATATCATAGATGCCCAGGCTGGTCAGCAGTCTGACATTGGTCAGGGTCTTGCCGTTCATATCATACTGGTAGAACATGGGACCGCTGCCGTGTGCAGCGCAGATGCCCTGACCGTTCTTTACGGACCAGGCAAGCTCTACATTGGTAACACGGGTGCCATACCAGAGGTTGTTCAGTGCGTACATTGCGTAGGTAGCATCATCAGAGGTGGTCAGGATGGCGCCGTAGATCACAGTGGACTCGCCATTGATGGTCATGCCGCTGGTCAGCACACCCTCCAGAGAGATCTGGTAGTCGCCGTAGCCGCCGGAGGTGGTGTAATCGGTCACGCCCAGAGCGGTGGCATCCTTCTGCTCGCCGGTCAGGGCAGAGAAGGTATAGACACCGTCAGCATAGCTGAGGGTCTTATAGGCAGCGGGGGTACCCTCGTAATCCACAAAGGCATAGTCCGCGGCAGTGCCGAGGTCCAGCGTGGAGACCTCGTTGCCTTCTTCATCGGTGGTAACAGTGGGTTCCAGCTTGTTCTCTGCCAGAGCCGCATAGGTTGCTGCGTTCATGGCAACAACGCAGCTTACGCCACAGATGTTGGTGCCGTCGTTATAGGTGCCAAGCGCCAGGCCGGTGGTGCCCTTGAACTTGGAGGTGGTAGCGGTGGTGACAACGTCTACCTGCTCGCCTGCATTCTCTGCTGCATAGAAGTCTGCGTAGGGAACGTTCATGGTCACATAGTAAAGGACCTCGCTGACAGTGCAGCTTACGCTGATGGGCATGTAGTTATCGGAGTTGACGGTGATGCTCAGGGAGCCTGCGGGAACCGCGCTGAGATCCAGACCGGAGATCTTGCCGTCGGCAACGGCAACGGCGGAAGCAACGGTAACGGTGGTGGGTCTGCGCTCGCCCTCCTTCAGGACAGAGTAGCTGACGGTTGCGGTTGCGTTTTCGGCATCCTCAGGCAGACCGGTAAGGGTGATCTCGGTATCAGCCTGGGTGACAGCCTCTGCGGTAATGGTGCCGGCATAGGTTGCCAGCGCAACAGCGGTGCAGGTAACGGTCTCAAAGCCCTCGGAGTAGAGGGTAATGGTGTAGGTGCCGGCCTTGATGGTGCCGTCCTCGTTATAGAAGGCAGCGTAACGGGTGACCTCAGCCTCATTGGAGGCAACGGAGGTGCCGTTGTTCAGTGCGATCTCCACCTTGTTGTAGTGCGCGCCGGAGGTTGCGGACTCGCCGTAGTAGTCGATCCAGGGCATGGCACCCACTGTGGTGGTGCCGTCGGAGATGGTGACCGCATACAGGTTTGCAAGATAGTCATTCCAGACGTAGGCTTCGTCTTCGCTTGCCATGGTAACAGCAAACTCGGCATCGCCGTAGCGGCTGGAGGTATAGGAGGCAGTGCCGCTGACGGCAACAGTTGCCTCGGTGCCGGTCAGGACAACGCCGTCAAGAGATACGGTGCCATCCTCGGCAGTCGTCTTGCTGACGATCGTGGGAACGGAATTTGCATGGAAGCTGGTGAAGTTGGTCGCGGAGGTAACCGCATCATAGCCCTCGGTGGTGTCAACGCCCATGCCGGCATACAGGTCTGCCCAGGTGGTGACGGAGTCATCTGTCGCAAAAAGCTCTCTTGCGCACCAGAGCATCTTCATTGCCTCGCCGCGGGTCATGGTAGCCTTGGGATCCACGGTATAGGTGCCGTCGCTGTGCTTGCTGCCACCGATCACGCCTGCCTCAACCAGGGCAGCCATATAGGACTTTGCGTAGCCGGAGATCTTACCGGCATCCGTAAACTTTTCAAGGCTGGAATAGTCATCGGTAGAGAGGTTCAGCAGTCTGCCCAGCATGGTCATGGCATCCTGACGCAGGATAGAGCCGTTGGGGCTCATCTTGGTCGCGGAGGTGCCCTTCACGTAGCCTGCAGCCAGTGCTGCATTCACGTACTTGTAATACCATTTACCCTCTTTCACATCGGTAAAGTTTCCGATCTGATCGCTGGTTCCGTCGAGGCCGGCCATCAGGTCAACCATCTTCATGAACTCGGCACGGGTAACCTCCGAATTAGGCCGGAAGCTGCCGTCGGGATCGCCACTGACATAGCCGGCATCGCGCATTGCGTCGATATATTCGGCCGCCCAGTGGTTTTCGTAGTCTGTACCGGTGCTGTCTGCCGCAAGGGCCTGACCCATAAGGCCAAATGCCATAACAACGACCAGCAGCATGGCCAGACCGCGTCTGAACATGTTCTTCATTGCTTACTCCTTTCTGCAGCCGGTGGCTGCATTCGCATAAATGTGAAGAGTTAGTGAAATCTAACACCAATTTCAAAAACACGGCTCTGGTATGCACCCGGACGGGTAAAGCTCAGAGCCATGCACGCTATTGAGTTAGTGATTTCTAACAACTTACCTTAAAAACAACAGGATTGGGTTAGTGATTTCTAACATCCTGTCATTAAAAAAGCGCCCGAAAAGGCGGAAATATTATACCTGTCATCGAACCGGATTTCCAATCCGATCCGTTCAGATCAGCCCAATCCGGTCAACCGTAATGCTGCTTCAGCCCGTCCCGGACAGCCGCTCAGTCTCTGCGGGGACCCGCCGGAACTGTGATGGTGTCATGCCAAACTGGGCCCGGAAGGCCGCCGTAAATTTACTGGGATTTTCATAGCCAACGTCCATCGCAATCTCACTGATCGACCGCCCGGTCTGTTGCAGTGCCGCGGCTCCGGCCTCCAGCCGGTAATTCTTCAAAAAGGCATGCACGGAATTCCCATAAACCGACCGGAAGCAACGCTTCAGCATCGTCTCGGAAAGCTCGAACCGTGCTGCCAGCTCCGGCAACGTGTAGTGGGCGGTCAGGTCGCTGCACAGGAGCTCCCGCACACTATGGATCTTTTCAACCACACTCCTGGGGTAATACTGGCGTGTTGTATTCTGCGGGAAGGATTTCAGCTCCTGCAGGGCCATCAGCAGCTCCAGCGTTTTCAGCCGCAGGAGCGCGAAGCTCGCTTCCGTCCCGAGGCAGCTCATCTGGTTCATGATTGGCACCAGCGTCTCGTGGCCACGCAGCACAAGGTCCTCCCCATATGCGGCAAATTTTCTGTAGATCTGCTGCGGATTCACAGGGAACCATTCCTGCGCCGACTGCAGCGAGGCCTCTGCCGTCTCCGGCTGCATGCAGACCGTTACGCCGTGGAAATGCCTTGTAGGGAAGCCGAAGGTCCCACTGCAGTCCGACTGCGTGGAGATCTGCAGATGCTGCTCCCCCAGATAGCTGAAGGCGCTGGTCTTCCGCTGCCACTCGACCCTGCCCTCCCGGCAGTAATCGATCGTCAGGATCCGTTCTGTGTACCGGAAGCTCGTCTCGCAGCGGTCGGAATGGAAGGTATAAAACAGCACTGTGATCCCCGGCAGGACCTCAAAGCGGACCAGACTGTTGCTGTCCTCCCCGTCCAGAAGAAAGCCGCGGCTGTGCTCTGTCTGATATTGTGTTTTTCGGATACTGCCTCTGGCAATTGCATCGATCATTCAAGGCACCTCGTTGATAGTTAGATATAACTAACCTTATTGTACTTTGATTGAAAGCGCCTGTCAAGTAAAAAGCCGCTGCCTTTTTTTATTTATATCCCGCTTATTGCCAAAAAAACGGGCAAAAAAGCACCGCAGTCCACTGCCGGGCTGCGGTGCTCCTGATTTATGTGTCTGTGTTAATCCTGATAGGCCTTTACGATCAGTTCTACGACCTCCGCGGGATCCAGCCGGTCGGAGTTCAGGATCATGTGGTAGTTGTTCGGGTCATTCCAGTCCATGCCTGTAAAGTTTTTATGGTAGGCCTTACGCAGCTTGTCCGTCCGTTTTAAAAGCCGGACTGCCTTGTTCTCCGGCAGGTTCAGATGCTCCATGGTGCGGGCGACGCGATGATCACGTCCGGCATGGATGAATACGTCCAGCACATCGTCACGGTCACGCAGGACCCAGTTCGCGCATCTGCCGACGATCAGGCAGGGGCCCTCCTCTGCCAGCTTTTTGATCAGTTCGAACTGAACCTGTGCGATCCGGTCGCTGGTGGGTGCCGGAGATTCCGCACCATTATAAAAGTGCGCAGCCTCCGCCTGGGAATATTCGAACCGGGATGCCAGCTTTTCATCGGAAGCATCGACCCAGTCCTCTGTCAGGCCAGTCTGCAGTGCAGTCTCGCTGATCAGGAATTTATCAAAATAGGGAAGCTTCAGCCGCTTTGCAACCTCCTGCGCGATCTCAGTCCCGCGGGATTCAAACTCACGGCTGACGGTAATGATCTTATAGCTCATAGGGTTCAACCTTTCTGTTACAAATTAAATACCATACGGCGGCGGCACAGGGCCGGCCGGGCACCGTATTTTTCTATCTTACCAGATTCCCCGCCTGATTGCAACCACAGTTCCCTGTAGTAAACCGCCGCTCAGCCCCGGGAGGTTCCGGTACCCCGGGGCTTCGGATGTACCGAGCACAGGAGGATTGCCGCGAAACAGAGCACTGCGCCCAGCAGCAGCCGCCAGGTCAGCGCTTCCCTGTAGTACAGCACAGAAAACAGAAAGCCAAAGACAGATTCCAGTGAGATGATCAGGGCAGCTGTGGTATCCTTCACGGATTTCTGTGCGAAATTCTGCAGCAGGAAGGCTGCCAGTGTGTTCAGCAGAGCCAGATATGCTGTTCCGGCAAGGGCTTCTGCTCCAAAATTGAAAAATCGCTCATGCCGCAGCAGGCTGATCACCAGGGCGATCAGAGCCGCCGACAAAAACTGAAAGAAGCTCAGCTGGATCACATCCGTATCCCTGCTGACAAAGCGCCCTGTCAGCACTACCTGCACCGCAAACAGCGCCGCAAAGCCCAGACTGAGCGCATCCCCGGGATTCAGCTGCAGCTCTCCCCCCAGGCAGATCAGACCGATCCCACAGAGGCTCAGAAGCCCTGCAACGGCTGCCCGCAGCTCCAGTCGGCTACGCAGCAGCAGCAGACTGACAAAGGGCGTCAGAACAACATAAGCCGTACACAGGAAGGACTGTTTGGCACTGGTCGTATATTGCAGACCTGTAAGCTGCAGTCCCAGTGCGCACATCTGAATGCATCCAATGGCCAGCCCACAGCACATCGTTCTGACTGATGTGTGCAGCAGTCTGCGAAAAAAGATCACAAAGCACAGAAATGCCGCCACACCAAAGCGCCATGTCAGGATCACAAAGGGCTTCAGCGTGGTCAGTGCCATCTTTCCGGCAACAAATCCACCGCCCCAGATCACAGCAGCCAGCAGCAGCAGCAATTCACTGCGAAGCTCTTTTTCAGTCATTCCCTGCAGTCACCTTCTTTCTGTTTTCACACAGGGAAATTATACTGTCCCTGCATGCTTCTGTCAAACCTGTGGATAAATACAGATATTTTATCAAATCTTTGAATCACTGCAATACAAGCTTCGGATTTTATGCTATAATTTCTTTTACCACGCTTAAGGAGGCCGCTTATGATCCCTGCTGAGTTTTCAGAAAAAATGCAGCGTCTGCTGGGAACTGAATATCCTGCCTTTCTGGCTTCTCTGGACCGGCCGCTGCAGAAGGGCATCCGACTCTCGGCACACAAGGGAGCGGACCCCGCAGCCCTGCCCTTCGTGGAGCAGCCCATTCCCTGGGCTGCCCGGGGCTATACCTGTAACGGCAGTGCGCGTCCCGGCAAGCATCCCTGGCATGAAGCCGGCGCATATTATCTGCAGGAGCCCTCTGCCATGGCTCCCGCGGGTCTTCTGGAGCCACAGCCCGGCGAACGTGTTCTGGACCTCTGCGCTGCACCTGGTGGAAAATCCACCCAGCTGGCAGATCTGCTGAACGGGACCGGTCTTCTGGTCTGTAACGAGATCAACACAAAACGCGCAAAGATTCTCTCCCGCAACATTGAGCGGATGGGGATTGCCAATGCCCTTGTGCTGAACATGTTCCCGAAGGAGCTTGAAAAGACCTTTGCCGGCTTCTTCGACCGTGTTCTGGTGGATGCCCCCTGTTCCGGCGAGGGCATGTTCCGCAAGGAGGAGGCTGCCGGTGATGACTGGAGTCAGGCTACGGTGGAGATGTGTGCCGCCCGTCAGGCCGAGATCCTTGATACAGCCGCAAAGCTGCTTCGTAGCGGTGGCACGCTGGTCTACTCTACCTGTACCTTTGCCCCGGAGGAGGATGAGGGCAGCATCGCCGGCTTTCTGGCCCGGCATCCTGACTTCTCTGTGATCCGTCCTGCCGCCGCGGATGAGGTCTGGGCTTCGCCTGGCAGACCCGAATGGGCAGACGGAAATCCGGCCCTTGCGGATACCATCCGGCTGTGGCCCCATGTTTCCGGCGGTGAGGGCCATTTTGCGGCACTGCTCCGGAAGTGCGGAGACACCCCCGGCAGCTATCTTCCCGCAGCAGAGGAGACCGCTATGCCTCCTGAGCTCCGGGAGTTCCTCGACAGTATGGCGATCACCCTGCCTGAGGGCAGGCTGATCCGGTTCGGCCAGTCCTATTACCTTGCGCCTGACGGGCTGCCGGACCTGCACGGTCTGAAGGTGCTGCGCCCCGGGCTTGAGCTGGGCCGCCTGGTCTCCGGGCATGCAGACGCAGGCGAAGCCCCCTCCCGCTCCGGCAGACAGGGAAAGCCCGGAAAAGCCGGAAAATGCGCAGCCGCCGGGGCCCGTAGCCAGAGCGGCAGATCCGGACGCCCCGTTATCTCCTCCGGCCGCTTTGAGCCGGCACACGCTCTGGCCATCTGGCTGAAGACCGCCGCCGTGACCGCCGACTTCCCTGCCGATTCTCCGGAAATCCTCAGCTATCTGCACGGTGGGATCCTGCCCGGCAGCCAGCAGGGCTGGACCCTTGTAACCGCTGACGGGCTCAGTCTGGGCTGGGCCAAGGGCTCCGGCGGCCAGCTGAAAAACCACTTTCCAAAGGGCCTGCGCTGGCTCTGATCTGTTAACAGGCCATACACCCCTGCCGCACTGCGGCAGGGGCCTTCTTTGCGTATGTCCGCCTGTTCATTTGCAACATTCCGCCCGAAACAGAACATATACGCCCCGGACGGATTATGGTAAAATTATGGTATCATACCAAAGGAGGGTCTGCTATGAGCCATCGCTATGCTCACATTCTGAGCCCGCTGCCCCTGGGCAGATATATTCTGAAAAACAGGATCATCAATTCCAAGTCCATGCCCGATGTCGGTGACCCCGCCGCCTATCCCAACGAGCATCAGATTGCCTATGCCGCAAACTATGCCCGCAACGGCGCGTCCATCGTCACATGTCAGGCCGGCGAATTCAAGGAGATGAAGGGCCGCACCTTCTTCACCAGCCCCTACGATATGGAGAACCGTGACTGCCAGAACATGTTCACAAAGATGATCGAGCGTATCCACGCCTATGGTTCGCTTGCCTCGGCCGCGACCATGATCTACAATCCCGTAGATGTCTCCATCTCTGCCATCCATGACTGGACCCATATTCCCGACCGCTTTCCGCCCGGACCTGAGGGCATCTATACCATGCCCGGCATGGGTGAAAGCCGCGAAAAGAAAATGGCTCCCGAGATCACGAAGGAGCAGATTCACGAATACATTGAGACCTTCGCGGATATCTGCTACCGTCTGAAGTGCGTCGGCTTTGACATGGTCAACATCTACGCCAGCTATAACGCTTCCATCCTGGCCAAATCCTTAAGTCCCATTCTGAACCAGCGGACCGACGAATACGGCGGCAGCCTGGAAAATCGTGCCCGGCTTCTGATGGAGCTTTTAAAGGCCGTAAAGGATGCCTGCGGCAAAGATTATCCCATTGAGATTCAGATCTCCGGCGAGGAAACGCTGGCAGGCGGCTATACCACGGAGGATTTTGTCGCCTACTGTAAGCTGCTGGAGCCCTGGGTGGATATCTTCCAGATCCGTGCGAAATCCGGCGACCTGACCCATGTCAATGCCTACTTTGCGGAAAAGGAAAATCCCCCGATCCTGCGCTACTGCAAGCTGCTGAAGGATGCGGGCATCAAGTCCTACATCGCGCCTGTGGGCGGCTTCCAGGATCCCGATGTCATGGAGCGTGTGCTGGCAGAGGGCCAGTGCGACCTGATCGCCCAGGCCCGTGCCCTGATCTGTGAGGAGGACTATCTGACCAAGATCGTAGAGGAGCGTCCTGAGGATATCACCACCTGCCTCGGCTGTGATAAGTGCCATGGCGGTATCTGCGCCATCAACCCGCGCATCGGCAACCCCGGCTGGGAGGCTATGATCAAGCCCCCCACAAAGCTCAAGAAGGTCGCCGTCATCGGTGGCGGCCCCGCCGGCCTGCGGGCAGCCTGGACTGCCGCACAGCGCGGCCACACGGTAGACCTGTACGAGAAGCAGGGCGTTCTGGGTGGCCAGCTGATCCATGGCGACTACATCAGCCGCAAGTGGAGCATGAAGGGCTTTAAGGATTACCTGATCCGCATGTGCGAAAAGTACGGCGTCAATATCCACCTGAATACGGAGGCCACCCCGGAGCTCATTGACGCCGGCGGCTATGACGCTGTGATCGCCGCCCCCGGCTCCCGCTTTAAGATGGACGCTGTTCCCGTTGCCGAAGGCGCTTCTCCCATCAGCGTTATGGAGTGCTTTGGCCATGAGGCAGAGCTCGGCGCACACGTTGTGATCGTCGGCGGTTCCATGACCGCCATCGATACCGCCCTTTATCTGCAGGAGACCGGCCACCAGGTCACCATGCTGACCCGTCAGCGTCAGGCAGGCTACGACTATAACCGCCACTCCAACGACGGCTTCTTCGCCATGTGGAATTCCCTGCCCGGGATCACCGTGGTCACAAGCGCCCAGGCCACCCTTGTGGAGGCCGACGGCGTCACCTATACCGGCCGTGACGGCAGCTCCGTGAAGGTCAGCTGCGACAGCGTGGTCCTGTCTGAGGGCCGCATCCCCCTGACCGATGAAGCACTGCGCTTTATCGCCCCCGGCCGCCAGTATTATGTGGTGGGTGACGCAAACCAGATGATCGACACCACCACTGCCCGCATGCCCATGAGCTTCCCCGGCATGCCGCCCCAGCCCCGCAAGGACGGCAACAAGGATACTACCGAAAACGGCATCCGCCACAGCCAGCTGACCGCCTTCTGGGCCGCAAATTCCCTGTAAGCAAACTACCCTTATATAAATTGCAGGCGACGCGTAAATTACGCGTCGCCTGTTTTCTCTTATATTGCCATCAGAACTTCTGCCATTTGTGACAGCAGACCTTATGTCCCTCCGCAGGCTCTGCCCAGGTGGGCTCCTGCTGACAGCCTTCGTCGGCATAGGGGCAGCGTGTGCGGAAGCGGCAGCCGCTTGGCGGATTGGCCGGACTGGGCACATCGCCCTCCAGTACGATCCTGTCACGGCGGTCGAAGGAGCCAACCTCCGGGGCCGCCGACAGCAGCGCCTGTGTATAGGGATGCACGGGATGCGCGAAGATCTCTTCTGCCGTGCCGCTCTCAACGATCTGGCCCAGATACATGATGATCACCCGGTCACAGAGATAGGATACCACGCTGAGGTCATGGCTGATAAAGAGATAGGTGAGGCCCAGCTCCTGCTGCAGATCCTTCAGCAGGTTCAGGATCTGTGCCCGGACAGAGACGTCCAGCGCGGATACCGGTTCATCGCAGATGACCAGCTTCGGATTGGTCGCCAGCGCACGGGCAATGACAATGCGCTGCCGCTGACCGCCGGAAAACTCGTGGGGATAGCGCTTCATATGGGTTTCATTGAGACCCACCATCTGCAGCAGTTCCTTTACCCGGGCCTCCCGCTCGCCGGAACCGGTGTAAAGGCCGCGGATCTTCATGGGCTCTTCAATGCTCTGCTGGATGGTCATGCGGGGATGCAGGGAGCTGTAGGGGTCCTGGAACACGATCTGCATGTCCTTACGCAGGGCGCGCAGGGCCGATTTGTCCATGGCTACAAGGTCCTTGCCGTCAAAGGTGATCTCGCCGGAGGTGGGCTCGATCAGGCGCATGACGGTTCGGGCCAGCGTGGTCTTGCCACAGCCGGACTCGCCCACAAGGCCCAGGGTTTCACCCTGATAGATGTCAAAGCTGACATGATTGACCGCCTGAATGGACTTTTTCTCCTGAAAGAGACCACCCTTTACAGGAAAGTATTTGCAGACATCCTTCGCGGACATCAGGATTTCGGATGCGTTTTCCTTGCTCATTCAGACACCTCCTCATAGCGGAAGCAGCGGACACAGTGGCCGTCAGCACACCGGTAGAGCGCCGGTTTTTCGGTCTGGCAGCGCTCGGTCGCGTATTTGCAGCGGGGCGCGAACACACAGCCCTTCGGGAAATCCATGGCAGAGGGAACGCTGCCCGGAATGATCTCCAGCCGTTCATGGCTGCCGCGCTGGGGCAGACTGGCCTTCAGTCCGGCAGTATAGGGATGCAGGGGCTCGGTAAAGACGTCTCTGGTGCTGCCGGATTCCATGATGTCCCCACAGTAAAGGACAATGGTCCTTGTGCACATCTCGCTGACCACACCCAGATCATGGGTGATAAAGGCGATCGCAGTGCCCAGCTCCTCCCGGAGCTTGCACATCAGGTCCAGCACCTGGGCCTGAATGGTCACATCCAGTGCGGTCGTAGGCTCGTCCGCGATCAGCAGCTCCGGCTGGCAGGCCAGTGCCATTGCGATCATGACACGCTGCCGCAGGCCGCCCGAAAGCTCAAAGGGATAGGCCTTCACGCGCTTTTCGGGCATGGGGACACCTACCATCCGCAGCGCCTCGACCGACTTCTCCTCGGCCTCCTTTTTGCTGAGGCCCTGATGCAGGCAGAAGACCTCACGGAGCTGGTGGCCGACAGTGAACACGGGGTTCAGGGAGGTCATGGGCTCCTGAAAGATCATGGAGATCCGGTTGCCGCGGATCTTACGGAATTCCTTGTCCGACATGCTGAGCAGATCCTGTCCGTCCAGCTCGATCTTACCGCTGACCTTTGCCGTGCGGTTCAGCAGGCGCATGATCGACATGGCCGTCATGCTCTTGCCGCAGCCGGATTCGCCGACAATGCCCAGTGTCTCGCCCTTATAAATATCAAAGCTGATACCGTGCAGGATATCCAGCGTGGCGGTATCTGTTTCAAAACGGACACGCAGGTCCTCCACGTGCAGTGCAATATTCTGATCCATATTACCGCCCCCTTACATTTTGGGATCCAGATAATCCCGCAGGCCGTCGCCCAGGATGCTGATCGCCAGCACCGTGATGACAATGGCAAGGCCGGGATAAATGGCCATATACGGATGTGAAATGACAAAGGCCTTTGCCGTGGAGAGGATACCGCCCCAGCTGGGGACCGTGGGATCCACGCCCACACCCAGGAAGCTCAGGGAGGCCTCCGTCAGGATGGCGCTGGACATGGTAGTCGTAAAGCGGATGATCAGCGGAGACACGCACAGAGGCAGGATATAACGGAACATGATGCGCAGGTCCGTGGCGCCCATGGCTCTTGCGCTTTCTACATGCTCACTCTCTTTAATGGAGAGCACCTGGGAGCGCACGATCCTTGCCACATTGGGGGTGCCTACCACAGACAGGGCGATGATCACCTTATCCATACCGTTTCCGAAGATACAGGCCAGCGTCAGGGCCAGCAGCATCTCCGGGAAGGCTGAAACGCCCTCAAGTATCCGCATGACGATGGTATCCACCTTTTTGTAATAGCCCATGAGCAGGCCCAGAATGATACCGAGGACCGTGGAGACCACTGCGGTAAAGAAGCCCACCAGCAGGGATACCCGTGCTCCGTAGAGCACCAGTGTGAAGATATCACGTCCGAAGCGGTCGGTACCGAAAAGATGCGCGGCGCAGGGATACAGCTTCTGGTCATAGGCATTCATGGCATTGGGCGCATAGGGGGCGATCACCGGAGCAAGGATGGCCAGCAGGATGATGATCAGAAGCACACCACCGCCGATGATCAGGCGGCCGTAGCGCCGGATGAAGGCAGAGGGTTTCATTTTATGCTGCATACTTCCCCCTCCTCAGTTCAGCTCGACCCGCGGGTCAAAGGCCTTGTACAGAATGTCCACGATCAGGTTCACCACGATGTATACCATGGCTACCACCAGAATGATGGCCTGTACCTGGGGATAATCGCGCCGCATCAGGGAGTCATAGGCCAGCTTGCCCATACCGTTGATGGAGAAGACCGTCTCGCAGACGCAGGCACCGCCCATCAGGGATGCCACATTGGTACCCACATGGGTAATGACCGGAGACATGGCATTCTTCAGGGCATGCTGGTAGCGGACCACGCTCTCCCGCAGGCCCTTTGCCCGGGCGGTGCGGATATAATCGTTGTTCAGCACATCCAGCATGGTGGAACGGGTATAACGCGCAATAGAAGCAACTGACTGGAAGCCCAAAGCGATGGAGGGCAGCATGACATAGCGGATGGACTGCCAGAGGCCAACCTCCGAGATCTTGTAGTAATACATATTCGGCAGGATGCCCCAGAGGGTACCGACATAGAAGGCCAGCATGATGCTGCTCCAGAATACCGGAATGGAGAGGCCCAGCACGGATACGCTCATGAGCGTATAGTCCAGAACGGAGTTTCTGTGCACCGCGCTGATAACGCCAATGGGAATGCCGATCACAATGGAGATCAGCACACTGAGGATCATGATCAGCACCGTGGGCTCCAGACTGGTGCGGATGTTCTCAAAGACGGGCAGATTATTATAAAGTGAGGTTCCCCAGTCACCGTGCAGCAGGTCCACAATATAGTCGACAAACTGCTTGTAGAGCGGGTCGTTCAGGCCCATGGTCTCACGGAGGATCTCCAGATCACCGGGGTCTGCCTCCTTACCGAGGATCATAACGGCAACATCGCCGGGCAGCATGCGCATCAGGAAGAATGCGATGAACACGACGATCAGCAGTACGGGGATTGCTGAGATCAGACGTTTTACAATGTATTTCGGCAATCGAACTGCCTCCTTTCCGGAATTTCTGTTTTTTCGGCTTTTCGGCTTTTTCGGCTTTCGGCTCTTTGGTTTTTTACTCTTTGGGGCTTTCCGGCTTTTGCGTTCAGCCCTTCACCCTGCCCCGGGCACTCTGCAGGCGCCCGGGCGAAAACTGGCAAGTAAGGCAGGGTGCACAGCATCCCTGCCTTACGGATCGGTCAGTATCTGTCCGGATTATTCAGCGGACTTGAAGTAAGAATTCCACCAGTACATGTCAACACCCTGATGATCCGGGACCATGTTCTCGGAATACCAGCAGACAGTACCGAAGTCGCCCAGGATGATATAGGGGACCTCTTCCTCCAGCAGGGTGCAGAAGTCCGCATAGGCCTGCAGGCTCTCATCGCTGCCGGCGGTGGTGCTGCCCAGGCGGGCAAGGACCTCGGTGCGCTCCTCGCTGTCCCACATCGCATAGCTGTTTACAAACTGGCTCAGCAGGGGGTGCAGGTAAGACTTCTGGGTCTCACGGCAGCAGATATCGAAATCGCCGCAGGTGGGATCGTTATAGTAGGTCTCATAGGTGGTAACATCCTTGACCTGCAGGTCCACGTTTACGCCGATAGCCTTCAGCATCTCGGAGGCGGGCAGCGCGGTGGTGTAGTAGGAGTCGGAATCAGCGCACCACCAGGTGATGGTCTCGCCGTTGTAGCCGGAGGCCTCAAGATATTCCGCGGCAGCGTCCAGATCCTGGCTGACGTTGGAAACAACGTCATTATAATAGGTGCTTGCGGACATAACGGGGTTGGAGCCGACGGAATACTGGCTGGGATCGGTCTTGGTGGAAAGCAGAACCTGATCGGCATCCAGGCAGGCCCTGACAGCCTTACGGAAGTTCACATCGTTCACAATGCTGTCGGCGTTGGCGTCGGACAGGTTGAAGACGATCGTGGGGGACCAGCCGTTCCAGTTCTTGTCGCTCCAGCAGCCGGCTGCCTCCAGCTGGTCTGCCATATCGGTGAGGATAGAGGTGGAGTAGTCAAACTGGCCGGAGATCATGCCGTTGGTACGGGCAGTCTGGTCAGCCGCAACGCTGCAGTAGATCTTATCGAAGTATGCCATCTTGGCTGCTGCGGGGCCGGTGCCACCGGACTCGTAGGGAACATAGTCCTCAAAGCGGGTCAGGGTCAGGTCCACATCACGGTTCCAGCTCTCCAGCATATAGGGGCCGGTGCCGATGATCTCGGAATCCTCGGTGATGTAGCTGTCCATGTGTGCCTCAGCGATCTCGGCAGGCATGACCTTGCAGCCGCCCTTGAGCTCGCCGATGGTCAGCAGGGCCAGAGGTGCTGCTGCGGACAGGGTGTAGGTAACGGAATTCTCCGCCACGGTGGTATCGGTGATGTAATCGCCGAAGTTGGTCTGACCGTTGCTGGAGAAGGCCAGGAAACGGTCAATGGAAGCAACCACATCGTTGATATCAACGGTGTCGCCGTTCTGGAAGAGCACACCGTCACGGACCGTCAGGGTTAACTGCAGGCCGTCATCGCTGAGCTCATAGGTGCAGACGCTTGCCCAGACGCTGCCGTCATCGGCAACCTGCACGGGGGATTCATAGATGTGATAGCCGGGAACATAGTTCTGGTTGGTATCGAACATTGCGGGGTCCAGGGAACTTGTCGCACCGTTGAAGTTCAGCTTCATGGTGCCGCCGTATCTGGAGTCCTCAGCGGTGGTATCGGCTGCTGCGACTTCGTCTGCAGTGCCCTCCTGAAAGCGCTCACTTGCCTCGGCTGCTGCGCTCTGTGCAGCGGTTTCGGTGCTCTGTGCCGCGCTGCTGCCGCAGCCGGCCATTGCACCGACCATGAGGCAGGCAGCCAGCACCATGCACAGGGTGCGGCGGATCTTGCCGTTCATATTGTTTTCCTCCTTAAAAAATAAAAATTACCATGAATTTCCTTTCTGCGGAACTTTCACGGTAATACACAGGTTGGGCCCTCTGCATCCAATGATAACGCTCCACAGAATGTGACAGTCTGCAGGATCTTATCCTGCAGCCCAGGCCCGCCCTGCGCGCAGACAGAACGTCCTTCGGCCGCAACCCCTTTCACCGGAGCATCTGCTCATGCTGTATTCACCCGGTTACTTCTGGTCTCGGCGCCTTTATCATCAGCCGGCGTTGCTGTTCTGCAACGCTTTGCTTCGTTATCATAGCAAAGAATCATGCAAGTGTCAATAAAGCAACTTGCATTTCGGCACATTATATGAAAGGGCACCAAAATTCCCGGTAAAACTGGAAACGATGTTGAAATTCAGGAATCGCCGTGCTATTCTAAAGCGGAACGCACCGCCCCCAGGCGGTGACGGAAAGGTGATGTCAAGCTATGATCTTCGGAATTCTGAAGGATATAAAAGAGGGCGAATACAGAGTCATCTGTACCCCTGTTGAGGTAAAAAGTATCATTGCGGCAGGCCATGAGGTCTGGGCCCAGCACGACTGCGGTAAAATGGCCGGCTTCCCGGACGAGCAGTACGCTGCTGCCGGCGCGCGCATTGTGGAGACCGCAGAGGAAATGTGGGCCGGCTGCGATATGGTGGCCAAGGTCAAGGAGTTTTCCGACCCGGAATACAGCCTGATCCGCAAGGATCAGATCATCCTGGGCTGCATCCATCCCGCCGGTCATCCGGAGGAGGTCACCGCCCTGCTGAAGAGCGGCTGTATCGCCTTCACCGCTGAGGACGCCCACCGCTACGGCTCCCCCAACTGTGAGGCCGCCGGCAAGCAAGGTGCCCTGTTCGGTCTGGAGTCCATGCTGACCATCAACGGCGGCAAGGGCAAGTATGTAGGCGGCTTCGCAGGCGCTCCGGGTATGAACGTGCTGATCATGGGCGGCGGTACCGTCGGTCAGGGCGCGCTGCAGGTCCTGTACGCGTTGGGCGCGAAGTGCACCGTTATGGATATCAACGTCGGCATTCTGCGTACACTCTCCAACCAGTATAGGGGGCAGATCGACACCATGTTCTGCAATCAGGAGACCATCGCTTCTGTCCTGCCCAAAACCGACATGGTGCTGAACTGCGTCAAGTGGCCCAAGGAACGGAAGGATTTCCTCATCACAAAGGAGATGCTGAAGCTTATGGAGCCCGGCTCTGTTCTGGTGGACATCTCCAATGATGACCCCGGCGCCATTGAAAGCAGCCACGAAACCCATCATGATAACCCCCGTTACGTGGTGAACGGTGTTGTACACTACTGTGTCAGCAATATCCCCGGCGCAGTGGCAAATTCCACCTCTGTGGCCTACGCTGCGGAGATGCTGCCCATGATCCTGAGCATCCTCAATGACGGCGTTGCCGGCTGCTGTGTCAGGGACGGCTTCTACCGCCGCAGCCTGACCTGCTATAAGGGCTACCTGACCCATGAGGAGACCAGTGCCCTGCAGAACCGTCCTTGGATCCGGCCGGAGGATATCCTGCAGCTTGCCGGCCAGAAGCTGGATCCGGCCCCCAACGCTACCGTTACCCGTTCCGAGCTCTATTACAGCCCTGAGGATATCCGGCTATGAGCCGGGCATACGCACTTTCGGCAGACTCCGGCCCGGACAGTAAAAAAACGGCAGGACCTCTGTCCCGCCGTCTGGATACGCAATAGTTCGGATATGACGCAGGCGACCCGGCAGGGCCGCCTGTTTTTTCTTTAAGCGATTGTTTTTGCCCGGACTGCCGTTGGTCAGGTCTGGTCATCATAGACCCGGATCACCGAGGCAATGGAGCTGATGACCTCAAGGCGCTCAATGGCATCGATGGAGGCCTTCAGATGCTTTGCCTTCACCCGCTCGGTCATGATCACAATCTCTGCCGTGTTTTCATACTTGCGCTTCTGCAGCATCTGCTCGATACTGACCTTATGGCAGCCGAAAATACTGGTAATGGCCGCCAGAACACCATAGCGGTCCTCCACCTTCAGGCGGATAAAGAACTTGCCGGCGCACTCGCTTTCCTCCAGAACGGGCAGCTCACGATAGCTTTCCACGCTGTCACGGCCACAGCAGCCGCAGCGGATGTCCTTTACGATCTCAAACACATCGCCCACAATGGCGCTGGCTGTCGGCAGCTCGCCGGCACCGCGGCCATAGAACATGGTATCGCCCACGGCATCGCCATGGACCAGTACCGCATTGAAGGAATCGTTGACAGAGGCCAGCGGATGGTTCTCGGGGATCAGCATGGGGTGTACACTGACCTCCACGCTGCCGCTGTGCTCCCGGGCAAGGCCGATCAGCTTGATGCAGCAGCCCATTTCCTTCGCGTAGCGGATATCCCGGGCGGAGATCCTTGTGATGCCCTCGGTGGTGACATCGCTGAAGGTCACCTTTGTGTGGAAGGCAAGGGAAGCCATGATGGCCATCTTGCGGCCGGCGTCCAGTCCCTCCACATCTGCCGTGGGGTCAGCCTCCGCATAGCCCAGCTCTGTGGCGATGGCCAGCGCCTCGGCATAGTCCATGCCGTCATTGGTCATTTTTGTCAGGATGAAGTTGGTGGTGCCGTTGACAATGCCCATGATCTGGCCGATGTGGTTGCCCTGCAGGCACTGGTTCAGCGGGCAGATGATGGGGATACCGCCTGCCACCGCCGCCTCAAAGAGCAGGTCGCGCTTCAGGCTGCCCGCAAGCGACATCAGCTCGTGCCCGCAGTCCGCGATCAGGTCCTTATTGGCGGTGACCACCTGCTTGCCGGCGCGCAGCGCTTCTTCAATGCAGGTCTTTGCCGGCTCCCGGCCGCCCATGACCTCCACTACAATATCGATCTCCGGATCGGTGGCGATCTCCTGCCATTGGTCCGTCAGCAGGCAGACGTCTCCGGGCGCGAGCTTTGCCTTCGCCTTTTCCAGATTGCGCACCATGATCTTTTTGATCTCCACTGTGCAGCCAAGCTTGGCCTGCATCTCTTCCCTCTGCAGCTGCAGAACCTTATATACGCCGGTGCCGACAGTACCCAGCCCCAGCAATGCAATGCTGATCTTATCTTTCATATGAAGCTCCTGTTCCTGTTGATGAATTTTCTTTATTATACGCCACCCGCCCCGGGATTACCAATAGAACTTTTCTGTTGTATTCACGCAGTGAATTGTGCTATAGTGATAAAAAAGAATTCTTCGTATGCATAAGTGAAAGGAAGGAATACCCATGGATATTTCCAATGTTTATCCGGAAGAAACCGTCATCGCCTATCAGCCCAATGCCGGGCAGACCTTTCTGCCCGCAGAGCGCAGCCCCCGGCTGGCCCCTGTAAACTTTACCCCCGCGCCGGACCCGGCAGAACCTCTGCCCATCACTCTGACCATGAAGCCGGAATTCGAGGCCATGGGCTTCGTGGCCAAAACCATTGGCCGGCAGGAGTTTCTGCCCGGCGTCACCGCTAAGATGCTGGACTGGTTCTGGGCCAATATGGAAAAATGCTATTACCTCTGGGCCCCCGGTGAGCACAAGAGCTTCCGCTGGCTGAAGGCTCCCGGCGCCTGCGGTTTTCTGAACTCCGCCCACGAGATCGTAGAGCCTGTGGGCGACCTGCCGGTAATGATGCGCATCCAGATCACCCGTCTGGACCCCGCAAAGTGGTATCCCTTCACCGAATGTCTGGACCACGTGATCTGCGAGGGCATCTACAATGACGCAGGTGAGCTGAACGATGCCACCATTCATCTGTGGCAGGATGTGGAGGGCGGCTGCATCCATATTACCTGCGCCGTAGAAAATAAAAAGATCTCGAAGCTCCCCGACTGCATTCAGCGTCTGGCCGCCGATGTAGAGGCCTTCATCGCGGAGGCCGCAAAGCATCCCGCCCCGGCAGAAAACGCGCCCGCTGAAAAGCCCATCCCCCATGCCGAGTATGAATCCGGCATGTGGCCCCGCTTCCTGCCCACCATGTACGGTCTCTGGGAGGATCATCCGGACCCTGACCAGAACATCGCCTGTGACCTGACCGTCCGGCAGGCAGAGGACGGCACCTTCCACTATGTAAGCTGCAGATAAGTACAGAGGTACCCAAAGCTGACGCTCCGGCAGACCACCGCTGGTCTGCCGGAGCTTTTTGGCTTTTGACATTTTGGCATTTTCATTTTTTGCGTTTGCATTTACAGGCTCAGGCCCCCTGATCCGGCCGCCTGTGCGTCAGTAAAAGCGGTGGTCGCTTACAGAGGCAGTTTTGATGAGCCGGAAGCAGATCATGTAGAGGACTGCCAGCAGCACATAGAAGCCGATGGTGAAGAAGGTGCTGTCCTCCTCCAGGAAGGCGAAGAAATCGTAGAGGCCATGGACCAGCATCGGGCAGACTATGGCATGGGGCCGCCAGCGGTTGTGGCCACTGCGTCCCCGCCAGACCAGATTCTGCCGCCAGAGGGAATAGAAATAGCCCATAAATACAGCGTCAAACATGTGCCCCGGGACTGCCGTCCAGGCGCGGAGCAGCGCCGTGGAAAAGCCCCCCTGAAATACATACATGATATTCTCCAGCGCGGCAAAGCCCAACCCCACAAACACCGCATAGACGATCCCGTCAAAGGAGCTGTCGAATTCACGGTTGTGGGCAGTCAGTTTCCAAAGGACAAGGAATTTGCAGCCCTCCTCACAGAGGCCGGGCACCAGCAGGGCATAAAAGAAATAATAGAGGTAATAGGCCCGGTTCCAGCCGGCCGTGGTTTTGGCCGCGTTCTGGATCCCGCCAAAGACAGTGCCCACAAGCCAGCTCATGGGGTACTCCAGCAGGGCGGCAGGTATGCAGCAGACCGCACCTGCCAGCAGCAGTTTAAGCAGCAGGCCGACGGGCTCTTTTTCACGGTCCTTTGAAAACACATATACCAGCAGTACGACCACCGGGATCAGGGCGGAACAGGTCAGGACCTTTGCATAGGACATGGTTTCTCCTCCTGTCACGCGGTACACAGGGCACCGCACTTTTTTTCTATTTTAACACAGGAATGCACGGAATACCACCGTTTCCGCCTTCCGCAGGACTGTTTCCCTTTCATGGCCGCTTATGGCCATGGTGCGCAGGCCTCACTGCCTGTCTCCGCCATGAATGCACACCCTGTCCCCGGCAGCGCCGGAGATCCCCGGTGCTGCCGGGGACAGGTGCCACAAAGACCGGCCTCCGAAAATCCGGAGGCCGGTCTCAGTTTTTATGGAATTACCGCAGCCTTGACGCAGGCGCAGGTACCCGGCCGGATGGCCGGCACCCGGGCAGGTGCTTCTGCAGTGTGCATTCCGCAGGGCTTCTTATGCAGCGTAGCGGTCGTATGCAGCCTGATAGATGGCTACCACATCCTCAATGCCCATTGCCTCAAGGTCGGCCACATAGCCGTCCCACTCATCCTCCAGGCTCTTGGTGCCCATGATAAAGCCGGGAACAGCCTCGGAAACATAGGTAGCGATATCGGACAGGAGGCTGGAAGCCTCTTCCATCTCTTCTGCGGTCAGGCTGACATCGCTGGGATAAACAGCATTGTTGCCCTTTGCAGCCAGCTCAGCCTGGTCAGCAGTCCAGAACTTCATAATGTTGATGCCCTCTTCGGTGCTGGTCAGCGCATAACCGGAGTTGGGATCGCAGATGCAGGCCAGATTGGTCTTGTAGGCCATCAGAGCGCCCTGGGTATCGCCTGCGCTGAGGATTGCCTCAGTCAGAGAGATATTACCATCTGCATCGATCTCATAGCTCTGGCCCTCAAGGCCGTAGGCGGACAGCATGGAGCCCTCCTCGGTGTACCAGAAGTCCAGGAAGTTCATAGCCAGCTCGATATCCTCACAGTCAGCAGCGATGCTGGGGGACCAGTCGCCACCGGTCAGGGTGGTCTCGGACTGATAGGTCAGGGTGTCATCCTCGTTGTTACGGGGCAGGTAGCCTGCAACAAACTCGAAATCGGGATCGTCACTGACCGCCGCATAGGAGGCCAGCAGGCCGGCAGCACCCATGATACAGCCGTAATCGCCGGCAGCTGCATGTGCGCTGTATTCGTTCTCATAGAATTCCAGATTGCCGACTGTCACATAGTCGCTGGAAATGATGCCCTCGCCATACCACTCATTGAGCATGGTCAGGTAATCATAGAAGCGGTCGGAGGTGTAGCCGGAATAAACGGTGTCGCCTTCCATATAGAGATCGGTGGTAGAGGCGTTGCCCTTGGAGGAAACGCTGATACCAAAGCCGGGCTCAAACCAGTTGTTGCCCAGGGTCGTACCGATGTTCAGGCAGTAAGCGGGATCATAGGTATTCTTGAAGGCCAGCAGAACCTCATGATAGTCATCATAGGTTACAGGCAGCTCCATGCCCAGATCGTTCAGCCAGTCACCACGCAGGGTAACGCTCTGCTTGACCCAGGAATAATCGGTATAGAGGTTCATGAAGGCAGCCAGATGTCCGTTGTCAGTCTCCATGCTTGCCTGCCAGTCAGGATCGGCCTCCAGCAGCTGCTGGTAGATGGGGGCATAGTCAATGTAATCCAACAGGTCGATGATCAGGTCTTCATCGATGGCGTTGTCAGAGCCTGCGGTGTAGTTACCCTCAAAGTTCACAACGATATCACAGAGGTCGTTGGAGGCAACCATCAGGCTGAACTGCTCGGAAGCGGCAGTCATGTTGCACTCGGTGATGTCCAGGTTCACACCGGTGATCTCCTGTGCATACTTCAGGCCCTCATGGTCGTTCCAGCTGTTGATGGCACTGGATGCGCCGAAGCTGGTAGTGATCCAGTAGGTCAGGGTCTCATTGTCGGCCAGCGGCAGCTCCTTGGTGCGGTCAATCTCACCGTTCAGGACAGCCTGCTGTGCCAGGGTGCCGGGGACAAGGTTTGCGGTCTCTTCCCCGGTAGCTTCCTCCTCGGTCTCGACAGCAGATGCTTCCTCAGCAGCAGATGCTTCTTCCTCCGTCTCTGCAGCAGGGGCTTCTTCCGCAGCGGGGGCCTCCTCGGCGGGGGCTTCTTCCGTCTCTGCCGCAGCAGATTCCTCTGCAGCACTCTCGACTGCGGAGGCTGCGGAGGCCGCAGTATTACCACAGCCCGCAAAGCAGCAGGCCAGCAGGCAGACCGCCAGAAGAAGCGCGATCAGTTTCTTCATAATAATATCTCCTTTCCTTCCGATCATGAAAATTCGGAACATACAGAAATTATTATAATTATCTCCCGCCGCAGAGCAATTCTTTATCTGACAGGATCTATTCCGCAGCCGAATAGTCCCCGTTTTCCATTATAACTTACGGTTAAATAGTTTAAAAATCCGTTATTTGCCCAAAATATCACGTTTTATTATAATGAATTCAAACTAATACCCAAAGGAGTGGTACTATGAACGAGACATTGCTCTTAACAGAGCGCTTTGAGGACCGCCGCGAAATGAAGAACCTGATGGGTAAATTCGTGGAGGGCTGCCTGCTCTGCCGGGAGGCCGAGCTGGTAGACATGCTGTTCTGCAGCCGGGAAGATATCTCGCTGGGCTTTAACAACGGCTATTACGCAGGCCGCGAAGCCGTAAAGGGCTACTTTGACGCTGTTGCCGCTGCCACCGGCAAAAAATCGAAGCTCCTGCAGAAGCTCTTCCCCGAAAAGCTGGGTGCGCTCAGTGATGAGGCACTCTACGGTGTCGGTCCCTTTAAGGCAGAGCCCCTGACCAATTTCTACATGCAGGAGGCAGAGGATCTGCAGACTGCCAAGGCCGTCTGGATGGTCGAGGGTTCCATTACCGACATCTCGGTAAAGGGTCCTGTCACCTGTTGGACCTGGGGCTATTATGCCGTGGACTTCATCCGGGAGGACGGGCATATGAAGCTGTGGCACGTGCTGCGTACCGAAGAAACCCATTGTCCCAACGGTGTGGACTGGGGCAACCCCTCCGATCCCTATCCCGAGCTTCCTGAATTTGCAGAGCTTGCGGAGATCGTGATCCCGGAGCCCAATGTTCCCATGACCGTTAACGAACTTTTCTCCGCAAAGCGCGGCCCCGCAAAGCCGCCCCGCCTGCCGGAGCCCTATACCACCTTTGCTGAAACCTTCAGCTACGGTGTTTAAGGAGGTGCCCACATGATTGACTGGACGAAAACCCGATACCCGCAGTGGTTCGAGCATAACATTCCCGAAAAGCCGAAGTTCCCCCGCCGGAATACCGAGGATATGATCCGCTGGTGTACCGATGTGGAGGAGGTACGCGACCTTATGAGCCTGCGCGCCTACTATCAGGCCATGGACCTGCGTCAGAAGGAGCTGGATGAGCTCTGGGTCTCCGAACCCCTGCACGCCGCCAAGGCATCCTTTGGCGCAAACTGGGGCTACTATTACGGAAAATCCGAAATTCAGCGCTGGTATGTGGATTCCTTTGCTGAAAAGCGCAGGGCACAGCTGAAGACCTGGTGCGAAACGCAGGGTATCCCCGAGGACGATGCCATGCTCGGCGCAGGCTGTATGGTCATGCTGCCCATGTCCACCTCTCTGGTCCATATTGCGGCTGACGGTCAGAGCGCAAAGGGCTGCTGGTATGTGATCGGTCAGCAGACCGACCTGAAGGAGGATGGCACCGCTGCCGGCCATTGGGAATACGGCAAGCTGTGTGCCGATTTCATTAAGGAAGACGGCAAATTCAAGATTTACCACATCGTCTATGCCAACGACCAGAACTATCCCGCCGGCACACAGTACGATGTCCCCACCTACCTTGATCCCAGGGATGATAAGCTGGCTGTCGAATTCGGCACGCCTACCATCCCCATGAATGTCCACGACAGCACCTACAACTGGGCCGACAATTATCCGCCCATGCCCGAAGCCTATGATACCCTGACTCCGGAGAACAGCTATGGTCCCGAGGGTCACCCCATGCTGAAAGGGAGGCAGTAACTGATGAACAGAGAATTAAGTCTGGAAGAGCGTGTATGGAACTGCGCTGCCACACTGGAGGCTGAATTCCTGCACAGCACCCATTCCTACCTCCATGCGCGTGCTATGGGTCTGGAGGAGTACAGCCAGATCTGGTCTGCCAGCGATGACATCAGCTGGGCTCACGGCTTCGGCCGCATGCGTGGATTCAAATCTGTCTGGAACGGCAGCGTTATGCTCTACGATATCCAGGCAACCCAGCGTCTGCAGCAGAACTACGAGGTCATGCCCGAGATTGCAGGCTTTGATATGCGCGCTCTGATGGAGCTGAGCCTGCACGCGCTTGCCACTGACATTGTGGAGGTCGCCGACGACGGTCAGACCGCCCGTGCCTTCTTCCTGACCCCCGGCCTGATCTCCGGCGCCGTCACCAGCAACGGCAAGCGTCGCCTGACCGGTCTGTGGGAGCGCTACGGCGCAGACTTCATCTATGAGGACGGCTGCTGGCTCTATCTCCATGAGCATGTCTGCCCGGATATGATGATCCCCTGCGACGCTGAAAATCCCGGTGCCAACAGCTACAACCGCATGAAGAACCCCGGAGGTCCCGGTGGTCCCGGTGGTCCCGGCGGTCCCCCTCCCGGAGCAGCCGGTCCGCAGCTGCGCACCCGTCCCGATTGCGAGGATCCCGGCCCCCTGCACAACGACTGGAGCATTGTCCAGCCTGTACAGAATACTGTTCCATGGCCTGAACCCTATCAGACAATGGACAATGATAATACCTATACCACCTTTATCCGTTGATAAAGCATGTGTGTAAGCGTTCTTTCATTTGTTACCCGGCAGCAGCCTGACCGAATGGTCAGGCTGCTGCTGGCTTGTGCGCCCGCAGGCCTGCAGGCGGCAGCAAAGCCCGACCCCCGGGCTCCGGGGATCGGGCGCTTCTATAGCTCGGGAACGGGTGGATATTACCTTTTGCCGGCAATCCTTTATTCAGCGATGCTGATGGCGGCGTCATAGCCTTCCCGTACAGCCTGTGTCACCTGCCGCGCGCTTCTGCAGTCACCCACCGGGATGAAATGGTGCCGGGTCAGCATCAGCTCGTCCTTCAGATCTCTGCGGGCACGGAGGCCCAGCGCGCTGATCACGGTATCCGCCTCGAAAAGCTGTTCGCTTCCGTCCGGCAGGACCGCAACCACCCCCTCCTGTGTGATCCTTTTACATTTTGTGGAGGTCTGCAGGACCGGGGGCACCGTTGTGGGCTTAACATTGTCTCCGCCCGCCATATCCGGGTGCAGGCCCATACGGACCTTCATAGCCCTGCGGTGGGCAGCTGTTGTCTCCATGGCCACATCCGGCGCCATTTCGATGATGGTCACCTGACGTCCGGTCTCTGCCAGATGCAGACCGGTTTCGCAGCCCACAAGTCCGCCGCCCATGATGACGACGCGCTGTCCGATTTCAACCCCATCCCGGAACAGGTCTGTTCCCAGAATGTAATTGTCACCGGGAATCCCGAACTGGTCCGGTGTGATGGGATCCGCTCCCACCGCGCAGATCACGTCATCCAGCTCCAGCGAGTCCAGAAGCTCGCGGGTCACTCCTGTATTGAGCCGTACGTCGATCCCAAGCTGACCGATCCTCCGGATCTGCCACTGTGTCAGCTTCCACAGCAGGCCTTTGAAGTCCTCATGCTCTGCAAAGCGCAGGGCTCCACCAAGGCTGTCATCCGCTTCATACAGGGTTACCTGATGACCCCGCTCCGCCGCTGTGATCGCTGCCTGCATACCGGCAGGGCCACCGCCGACCACGGCTACACGGTGCTGCTCCCGCGCCGGCAGACGGAGCTTCACATCCAGCTCCTGCCCGATCTCCGGGTTCACACTGCATATGATATTGCCGGTCTTCATCATCTGGCCCTGACAGGTAAAGCAGCGCAGGCAGCGCCGGATATCCTGCGGTCTGTTCTCCCGCACCTTCAGCGGCAGGTCAGGATCCGCCACAAGGCCACGACCCAGGGCGATCAGGTCCGCCCTGCCGCTCTCCAGGATCTGCTCCATCTGATCCGGATCACCGATGGCGCCTACACAGGAAACCGGCTTCTTTACGGCCTTTTTCACAGCCTCTGCCAGATAGACATTGCAGCCGTCCGGCACAAACATGCTGGGGTGCATGAGGATCCAGGTAAACAGATCCTCCATAACACCTGCAGAGATATTGAACATATCCACATAGGGCTCCAGCACCTTGCAGATCTCAACGCCCTCGGCCACATCATAACCCTTTGCCGTCAGCTCCGAGCCGGAAATGCGCACATCGATCACGCACTTCGGTGCGCCCCGGCGGACGGCCTGCAGGATTTCAATGACAAAGCGACAGCGGTTTTCACGGCTTCCGCCGTATTCATCGGTCCTGTGGTTGCTGAGCTCCGACAGGAACTGGCCCAACAGCCAGCCATGGCCCAGATGTATGGTCAGGATATCAAAGCCGGCAGCCGCGCAGTTAGCTGCGCTCCGCTGATAGCCCGCAAGGACCTCCTCCATCAGAGCACGATCCATCCCCTTCGTGATCAGCTTTCCACTGTCATCATAGATATCACAGGGACCGATGGGCATACCTGTAGGCAGGAAGGCCGGATTGGAACGCTTGCCTCCGTGCCCGAATTCGATGGCGGCATAAGCACCGTACTTGTGCACAGCAGTGGTCAGCTCGTACAGGGAAGGGACAGCACCGGGGTTATCCAGCACCACAATGGAGGGATGGTCAATGCCGGTACGCCCATGGGCAATGCAGTCACCTACATTGACAACGGCAGCGCCACCCTTTGCCTTGCGCTCAAAATAAGCGATGTTCTCTTTGGAAAAGGTGTCTCCGGGACCCAGCGTCGCAAGGGAGGTCGGTGCGGAGATCATGCGGTTTTTCAGGGTCAGGTTTCCGACACGGAAGGGGGAATTCAAAAGTTCATAGGCAGACATACTGTTCACTCCTGTTCTGTTGGGGGACATAAAAGGGGCCCTGCTGTCAGGGGCATGGTTTTCATGATACCATTGTAGCAGCAGGGTCCGTAAAAATATAATGACTCTTTTTTATTCAATTTAACCTGTGATTATAGCTGCTCAGTAGATCTTGTCCAGAATACTGTCGGCATTCAGGCCCAGCGTCTTTCTGTCACGGAACTCCTTTGCCGGGAAGTAGTCATTCAGGAACTCCGCCAGCTCCCTCCCGTAGCGCAGGTAGAAGTCCTTCGCAAACTGGAAAAAGCGATGTGCCTCCCCTGTAAAAATGTGGTCCTTCCGGTAGGCGATCGTCACCATACGCACCACCTCGACATCAGAAAACCGCATGGCAACCGCGCCGTCCGGATCGTGAACCTGATAAAAAACACTTGCGGGTACCATACCGACACCATGCCCTGACTCCACCGCATGCCCCATGACGGAATTTTCATTGCTGCACAGGATGATCTTCGGCTCAAACCCCACCAGCTTGCAGTAATCCACCACTACCTGACGGTCAAAATTGGCATCATTGATCAGGAAGGGTTCTTCGCTGCAGTCCGACAGCCTTACAAACAGGTCCCGGGCCATGGGATGGTCCTGGGCTGCCAGCAGCAGGATCTCCTCATCCATCAGCTTCAGCTGCTCCACCTCATCCGTGGAGACCGGGATGGATGTCAGGCCGAAATCCAGACTTCCCCGGCGGAGCTGCTCCTTCAGGGTCTCCGGCTCGTAGACATGCTGGGATATCTCAAGCTTCGAATCCGGGTAGACCTCATGGTAACGCTTTAACAGCGGTGACAGGATTTCCGACAGGGTTGTGCCGATCGTGATCCTGTTTCCGGTGTTCAGCTTCAGCGCTTCGATATAGCGGCTTCCTGCTTCAATGTCCTCAAAGGCCCGGGCGATGTGCCTGTAGTAGCCCGCCCCTGCCTCAGAAAGCTGCATACGCCGTTTGCTCCGTTCAAACAGACTGATCCCAAGCTCTGCCTCCAGATTGGAGATTGCCTTACTGACCGCAGGCTGCGATACATTCAGCAGCTCTGCCGCCCGGCTCAGGTTGCCGGTCTCCGCAACCACTTTAAAATAATGCAGATAATAGAGCTGCATGGCTTCCCTCCTCAGCTTGCCTCTTCCACGCGCCGGAATGCACGGCCGGTGCTTCCGCTTACAGGTTTCCCGGTCTTACATGATCCAGCCGGGGGTCCGGTTTGTCCCCGCCTTCTTCAGCTTCTGCTCCCGCTTCTGCTGCGCGCACCTTTCCGCCCGGCGCCGGACCTCGCGAAGTTCCCTGCGTCCAAGGCTCAGGTTCGGAACCCGGTCCGGATTAAACAGGACCTCTTCAATCCCAAGATCCTCCGCCATGCTCAGCAGTGTTTTCAGGGACATCACGGCAGTCCGTACCGTCCGGGGCGGCTGTGTAAAGGCCGCCGCATGCGCATTCCCTGTCAGGCAGAGCCAGGCACGGCCGATATTCCCCTGCACCTCCAGCAGCTCAACAATGGGGCTGCCGTCCTGCGCGGTTTTTTCAAGCGGGCTGCGGACCATCAGGATCTCTGCCCCCTCTGTCACTGCTACGCCGAAGGCATCCAGCAGGGCATCAATCTCCGCCTGTGGTGTACTGCCCCCGTTTTCGGCAGATACCGTCAGGGCGTGCTCTATGACCACCTCAAGCGCGTGGGTCGCTTCACTGTATGCCATTACTGCCCTGCCTCCGTTTCCTGCGCCATGCTGTCCTGCCCCTTTGTCAGGCGGGCTTCCCGCTTCAGCTCTGTATATTTTGCCTTGCTCCCCCGGGCCAGCTCTACCGGGTATTTCTCCGTGTTTCGCTGTACCTTGGCCCGCATGATCTCGTCCAGGTCCAGCCCACAGACATCCGCCATCAGGATGCAGTAGCTCAGTACATCCGCCAGCTCCTCCCGGATCTTCTCCAGCTTTCCCTCACAGCCCAGATCCGCACCGCTCCACTGAAAGACCTCCAGCAGCTCGGCTGCCTCCAGACTCAGGGAAATGGCCAGATCCTTGGGGTTGTGGAACTGCCGCCAGTCGCGGTCATCCCGGAATTTCAGGACCAGCTCCATGGTCTCCCGGCTCAGGCCGCCGGATTTCTCAGTGCCCATATCAGCCCTCCAGATACTGTCCAAGGAGGCAGTAGAGCTGACGTGCCTCGTCCTCGGTCAGCGTAACGCCCTTGCCCATCTTTTCGTGCTCCGGCGCCCAGTCACGGATGTCGAATTTAGGCCTGCCTCCATTCCAGCTGACCCTGTTGAGCTCCTTTGTCCAGCCCTTTGCGCTCTGGGAGATCACGCCGATCTCCTCTGTGATATCGTATTTAAATTCAGCCATGTGTTCTGCTCCTTTTTATATTCCGTCCCCGGTCCCGTCTTCCTCCGCCGCTTCCATTCTGGCCAGCAGGGCTGCCCCATGCTGCTTCAGCCAGCGGTGGCAGGCATAATAATCCGGATAAACCCGCAGGACCTCCGCATAAAACCTTTTTGAGTGGTTCATTTCCCTGCGATGACACAGCTCATGTACCACCACACTGTCAAGGACCTCCGGTGGGGTCAGCATCAGCAGGCAGTTGAAGTTCAGGTTCCCTGCGGCACTGCAGCTGCCCCATCGGGTCTTCTGCCTGCGAATGGTGATCCGGCCGTAGCTGACCCCGACAAGGGGCGCATAGTAAGCTACCCGTTCCGGAATCACCCGCTTCGCCTCCCCGGTCAGCGCCTTCAGGTCCTCCTGCGTCAGCAGGCCTTCCGAGACAGCCTCCTGCCGGACAGCTGCTGCCCGTCTTCTTGCCTTTTCCAGCCAGCCCTGATTCTCCGCCACAAAGGCCCGGATCCGTGCCGTGCTCATCCGCAGGGGCGCACGGACCAGCAGCGTGCCGTCCGGCCGCAGCTGCATGGTGATCGTCTTCCGCTTTGAGCGGATGACTTCGTATTCCACACCGATCCCCTCCCCTTCGGCCTGCGCATTTCTTCTATTATTATAGCACAGAACCGGTTCTGTGGGAACCTGTCCACGCTTGCACTTTTCCGGGCAAAAAGGACTGCCGCACCGAAATCAGGCCGGTACAGCAGTCCAGGGGGTATATTGATTCAGAGATCGGGCTCAGGCCTTTGCCTTCAGATAGGCGTCAATGGCCTCTGCGCCCTTTTTACCGGCCCCCATCGCAAGGATGACGGTCGCAGCGCCGGTCACGGCGTCGCCACCCGCAAAGACGCCCTCGCGGGTTGTTGTGGTGCCGTCCTCAGCCACCACCAGGCAGCCCTTTCTGTTGGCCTCCAGTCCGGGCGTGGTCGTACGGAGCAGGGGGTTCGGCTGAGTTCCCAGCGCCATGATCACAAGATCGGTATCCACAGTGAATTCGCTGCCGGGCACCTCTACCGGGCTTCTGCGGCCGGACGCATCCGGCTCACCCAGCTCCATGCGGATGCAGCGGGTCTGGGCCACCACACCGGTGCGCTTGCCGTTTTCGTCGATGCCGCTGATAAACTCCACGGGGTTGCAGAGGTTCAGGAACTCAATGCCCTCCTCCTTCGCGTGCTCAATCTCCTCACGGCGGGCAGGCATCTCCGCATCGCCGCGGCGATAGATGATATAGACCTTCTCGGCGCCCATACGCATGGCGCAGCGGCAGGCGTCCATGGCAACATTACCGCCACCCACAACAGCAACCTTCTTTGCCTCGATCACAGGGGTATCATAGCCGGGCTTGTAGCCCTTCATCAGGTTGATCCTGGTCAGGTATTCATTGGCAGAGCATACACCCGCCATGCCCTCGCCGGGGATCCCCATAAAGCGGGGCAGGCCTGCGCCGGAGCCGATAAAGGCCGCTTCAAAGCCCTCAGCCAGCAGATCATCCACAGATACGGTCCGTCCCACAACAACATTGCGGTTGACCTTTACACCCATGGCCTCCAGCTTCTGCACCTCGCCCTTTACGATTTCCTTCGGCAGGCGGAACTGGGGAATACCGTAGGTCAGAACACCGCCAGCCTCGTGCAGGGCCTCAAAGATCTCGGGCTGATAGCCCAGCTTTGCCAGATCAGCCGCACAGGTAAGTCCGGCCGGGCCGGAGCCGATGACCGCCACGCGCCTGCCGCCCTCCTGCAGAGGGGTAACCGCCTCGGTCGCATGGGTGCGGTGGTAATCCGCGGCATAGCGCTCCAGTCGGCCGATGCCGACAGGCTCACCCTTGATGCCACGGACGCATTTTGCCTCGCACTGACTCTCCTGGGGACATACACGGCCGGAGATCGCGGGCAATGCGTTGGTGGAGGTGATGATCTGATAGGCGCCTTCTATATCGCCCTCAGCCATTTTACGGATGAATTCCGGGATGCGGACATTGACCGGACAGCCCTGTACACAGCGCGGGTTCTTACAGTTCAGGCAACGTGCTGCCTCATCGGCAACCATCTCGGATGTATAGCCGGTGGCAACCTCTTCAAAATTGTGTGCACGGACCAGCGGGTCCTGTACGGGCATCGGGGTCTTTTTCGGGTTCATGTTTGCCATTGCTTATACCTCCTTTGCCGGGATCAGCTGCTCGCCCAGCTTGTCAAAACGGCACATATGGTCCCTGCGGTACTCCTTTTCCAGCTTATTGTAAGCACCGTTCCGGCTCAGCAGCTCTTCAAAATCCACACCGTAGCCGTCAAATTCCGGACCATCCACACAGGCAAAGCGCATCTCTCCGTTTACGGTCACACGGCAGCCACCGCACATACCGGTGCCGTCGATCATGATCGGGTTCAGGGAGACCCGGATGGGCACTCCAAAGGGCTTTGCGGTCAGAACGCAGAATTTCATCATGGCCAGGGGCCCGATGGCAATGATCATATCATAATGCCTGCCGGATTCCAGCAACTCCTTCTCCTTGGTTGTGGTAAAGCCATGCTCCCCATAGCTGCCGTCATCTGTCATAATGTAGAGGTTATCGCAGCCGGCCCGGAAATCATTCTCCAGGATAACCAGGTCCTTCGTACGGAAGCCCACGACCAGATCCACGGGGATCCCCGCGTCATGGAAGCCCTTTGCTACAGGATAGGCAATGGCAGTGCCCAGGCCACCGCCGATCACCATGACGGAGCTGATCCCCTCAGTTTCGGTGGGACGGCCCAGAGGCCCTACAAAGTCCTGCAGGTAGTCACCCTCCTTCATCTGGGACAGGGCGGCGGTGGTCAGGCCGACGATCTGGAAGATGATGGTGATGGTGCCCTTCTCGCGGTCAAAGCCGCCGATGGTCAGAGGGATGCGCTCCCCCTGCTCATCAATGCGCAGGATGATGAACTGACCCGGCTGCGCCTTGCGCGCAACCAGCGGTGCCTCTATTTCAAGCAACGTAATGGTCGGGTTCAAAACCTCTTTATGTACAACTTTGAACATCTTTACTTCTCCTTCTATTCCGTCATTCACAGAAAATTCCGTTTGAAATCATGCAGGACCTGCATCATTTTCTGACCGGTCGTGAAATATCGCCGCATTTACCCGGTTTCTGACCGGATTCGGCGTATTTTCCCCTGAATCATACAGTCCTGTATGCAATATTATATGCATGTGTTCTCAATTTGTCAATAACATTTGATATGTTACATACAAGTAGTGATCACTTGCATGCAGGTCATCCGACACGGAGCCGTATTTGTTGCCGGTCTGCCCGGAACCGCAGAGGAAGGCCCATTCTGTATCCGGAATCCTCGTCGGTAGCTGCGGCGATCCGGAGGCGGCAGCCGATCCCGTCGAAGGCCTGTATTACAGCAAAAAACGAGCCAATCCCAAAGGATTGACTCGCTTCTTATCATTTGTCTGGCCATACGCCCCGTAACGGGCGTCTTTGGCCAACCGCTCAGATTTCCGCGGCAACCATCGGTGCGATGGCAGCAGCGCAGCGGGGGCAGAGCTCGGTCTCAGCGTCGACAGCAGCGCTGTGGGACCAGCAACGGGAGCACTTGGGTTCTTCGGAAACAGCAACCGCAACTGTGATGCCTTCCATCTCGCCCTTCATGCCCTCACCGGCACCTGCCACAACAGTTACCTTGGACACAATGCAGATCTCAGCCAGATTGAATTCCTCAGCCAGCTTTGCAGCAAGGCCGGCCTCATCATAGACGGTAATCTCTGCATCCAGGGACTTCTTTACGATCTTCTCCGCACGGACCTGCTCCAGCGCCTTGTTGATATCCGCGCGGAGCGCAATGACCTGATCCCACTTTGCGGTGGTCTCTTCATCCAGCTCCAGCGCTGCGTTGGTGCCCGGGATGTCATTCAGCAGGACACAGCTCGCATCGGCAGAAGCATCGTGCGGCATGGCAGCCCAGATCTCTTCGGAGGTGAAGGCCAGAATGGGAGCCAGCATACGGGTCATGGCATCCAGTATCTGATACAGGGCGGTCTGTGCTGCGCTACGGGCAGCCTTGTCACCGCAGTAGAGACGATCCTTGTTGATATCAAAGTAGAAGTTGGACATATCCACAACGCAGAAGTTGTAGATCGCACGATAGGCCGCATGGAACTCATAGCGGTCAAAGGCAGCGCGTACAGTGCCGATCAGGGTGTTCAGGCGGGACAGTGCCCACTTGTCAAGAGGCTGCAGCGCATCATAGGCAACCGCATCAGTCTCGGGATTGAAGCCGTCCAGATTGCCCAGCATATAACGGGCGGTGTTACGGATCTTCAGATAGGCCTGAGACAGCTGCTTCAGGATTTCCTTGGAAATACGCATGTCCTGGGTATAGTCAGCGGACGCAACCCACAGACGCAGCATATCCGCGCCGTAGTCCTTGATGACCTCATCAGGGGCAACCGCATTGCCCAGGGACTTGTGCATTGCACGGCCCTCGCCGTCAACCGTCCAGCCGTGGGTCACGATCTGCTTATAGGGCGCAACACCCTTTGCGGCAATGGAGGTCAGCATGGAGGACTGGAACCAGCCGCGGTACTGGTCGCCACCCTCAAGATAGAGATCAGCGGGGAAGGTCAGCTCGGAGCGCTGATCCAGAACGCCTGCATGGGTGGAGCCGGAATCGAACCAGACATCCATGATGTCGGATTCCTTGGAGAAGTGGTTATTGCCGCAGGCAGGGCAGGTAAAGCCCTCGGGTACCAGCTCGTCGGCTGTCTTTTCAAACCAGACATTGGAGCCGCCGTCGTGGAAGAGGTTCGCCACACGCTCAATGGTCTCCGGTGTTACGATATCCTTACCGCACTGATCGCAGTAGAATATTGGAATGGGAACGCCCCACTTACGCTGACGGGAGATACACCAGTCGGAACGCTCGGTGATCATGGAGGTCATGCGGTCCTTGCCCCAGTCGGGCTTCCAGGTGATGCTGTCGCAGGCCTCTACGGCATAGTTCTTAATGGCATCTACAGAGCAGAACCACTGTTCAGTCGCGCGGAAGATAATGGGCTTCTTGCAGCGCCAGCAGTGGGGATAGGAGTGAACGATATCTTCCTTCGCAACCAGAAGATTCTTCTCCTCCAGCGCAGGAATGACATACTCCCCTGCCTTGGAGATGTGGACACCGGAGAAGGTGGGGTCAGTCATAACACCTTTAGCGTTGACAGGGACGGGAACACCGATGCTTGTCAGGCCCTTTGCGTCATACTGACGGCAGATGTTAAAGTCATCCGCGCCGAAGCCGGGAGCCGTGTGAACACAGCCGGAGCCGGATTCCAGTGTAACGTGATCACCGCAGAGGACAACAGAGGCGATGTCCTCGAAGGGATGCTTTGCGGTCATGAGCTCCAGCTCGCTGCCCTTTACGGTCGCGATGATCTCATAGCTTTCGATGCCTGCAGCCTTTGCGACCGCGGGAGCCAGCTCCTGCGCGACAATGTAAACCTCGCCGCCGGGAACCTGCATCAGGGCATAATCAAAATCAGGGCCGACACAGATCGCGCGGTTGCCGGGAAGGGTCCAGGCTGTGGTGGTCCAGATCACGAAGGAGGTTTTGCTCAGGTCAGTTTTGTCTGCCAGGCGGCCCTTGTCATCCAGAACGGGGAACTTTACAAAGACAGTGGTACAGGGATCATCCGCATATTCAATCTCGGCCTCGGCCAGTGCGGTCTCGTCGGTGTAGCACCAGTAAACGGGCTTCTGGCCCTTGTAGATATAGCCTTTTTCGGCCATCTTGCCAAAGACACGGACCTGCTCTGCCTCGAATTCGGGCTTCAGGGTCAGGTAGGGATCATTCCAGTCACCGATCACACCCAGGCGCTGGAACTCAGAGCGCTGACGGTCCACATAGCTCAGGGCATATTCACGGCACTTGTCACGGAATTCCGCGTCGGTCAGCTCGTCACGCTTGATCTTCTTATTCTTGAGGATTGCGGACTCAATAGGCAGGCCGTGGGTATCCCAGCCGGGCACATAGGGTGCCTGGAAGCCGCTCATATTCTTGTAGCGGACGATCATATCCTTGAGGATCTTGTTCAGCGCAGTGCCAATATGGATGTCACCATTGGCGTAGGGAGGGCCGTCATGCAGGACAAACTTCGGCTTGCCGTCATTGCGGACCATGATCTTTTTGTAGGTGCTGACCTCATACTCTCCGTTCAGCAGTGCGGGCTCACGCTTGGGGAGGCCTGCACGCATGGGGAAGTCAGTCTTCGGCTGATGAATTGTTTCGTTGTAGTTCTTCGCCATTGCTTCTGTATTCCCTTTCTTTTTGCCACCGGGGCAAATAAAATAGTCAAAAAAATATTTAAATCAGCCCGCAATGCGCCCGCATAAGCGGGCGCCCGGGGATCTTATATGTTTATGTTGCAGGATCCGCTGCGTCATCCGGCTCGGAGATCCCGGGAATTCCGGGGATCCCGGACAGCTCGGATGCATCGGCCTCCGGAAACTGCTCTGCCTGTTCCGCTTCTTCGGACTGTTCGGCGCTTCCGGCATCCTCCGCAGCCTCCGCAGCCTCCGGCGCTTCGGTCGTCCCGGCTTCCTCTGGGGCTTCAGGTGCTGCCTCCGGCTGATCAAAATCCGCTGCCGTTTCGGCCGGTTCCGGACTTTCTGCCTGTTCCACGGTTGCCAGTGCCTCACGGGCGGTCTTTTCTTCCTCTGCCTCACGCAGGGCCTTCTCACGCGCCGCGGTGATCTGTTCAAGGATTGCCGTGACATTCTGATCGATCTCGCGGCTGAGCTCTTCTACGTGTCTGGCCGCTTCCCTGCCGGTCTCCTCCGCGATCGCGGCATTCTCCGCCTTGGCGGATACCAGTGCCGCGGATTCTGTCAGCGCCGCATCCGGGTCCTCCGCACGGACATCCCGTCTGCTTGCAGGCGTCTGCTCCGGCTTTGTCTCCTCCTGATCAGGCGCTTCTTCCTGCTCCTGCTCAGTCTCACCGATGGTACGACGGATCCGGTCGATCTGGCCCTGTGTGCGCTGCAGCTCCCGGATCACCGCTGTGGCAAATTCCGACGCAGTCTGCTTTACCATGGCAACACGCTCGGCGTCGGCATCCAGCTCCGCCTGCAGCTCCTCCTTGCGGAGACGCAGCTGCTTTTCCGTATCGGCGAGCATCCGCGCGCATTTGCGTTCTGTCTCTGCCACAAGCTCGTCCGCTGTCTCCTGTGCGGCCATGATCGCTTTATTCATACTGTCCTCACGGCGGTGATATTCTTCGAGCTTATCCACCATCACCTTCAGCTGACTCTTGAGAACAGCATTCTCTTTAAACAGGCTGGAGTATTCGTCTGATATGCCCGCAAAAAAGCTGTCGACCTCTTTGACAGCGTAGCCGCCAAACACGGCCTTTTCGAAATGCATGTTGTCGCGCAGTTCCTGGGGTGTTAACATTCAGCATACTCCTTTCATAGCACGAAAGGGCTCGGTTTTCACCCAGCCCTCATCGCATTATTAAATTAGCCCTCGTCTGCTTCGTCAACACCGACATCGCTGGGCGTGATGATGTATACATCCTGCGCAGCCTTTTTGATGTCACCGTCAATGGCGTAAGCACAGCCGCTGAGGAAATCGACCACGCGGCGGGCGATGTTGGGGTCGGTGTTCTCACAGTTCAGGATGACCGCATCACCCTTACGCAGGGAATCCGCGATGGTGGTCGCACAGTCAAACTGTTCAGGCTGGATCAGGATCACACGATACTTGGAAATCTCTGCAGTAGCCATTCCGTCGGGAGCACCGAAGATATCCATGGCAGGTGCGCTGCTTACCGGAGCTGCGCCCATGTTCATCTGCTGGGGCTGAGCCTGTACCTGAGGCTGAACCTGAACCTGGGGCTGAGGCTGATACTGAGGCTGGGGCTGTGCCGCATAATCTCCACCGTAATCCTCGTCAAGGTCCATCTCATCATCAAGCATATCTTCATCTTCATCATAAGGGCGTGCCATTTTCTTCAGTTCGTCCAGAATGCTCATTCCTGTTTCCTCCTAAATATTATAGTTTCTCGCGCCAAAAACAGCAGTGCCAACACGGATTATGTTGGAGCCCTCCTGAATGGCATCGCAATAGTCGTCACTCATGCCCATAGACAGGCAGTCCATAGTAGTATTATCGTATTTTTTTGCCCCTATGTCAACATAAAGGTTACGCATTTTCGCAAAATATTGCAAATTTTCTCCTGCGTATTCCGAAACCGGCGGGATCGTCATAAAGCCGCGCAGGTGCAGGTGCGGATACTCTGTCATTGCCGAAGCCAGCTCGTCCGCTTCCTCAGGACGGATGCCGGATTTGGCCGCTTCTCCGCCGATGTTGATCTCGATCAGGATATCCTGACGCAGATTTTTCGCTGCCGCAAGGCGCTCCAGCACCTTCATCAGCTCTACGGAGTCCACCGACTGGATCAGGTCTACATTTCCCACCAGAAATTTTGCCTTATTCTTCTGCAGATGCCCGATAAAATGCAGCGGGCAGCCCTCATAGGCATTTTGCTGCAGTTTCTCCTGCAGCTCCTGTACCCGGTTCTCACCGCAGATATCCACACCTGCCCTGATCGCCTCCCGTACACGGTCTGCATCATTCATTTTTGTTGCAGCCAGCAGGCGGATCTCTTTTTCGTCCCTGCCGGCCCGTGCCGCTGCCGTGGCCATAGCCTCACGGATTCTTGCGACATTATCTGCGATCATACTCACGCGCAAAGCCTCCCTGCTCAGCAAATGCCGGGCTAATCAGTCTCTATAGTATATAACGTTACGTGCAAAATTTCCAGTAAAGATTTGGTGATTCCGGACTTTTCATCCTTCACCCATATTGAAGGACGATATCCACCGCGGTCATCATCTCATTCGGGATCGTGCAGATCCGCAGGCTCATGACGCCCGCTCTTCCCATCAGCTCCAGCAGTTCCTGCTCATCCTGCAGCAGGGCCAGAAAGTCATTGTAGGCCTCCGCCCCCGAAAATTGTGCCCGAAAGCCTTCATCGCCCCGGTACAGGGTCTGTGTCAGCGCCTCAGTCGCTGCATCGCTGCTTTCATAAAGGCTGCCTGACAGGGCAAAGAAGTTCAGGCTCTCGTCGGTACACTCCGGCAGAAGCTCCGGGTTGTCCGGACTATGGTCCCGGTCCATGAGGCGGTCCGTGCAGCAGAGGTAGGCGTAATCATACTGCATTCCGTCTGTCAGGACGGTCTCCTCCGCCTCGTCCTCAAAGGCTCGCTCGCCGAAGGTGGTGTCCAGCTGATACCACTGCCCGTCTATGCAGACCATATTCCAGGCATGCGGCCCACCATCTGCGCTGCCGGTTACCGTGAGTGCCTGAAAGCCCAGACGCTGCAGCAGCCAGAGCGTTTCCTCCGCATAGCCCGCACAGACTGAGCTTCCGTTCAGCAGCGCGCTGCAGACATTCTGGTTATCCGGGGCGTTTACGTCATAATCCACAGTGTCGATCACATACTGAAACACAGCCTTCACCATACCGTACAGCCCCTCGGGCTCCTGCGCCATGATCTCGGTGGCTGCCTGCTGCACAGCGGTCTCCAGCTCTGCCTGCCGGTCCGCAAGCGCCTGCCCGGTGCAGGTATATTCCGGCGTCAGCAGCATTTTCCCGCCGGGCCATTGCTGCCACTGGAAGCTGCCGCTGACCCAGAAGATCTCCGGATGGTCCGCCAGGACCAGCGACGCGATCTCTATGATCCTGTCACTGTAGTCCCCCTGCTCCCCTTCAAGCTCCACATAGAAGGATTCGGTACAGGCGAGGAAATTGCCCAGCAGGCATCGATAGACAGATTTTTCTTCATCGCTCAGCTGCCCGTAATAATAGTAATAAATGTCGCTGCTTTCCTCCGGCCACAGCTCCCCCTGTGTGGGTGACTCCGATATGCCAAGCATCTCCGAGATCGTGCCCAGCAGGCCGGTGTTCTCCGGCGATTCCTCCGCAGTCTGCTCCTCCGGTGCCGCTTCAGGCTCTGACAGCTCCGGGGTGACAGCTTCTGTCTGCCCCTGGTCGCTCTGCGTTTCCGTTTCACTTCCAACCACCGCAAGCCCGCTGTATAGTGTCTGCGCACTTTCCGTCAGTGCCGCCACAGTCTCTGCGCCACAGCCCGTCAGCTCCGTCAGCATTGCCAGGATCAGAAGCCCGGTCAGCGCGCGGGTAATCTTCTTATGCAAGGGCTTCCCTCCATTCCGTCCGGTTTCCTCCGGCGTTCTGCCTGTCTATTATAGCACAGATTCCCGGGTACACCAAGCCACACACGCTTCCCCCCATTGGGCCGAAAACACGGGCCGGCCCCGAAGGACCGGCCCGCAGCTTACTGTATGGATTTTTACCGCCGTCGGATCACAGAGCCATCAAGCCTTGCCCAGATCCGGCAGGACATTTCTGATATAGGCCGCAATGATCTCCGCGCAGGCCTCTTCCCCGATATCACTGGTAATGATCAGGTCGTAGTTGTCCCGGTTGCCCCACTTGCTGTCAGTGTAGAAATTATAGTAGGTTGCCCTGGCCTTGTCCACCCTGCGCATCTGCTTTTCGGAGGTATCGTAATCGGTACCGTCACGCTTCATAATGCGGTCGATCCGGTGGATCCGGCTGCCCTGAATAAAGATGTTGATACAGGGCGCGTAGTCCCGCAGCACCGCGTCAGCGCAGCGGCCCACAATGATGGCAGAGCCCTTGTCTGCAAGGGTACGGATGATCGCGGACTGAATGGAGAAGAGCTGATTGTTCAGGGGCACATTGTAGGGCCGGTCGGTTGAGACTGCGTTCAGCGTCATTCCCAGCATACTGGTATGGGCCTGCTCTGCACGGGAAAAGGCCTCCGGTGCATAGCCGCTCTCTTTTGCCGCAATGGTAAGGAGATCATTGTCATACATCGGAATCCCCAGCTTCTCCGAAAGCAGCTGAGCTATGGCGTGGCCGCCACTGCCGCACTCACGGCTGATGGTGATAATCGGATAATTCGTCATGTCAAACAACTCCTTTTTGGGAAATTCAGGAGGCACAAACTGTTTTGATGCTTTGAACAGTTCGATTCCTATCCATCTACATTATGTGCATTTTATCAGAAAAAGTCAAGATTTATTTTGCTGTTTCTGTGTATTTTATGCAGTTTCCATGACAATCTTCTGGCTGGCGATCGCCCTGCGCATATCTTCCGGTTTGATCACATGTCTTCGGTCTGCACAGCTTCTCCGTTCATGTCGGAAAGGTCGAAATCCCGGGACTGCAACAGCGAAAGGTCTGCCTCCGGCTCCCCGGCCAGTCTCCTGGACTGGTTCAGGATTGCTTCCTCCACCTTGTTCCGGACCAGACGGCCATTGCCTGCCGTGTCCGGCCGCAGGGCCTGCACGCAGTTGTAATAGGCCAGCAGTGCATCCACAGCGCCCTCATCCAGCACATAGCCCTTTGAACGGGCTGTGATCCTTGTGATCTCCAGAAGCTCCGCCCCGGTATAGTCCGGGAAGTGGATAAAGTTCGGGAAGCGGCTCTTCAGGCCGGAATTGGCCTCCAGAAATTTCTCCATCTCATTGGAGTAGCCGGCCAGGATCACCACCAGATCATCCCGGTTATCCTCGATCCCCTTCACGAGGGTATCGATAGCCTCCAGTCCGAAGGAATCCTCCCTGCCCCGGTAGAGGGAATAGGCCTCGTCAATGAAGAGGACACCGCCGATGGCACTCTTCAGCACCTGATTCACCAGCGGTGCCGTATGGCCTACATAGCGTCCGACCAGATCTGCCCGGGACACCTCCACCAGCTGACCGCCGCTGAGCACACCGATCGCCTTCAGATAGCGGCTGACCACCCGTGCGATCGTCGTTTTGCCCGTGCCCGGATTCCCGGTAAAGATCATATGCTTGGATACCTCGGAGGCCTTCAGACCGGCCTCCCTTCTCCGCTTCTGGGTTCCGTAGTATTCCTCCAGCGAGAGGATATATTCCTTGACCTTTGTGAGCCCCACGATCTGCGCAAGCTCCTGCCTGACTGCCTCCAGCTCGCCGGAATAGGCCGCAGGCAGGTTTGCCATCAGGTCTGTCTTTTCATTATCCAGCGTTGCATAGAGGCAGCGGTCCTCCACTGTCAGCAGGACCGTGGTCCCGTTTTCATAGCAGCCCTCCAGCTTCAGCGTCGCAAGGCTCTTCAGGAGTTTATCAAAGAAGGCGATCAGGCCGGCTGTTCCGGCGCTGTGTCCGGCCTCAGCCACGGCCGTCTCGAGAATGGGCGCCTCGTCCCCTTCCGTCAGGAAGCCAAGCCGCTGCGTTGCCGTCTGCTTAAAGGCTGCCCAGCGGACCTCTGCGATCCGGCGGTAGCTCTCCTCTGTCAGTGCGGCGGTTTCGCAGATATCTCCCAGCGCGTCCACAAAGGGGCCGCCCAGCACAGCTGCCAGCGCGTCCACACCCTTTGTGCCCATAAAGACCAGATATTTCCCCTCTGCCGTGAAGGTGCTGACGGTTTCTGCCGCAAAGGAGCCGGATACATTGACCAGCTGCCCCTTCTGCAGGGTATAGCGCTCCTGCAGGCGGCACTCCCCCTTCATGACCAGATCCCGGAGGTAGGTAAGGCAGGAGATGTGACAGGCCTCGAAATTTTCAAACACGATCACCCGGGCCTCGGCACGCAGGGCCGTGTACAGATCCTGTAGGAACACATGGTCCTTCCCGGCGTCCGGATAGACCGACAGATCCATGTACAGCACCTCACCGCTGCTGAGCAGCTGCCGCTTATAAAGCTCCTCTGCCATTTCCGTCAGAGCCAGATGCCTGCCGGTATCCTCTGCTCCACTCACATAAAAGCAGTTACGCGCATGCTTTTTCTCCTCCGGCAGGATATAGGGGCGCTTGAAGGCCACGGCCAGCTTTTTCAGGAATTTCTCCTGGCCGAACACGGTCTCTCCCACAGCCTGCCAGACTCCGTCAAAATCCTCTGCCGTGCCCTGCCGGACCGCTGTCGCCTGTGGCCGGGGCATTGTCTGCTCCGCCATCCCGCCGAAATCCCGCGCAAGGCTCCGGTTCAGCTCCGCAAGCTGCCGGTCAAGGGCTGTCTGATCCTCCGCAGCGCTTTGGAGCAGGCTGCTGTCCAGTGCGTCCAGCTGCCCTTCAGCGGCAGCGGCTTCAGCTGTGGTCTGCAGGCTAGTCTGTCCACCCATCAGACTGTCAGGGATGGTCAGCCGGCGTCCCGTCAGCTCCTGCAGGGAATCCATCAGGTTCCCACCGGTCTTTTTCGCCTTTGCCAGTGCCTGATCAATTTCATCCGACGAATACTGGGATCGTCTGCCGGAAAGCGCAGACAGAATATCATCAAAATCACTCATGCGTTACCTCCATTCTACAGTCCGCGGGCTCATTTCCGGCTACCGTCCTTCAGGCTCAGAACAATACTGACCGCAGCCATGGCCATAAAGCCACCGATGGCCAGGCTCACCGGGAGCTTGTCGCCCATGATCTCGGACTTCTCCTTTTCGGCCTCTTCGGCCTCTTCCGGTAGCGGTTCTTCTGTAAGCTCTGTATCCTCTGCCTCAGCAGCTTCGGCCTTCTTCCGCTTTGCCTCCATCAGGAAGCTGTTCAGAAAACCTCCAATGAGCATAAAGAAGAGGCTGTAGTACATCCACATCATGGCTACCATAACAGTGCCGATGATACCATAGGCGCCGAACTTATCCGATACGGTGATATACACCGTAAAGACCGAGGAAAAGATCACCCAGACAACGGCTGTAAACACGGCACCGGGAAGCTGATCCCGGAAGCGCACCCTGTCTGCCGGCATCAGTCTGTAGAGCAGGGCAAACACCAGGCACAGCAGCACCATGACCAGCAGATACCTGCCCTTTGAGAGCAGGGCAGCAAGAATGCCCACAGACGCGAAATAGCGGCGCAGCAGGTTCAGGATCCTGCCGCCATAGACCATGATCACCAGCGACATGCCGATCGCGATCAGCAGGATCACCATATAGACGATCGCGCAGACCGTGGCAACGATAAAATTACGTTTTTTCTTACAGCTGTAGGCCGCATCCATACCGTTCATCAGGGATTTCATGGATGCGGAGGCCGAGTACAGTGTCAACAGGATCGACACCGTCAGGGTTGCTCCGTTTGAGCTGTATACCGCGTTGACGATCTTCCGGACGATCTCGCCCAGAGACTCCGCAAAATAGCGGTCGATATAGCTGAGGATCAGGGTTTGGTTAAAGGGGGTATAGGGCAGGATACAGCAGATGATCATGACAATGGGGACCAGTGACATGAACATATAGTAGCAACCGGAGGTTGCGTACACGGTGAGCTTCCGCTCGCCCATGCCGGCTCCGAATTCCTTACCGCTCTGAATCAGCTTTTTCATGTGGATTCCTCTCTTTCTGCCGTTTTTTCTGCCCGGATCAGTCCTTGATCACGCGCCGGATCCTTTTGCATCGCCCGGACAGCATGTAGACAAGGCAGTAAATTCCGACCGTAAAGGATGCGATCGGGGTAGCGATCGCAACGCCAAAGATGCCCTGCTTCAGGAACACACCGATCAGCCATGCCATGGGGGCACGCAGAAGCAGGGAGCTGATCACACTGAGCGCGGCCGGCAGGGTCGTGCGGCCTGCGCCGATCAGATAGCCGGTCAGGGCGCTCTGGAAGGGAATGAACAGGAAGTCCAGCGTACACCAGCGCAGATAAATGACGCCCTGGGAGATCAGCTCCGGTTCGGTGCCAAAGGCCCGCATAAAGACGCCGGGGATCAGTTCGATAATGGCAAAGAGCACCAGATTGACGCCCAGCGTCAGCCAGTAGGTTACCCGCATGGTCTTCAGGGCGCGGTCCTGCCGGTCGGCACCGAAGTTCTGGGCGCACATGGCCGCGTTGGCATTGCCGATGGCAATGGAGGGCAGGACACCGAACAGTGTGATCTTCTGGCCGCCTGCCATTGCCGCCGCAGCCATGACACCCAGGGTATTGGTCACGGCCGTTAAAACGGTAAAGGCAAATACCGAAACACTGCTCTGCAGCATGGTGGGGATTGCCACACGAAGCAGCAGCCTCAACATTTCGCCGTCGATCCGGAAGGATTTCAGCTTAAAATCAAAGACAAACTCATTCCGTCTGAGGTAAAGAATGCACAGCAGCATGCTGATCCCCTGGGCAAACACCGTCGCCAGCGCTGCGCCGGCGGCACCCATGGAGAAGGCCCCTACCAGCACAACATCCAGCACGACATTGATGGCGCAGGCAATACAGATAAAGATGAAGGGTGCCCGGCTCTCGCCCATACCGCGGAGGACCGAGGACAGCAGGTTATAGCCGAAGATAAAGAGGAAGCCCACAGAGGATATGACCAGATAGATCATCGCCTCGTCCCAGGCTTCGTCCTGGGTCTGCAGCAGCCGCAGGATCCCGCCGCTCAGAGCAAGGCTCAGTCCCGCCAGTATTACAGCCAGCAGTGCGATAAAGGTACAAAGCGTACCTATGGACTTTGCCAGCTTTTCGCGGTTGTTCATGCCCAGATACTGGGCGATGACCACAGTACCGCCATTACAGAAGCCGATGGCGATGTTGGTAATGCCGGAGATATAGGAGGAGCTGGTATTCACGCCTGCCAGAGACGCCGCACCGGCAAACTGTCCGATCACCACCAGGTCCACCAGACCATACAGGTTCTGGACAATGCTGGACAGGATAAAGGGGATCGCGAAGATGATCATCTGCTTTAATACACTGCCCTCCGACAGATTTCGTTCAATCTTTGCCATAAAAGGAATTACCCTCCTTTTCACAGGGATCTCATTTTAATATTAGTATAAAGGCTTTCACAGCGAATTGCAATCCGCCGTTTCACCACTCCCTGTCAGATTGCGCCGATGCCCCCTTCCGCAGTAAAAAAGCAGAAGCGACTTGACAGCCCTTCTGCCTCTGCCGTATAATGAAGGCACCGACAAGTAAATACCGGAGTCTTCGGGGTGCCGTGTGTTCGGCTGAGATGCAGCATGCAGCTGCAAACCCGTGAACCTGATACGGTTAGCACCGACGTAGGAAAAGACATTCCATCCTGCCGTTTTGCTTCTGTATTTGCAAGGCGGTAATTCTTTTTATGGGAGGTTTTTATCTTGAAAAAATCCAGTCTCTATCTCAAAGCCCTGGTTGAGGGTGCGCTTATGGTCGCGCTCGCGCAGATCCTCAGCTACCTGAAGCTGTGGGAAATGCCCTGGGGCGGCTCCATTGTGCTGTCCATGGTCCCGCTGGTCTTCTATTCCGTGCGCTGGGGCCTGAAAAGTGGTCTTCTGGCCGGCTTCGTTTTCGGTATTCTTCAGTTCATGTTTGACGGTGGCTTCGCCATTGGCTGGCAGAGCATCATCGGTGACTACCTGCTGGCCTTCACCGTTCTGGGCCTTGCCGGTATCTTCCGCGGCAAAAGCTACGGCGCCATCTACGGTGGTATCGTCGGCGGTCTGGCGCGCTTTCTGGTCCACTATGTGGTCGGCGCCACGGTCTGGGCTGCCTACATGCCGGATGTCTATCTGGGCATGACCATGTCCACCCCCTGGGTCTATTCCCTGATCTACAACCTTTGCTATATGCTGCCCAACATTGTCATCACCACTGTGATCTTCGTGATCCTTTACCAGACGCCGCTGAAAAAATATCTGCGCGGCGCTGACCTTCAGAAATAAGCCTCAGCCGTCAAAGCGGCCTCCGGGATCACTCCCGGGGGCCGCTTACTATTATATCATATGTATACTTATCCGGCAGCGCAGTGCCCGACCTTATCAGTCCTCGCTCCGGCTGTCGGTGCTGTGGTCATGGCAGAGTGCCGAAGCAACCCTCCAGCCCGCCTGCGTTTTCAGCAGAGAGACCAGCGCTGTATAGCTGACCCCCTGCAGCTGCAGAGCCACTCTGGCCGCTGCGGTCCCGCCGGTCATGTCCAGCAGGGAAATCCCGCAGGGGATCTCCTCCTCTGCTTCTGCCTTCACCGCATCCACGGCATCACAGAGCTCTGAGACCGTGAGCGCTTTCTCCGGTGCGCCGTCCCCGAAGATCACGGCCTCCGGGCAGACCAGCTCCTGCAGCAGGTCCCGCTCTCCGCGGGCAAGGCCCTGCAGGCAGTTCATCAGCACCTGACGGAGCTCCTGCTCATCCCGGCTGGGTGCCGCTGCCTCGCGGATCTTCTGCAGGACATCGATATTCAGGGTAGCGCTCTTATCCCAGGGATTCAGCACGATACCGCTGCAACCCTCCTCCTGCAGTGCGCATTCCAGCATCACCGCAAGGCTCTGGCTGACAGTAGAGGTTGCGGCCCCCTTGGAGACCTCTGCCTCACCGGTAAACAGCGGGATATAGTGCTTTCCGTCCTCTCCCTGCAGATGCTGGATCTGCATGCGGATCTCATGGTCGATATGCACGGTACCGCCCTCCTGCATCTGCTGCAGGTCCTCTCCGGTCAGGGCATCCTCCGGGATCAGCACCGGCACCAGCACGGGTGCTTCCATTCTGACCGCAGCGGCAACCGCATTGAGTACGGGAATATGGCTGTCCTGCCGGTCCTGCGCGGCATGCCATTGCTCCAGAGCGGTCTCCAGTCTTTCAATTGCTTCATTCATAGTTGCTTCCTCCCAGGTTTCATTTGTTGTCTTTCACTGCATTCACTACATTATTTAATGACAGGCTCTCTGTTCTTCCAGCGCCCGGTCAGGTAATAGATACCCCCGATGAAGAAGGTAACATAGCCCGCAAATACATTGCCATACCAGAAGCCCTGTATGCCAAAGCCAAGGGCAACACCGAGCAGCATGGTCAGGCCCACACGTGCCACAACGCCGTCCATGATCCCGATAAAGAGGCCCATGGAGGCAAAGCCCAGACCATTTACCAGGGCGTTGAAGGGTGCACGGAGGGCAAAGCCGAAGAAGTTCAGCACCGCAATGGGCACAAAGGTCACCGCCATCTCCAGGACCTCCGGATCATCATCAAACAGCCCGAATATCTGCTTTGGAAAGGCTACCATCAGCCCCGACAGCACACAGGCAATGCAGAAGCAGAATATCAGCGATGAGCCGATGATCCTGCGTACCCGGTCGATCTTTTTCGCACCGAGGTTCTGCCCGATCATGGAGGACCCGGCATTGTTGATGGCGGAGGTGACCACGCTCATAACAGAGCTCAGCTTGTTGCCAACGCTGTTGACCGCGCAGGCCACCAGACCGTAGCCGTTGATCCAGGACTGTACAAACAGGCTGGAGACTATGATGGCACACTGCTGAATGGCCAGTGGCGTTCCGATCCGCAGGATCGCGCCCACATATTTCTTCTCCGGCAGGAAGCCCGAGGGCCGGAAGTCGAACCCGAAGGCCGCTCTGCGGCGATAGAGATATACCATGGAAATCAGGAAGGATACCCCCTGCCCGATCACGGTCGCGAGGGCAGCGCCCTTTGCCTCCATGCCAAAGCCGATGACAAAGACCAGATCCAGCACCAGGTTCAGTACAGAGGCCACGGCTATGAACAGGAAGGGGCGTCTGGAATCTCCCATACCCCGGAGGATCGCGCTGACGATATTATAGCCGAAAATAAATATGACCCCGATGAAGCAGACCATGGTGTAATCATAGGCCTGTGAATATGCCTCAGCCGGAGTGTTCATGAGTCCGAGCATCCAGTTTACCGCCAGCAGTCCGAAGGCCATCAGCACAAGGCCCAGCAGGAAGACAAAGGTAAAGAGGTTGCCGATCATCCGGCTGACTCCTTTCCTGTCATTCTGACCCACCAGCTGCGAGATCAGGATCTGGCCTGCAGAGCAGAAGCCCATGCAGATAAAGGTAAAGAGGTGCAGCATCTCCCCACCGATGGACACCCCGGAAAGTCCTGCGCTTCCACAGTACTGTCCGATGACCACCATATCCACCAGATTATAGACCGTCTGCAGAAGATTTGACAGCATAAACGGAAACGAGAACACCAGAAGCTGCCGTGTGACATTGCCCTGGGTCAGATCGCGGATCATGGTTTTTTCAGTGGCTGCCGCCATCAGCGCTTCCCCCTTTCATTTTGCTTTTCTGTCCGCACACCTGTGCGCGGCATACGGATATCATACCACAGCCCGCCCGCCGCGGCAAGGTGGCATTCTGACAGCGCACCGGCCGGCTTATGATTCCCCGTCGACATTTCCGCCCTTCTATGTTAAAATAGGCTGGAACATATACCGGCATGCCCGGTGACGAAAGGCTGAATAGAATGGATACTGTCGATCTACATGTACATACAAGCGCCTCTGATGGCAGCTACTCCCCAAAATATGTGGTCTCCCTGGCCGCCATGCAGAATCTGAAGGCCATTGCCATTACTGATCATGACACCATGGCCGGGATCCAGGAGGCCGGCGAGGCCGGCGAACTGATGGGCGTTACGATCATCCCCGGCATTGAACTCTCCACCGATTACCAGGGCGAGGATGTCCATGTTCTGGGCTATTTTCTGGACCCTGCCGCAGAGGACCTGCAGGCGTACGAGGCCTGGGTCCGGCAGACCCGGCGTGACCGCATTGCCGCTATGATCGGGCGGCTGCAGAAAAAGGGCTTTGATATCACACTGGAGCAGATCGAGGCTGCCCACCCCGATGCCATGCCCGGCCGTCCCCATCTCGCGGAGCGCCTTGTTGAGCTTGGCGCGGTGCCGAACGTAAAGGAGGCCTTCCGGAAATACCTGAGCAAGGGCCGCAGCTGCTATGTGCCCCGGAAGCGGATCCCCTTTGCCGACGCCGCAGCGCTCATCACGAAGTGCGGTGGTGTGGCGGTACTGGCCCACCCGCTGCAGTATGGCTATAACCGCGAGCAGCTGGATACACTGGTCCGGACCGCCGCGCAGCTTGGCTTTAAGGGCATGGAGATCTTCTACTCCGGCTATACCCGTGCCGATCAGGATAAGCTCTTTGATCTGGCGGAAAAATACAGTCTGCTTCCCACCGGCGGCAGTGATTTTCACGGTACCCCCAAGCCGGAGATCCAGCTGGGTACCGGTATGAACGGCGATCTGGCTGTTCCCGCCTACGTTCTCATCATGCTGGCAAAGAGCCAGTTCAGCTAAGCACCCTGTCCTGTCATTTTTCTCCGGCTGCAACCGCGGCCGGAGCTTTTTTCTGCCCTGAAGCTGCACCTTTCCGGTCTGAACCTGATCCCGGCTTCGAAAAATGCGTCATCAGGTCGCAATGTGGCAGTTGTGTCACCGCAAAGCTGCCGATTATAATAGGTATATAGAATTGCCAAAGGAGGAATTCACCATGTACAAGCATCCTGAAATGGACATTCTGCACAAGGCCGATGTGGTAGAGGATTCTGCCGCCATCGCCAACATCATGGGCCGGTTCACCTTTCTGAACTGCTATAAGCAGAATGCCCGCCAGTTTGAGGAGTGGTCCAAAAACGAGCCCACCCTGACACTGAATGAAGGAAAATACATCGGCTATGAGGCTGTCAAGGGCTTCATGGTTGATTACAACGAGGAGCAGACCCGCTGGGCCAATGAGGTCATGCGCAAGCTCTACCCCGAAGAGCTGGGCGGCAAATCCGATGAGGAGATCTGGGCTGTCGGCTCCAACACAGTACTGAACTTCACCACGCCCCTGATCGAGGTTGCCTTTGACGGCCAGACTGCCAAGGGCATGTGGTATATTTACGGATCCACCACCGAGGTTTACTCCACCGGTCCCAAGGCCGCATGGAACTTCGGACGCTGCGCTGTCGACTTCATCAAGGAGGACGGCGTGTGGAAGATCTGGCACATGATCATCTTCACCGACATCCAGTCCCCTGTTAAGGGCAACTGGGGCCGTGATAAGATGTACGCCCATGAGGGTGTTGAGATCCCCGCTCCTACTGAGGTAAAGCATTACTACACCGGCTACGGCGAGGATTTCATCAGCATGGTCGCCCCCGACCTGCCCGAGCCCTATGACACCTTTGCCAACACATTCAGCTACTGAGGAGGTGCACTGAAATTATGGCAGACATCAGAGAATACACCGCTGAAGAAAAAATTCAGCGCGCCTATGATATGAGGCAGATCAAGAATGTCATGGCCCGCCACGCCTATTACCACGGCGCAAACCGCCATGATATCGAAATGGAAACCCTGTGGGCCCACAAGGCACCCAATGTCAGCTGGGGCAACTCCGGCGGCTTCCAGATTGGACGCGATGTGGTATGGTCCTTCTATGTTAAGCCCCACATCGGCCACGGCATGAAGCCCGGCGAGACCCAGATCCACACCCTGACCACTCCGCTGATCGAGATTGCAGCCGACGGTCAGACCGCACAGGCCATGTGGTATACCCCCGGCTATATCTGCGGTCACGGCGGCCCCATGGACCCGGACGACGCACCGCTGGACGGCCAGTGGATGTATGAGCGCTACGCTGTAGACTTCATCAAGGAAGACGGCGAGTGGAAGATCTGGCATTTCTTTGTCGGTACCGACTTCAGCTTCTCCGCCGGCACCGAATACGCTGAGCCCGACCGCGGCCCCGCTCCCAACCGTCCCGCCCAGTATGGTGTTCTGCGGATCCCCAACCTCTACACCTCCAAGTACGGCTGGAGCCAGTATCCCCACTGGCCGGTACCCTATGAGACCTGGACACCCGAGATCAGCTATGGTCCGGAGCCCTTTATGAAGGAGGAGGATTAAGCCATGACTGAACTGGAACTGAGAGCCCATCGCCTTGACGCCATCGGCGCCATTGAGAACCTGATGAGCCTGCATGCTTATTATCACGCTGCAGATATGAACCGTGAAGAGCTTCTGAACTGCTGGTCCGCCACCCGCGGCCCGGAGATCATCTGGAGCCAGAACTTTGGCCGCTGGCAGGGCATGCACAAGCTGATGCCCATGTATGCCGGTGACAACAAATACACCGACGCCGAGTGGCTCAAGGGCAAGATCCTCAAAGCCCATCCCGAGCTGGCTGACGCCATTGCCGATATCGACGGCCGTGCGCTGGCAGAGATGCCTGTCCACACCCTGGCTTCCCCCATTATCGAGGTCTCTGCCGACGGTATGAGCGCCAAGGGCGTCTGGTATACCCCCGGCTTTGCCCTCCGTCATGATTATGTCAAGGGTACCGTAAACGTCACCTGGATGTGGGAAAAATACGGTGGCGATTTCATCTACGAAAACGGTGAATGGCGCTTCCTGCGTCTGCTGATCGGTATGGATATGTGCTGCGGCGCAGATACCGGCTGCTGGACGGATCCCAAGGTCCCCATGGGTCCCCCGCCCGAGGAGGAGAAGGAAGTCGATCCCGACGATCCCGACGGCAAGCGTGGCAAGTCTCCCGCAATGGGCGGTGCCGTCACCATCGAAAAGGACGAGCCCGGCCGTTATACCGACTTCAAGCCCACCCGTATCCCCACAGAGACGCCGAAGCTTCCTGAGCCCTTCGAATCTCTGGAAACCACCTGGAGCTACTGAGTCCGGATCATTGCAGATATCCCGAAAACCTTGAAAACACTTAGGTTTCTGAATTTAAAAATCTCTTCTGATAACAATTTGATAGCAGAACTCTGAAAGGGAATCATTCTTCGTGTCAAGTGGTTTTGGGGTAGAGAATGATTCCAAGCGGTGTTCAAAGGTATTCATATTAAAAAGCGAGGGGCTGTCTCAAAATTTGAGGCAGCCCCTGAAATATTACGCAGGCGGCCTCTG